>CETI01215514.1_pt1 | contig 10725 bp, 11 predicted proteins | sample 361441 | NCBI WGS metagenome assembly CETI01 (sample SAMEA2622478, study PRJEB7988) | marine metagenome | biome: marine biome (ENVO:00000447); feature: deep chlorophyll maximum layer (ENVO:xxxxxxxx); material: "saline water (ENVO:00002010), including plankton (ENVO:xxxxxxxx)" | depth 90 m | reverse complement strand
CCCTTCGTCTATCGGTTAGGACATATGGTTTTCATCCATAAAAGAGGAGTTCGATTCTCCTAGGGACCGCCATAACAATCAATAATTAATAGTGGGCCGGTAGTTCAGTTGGGAGAACGCCTGATTTGCATTCAGGAGGTCGTGGGTTCGACTCCCATTCGGTCCACCATATGAAAAAATTTTTTACAATGCAATTAAAAGGATATAACGAAAACGTTCCTATAGAACTAGCAAAAGATTTGTTGGTCAAAGAATCTCCATTTGTAAAATATCTTTCTGATAACGGTGCACTGAAAGTTAGGCACATGAAATCACGAGCAACCATGGAATGCTACGCAGATGAGAAACATCTGATGATCGCTAAATTAAAATTTGGCAAAGTATTGCCCGGACGTATGGGTTTTATTGAACTCTTTATAAGAAATCAATTATCTAGGAAATTGGGTGCTGGTCCGCCGTATTAATTACAACAGTCAGTACAGTTACAACTCTCGTCACATGGACAAGTGCAACCACATTCTTTACAGTCTTTTGTTTTCATAATACTATTTATTTTTTGGATTCGTTAAAAAATCTAATGTTATAATTTGGTCTTCCGGTACAACCACTGTATCTTTTTCTTGTGCTAACTTTTTACGTGCCTTACGAGCATCAGACTTCCTACGTAGTGCATCTTGCTTTGCTTGTTTACGTTCAGCACGTTCTCCCTGCTGAGATTTGTATGTGTGATGTATACCCATAATGAGTCATACCTGTTGTTTAAGTTTAATAATGTTTATTAATTAACCTGGAAAATTAGATGGCCACTCTTCAAACTGTGTCCAGTCAAACGCACCTTCTTTAGATGCATCTTTCCAATCAGCACCTAGACCTTCAACCGCAGTTTCTATGATACCACCTGCTTCTGAATTAGGTAGTGTAGTCCAAGATATTCTGCTGTCACCACCAATCGGCATAGTGATTTGTTGCTCAACAACTTTTTCAGCCGCTAGTTTGCCTGCGTCTATGTGAGGTTTGAAATAGTTATTCCACTCGCTTTCACACCATGCTTGTTTTCCAATGAGTATTTGGTACATTGTTTTGTTATCAGCCATCATCCATCTGATCGATCTAAAGTCTCTAGGTGTATGTGTAATTCCGTTTTTATAATTTGTTACTGCTGTAGAATCCTGCGTTCCACGTGCGAATTCAATAGAATTTGCCCACTCTCTGTCTGCCTCTTGTGGTGCTGTCATCTTTATAATCATTAGCATAATGTAATCTCCTATAATCTGTTATCTAACAGTTTAATACGTTTATTTACCGGAATTAAGTATATTTTCAATGTAATGCTGTTGACTGCCAACAATCAGGTGATCATAACGTTTTATCCACTCCATTAATTGTGTTTTAGCAGGCTCAGATAAACGAGATATGCACAAATGCTCCGGATAAGTTACAGGAGAAACGCACCAGTATAAACCACGTATATTATGATTCTTACGTAGATCCATGTGCATACGCTTTTTTGATTCTACCCATTTTGCAAGTTTGTCAAAATTTTTCCATCCTTTATTATGTAAAGTAGTGTAAACACCTACAGTATATTTTGTATTTTTTATTACATCGTCAATGAACATATCTATTTTCTCCCAATCGGAACCTTCTCTCACAATAGAATTCAATCCACCAAACGCATCAATGCTTATGTCGATTGTTACTTTGTGACATCTATGCAGTAATGCATGATCATCTGGTTTAAGCATAAACTGACCGTTGGTTGTATATTCAACATATAAATTTCTAAGATCGGAATCTTTGATTGTTTGTAAAATTTTTCTATGGGTACTAGTCATGAAAGGTTCTCCTCCCATGAATCTTAATCTCTTAACACTCTCGGGTATTCTTGGAATAGACTTCAGTGCCTTGGTTCCTTCTTTAGGTGGTCTATCAGGATTATTTTTTGCCCAGATGGCACTGCTAAATTCACCCCAGCACATGATACAAGTTAAATTACAGATGTTGTTAGCATACATTTCTAACCATTCGAGAGCAACTTGTTTGTCAGTACCAAAATCTCTATTGAATTGCTGACGCATACTAAATTTACCATGCTCTTCTTCTAGATAACATTTTGAACAACCTTTTAATTTAACTCCTCGTTCTGTTTTTTTTCTTAGATCTTGATACTCGTTTGAATGAAGCAACGAAGATAAATCACTGTCAACTTTCGTGATAGGTTTCTCCCCACGACAACAAGCATATGCATTTCCATCAGCACGAATATTCGTGTGCTTGTAAAAAGCCGCACAATAAGTTTGGGAGGCATCTCCTCTAAATTTTTGCGGATTGTATCTATTGATGTCTGACATTATGTCAGTATTTAATCTATCCTACGAATGCTTTTTCATAGACATAAGTTGCAGGTTCGCCCAGAGTACCCACATTCCATCCACCGTCCTTGAGATATGCCATCATTTCTTTGTTAAAGTCTGTTGAACCACACAGCATAACAGCATCGGTATCTGGTGACCATTTAGGTAATTCTAATGTTTTGAACACACTATCGTCTTTGATTAGATTAGTAATTCTTCCCTTATTTGGCCAGTCATCATCTCTTGTGACTGTCGGAAAGTATTGTATCATAGTTTGCATTGTTAAATTGAAAAAGTAATCATAATAAGCAAGTTCTTTTTTAGTTCTTACTGTGTGACAAACAATAATGTTTTCAAATTTAAGATATGATTTAGCATCTCTACAAATACTAACAAAAGGTGCAATTCCTGTTCCTGTACCGATAAGCCATAAATTTTTTCCTTTTATTAAGGAATCAGTAATCAAAGTTCCTACTGCTTTTTTTCCAACCTTGATAGGATCGCCAACTTTAATTTTTACCAGTTCAGAAGTCAAAGGACCATCTTCAACCACAATAGATAAAAATTCCAAATAATCATCACTTGGTCCACTTACCATGGAATATGCACGTTTAGGTGTATTGTCTAATCCGATCATTGTGAATTGTCCTGCCTCGAATCTAAAACCCGGACTACGTGTGGTTTTAAATGAAAATAAATTGTCTGTGAGATGTTTTACTTCGGTAACTGTTTCTGTATACATTTTTTTATTATAAATTCTTGTTTGGTTATTGTCAACTATTTAAACTTGGTCGCCAACTGATCGAAGCCATTCCGGCAGAGAGATTTTGTGCATTTAACGGCATCATTATCCCACGAAACATTTCTGTATAACACATTACCTAGACTGCCTCCTTCACTGCACCATCCACGCCACACTTTGCCTTTTTGATCTATAACAAATTGATCTTTTCCTGCATTACATCTGTAACCACTAAAGTTCCAATTTTCTTTGATCGGTTTGTCTTTGTTTATTTTATCTACGTCTTCTTTTGTTATGTTGTGCCTTGCCCTAGACACACCATCATACTTTAAATTGCCAAGATACATTGTTTGTTCCGGATCCCAATCCTCACCACGTTCTTTAAAATAATAATTTAATTGATATGTCTTGTATGGATAGTATTGAAACCCTTTAGTAAAGTTAGAATATAATAATTTAAGTTCAACAGGATATCCTTTAGATTTGAATAATTGATAAGTGTCAATAGCACTTGCCCATTCGTCATCATGATTAGTACACTGCATCATTATTCTAACCTGCACTTTTTTGTTTCCCTCTTCGTCTTCCTGTGCCAATAAAAAATCTACAATTTCTTCTATATGCGTTCTGTCTGCCCATTTAACATGATAACTGATTTCAATTGTAGAAAAATAATGATAGTGTTCTTCAAACCAATCTAAAGACGCAGATCCATTGGTTGTTAATTTATTTTTTAGTTGCTGGTTGCCCATTCTTTGACACATAGAAAGCAGTGCTGGATTTAATGTTGGCTCTCCCCCGACAAATTCAAATGCAGGTTCTCGATCAATCATTCTCAAAGACGAAACTGTGTATTGTATTGCGTCTGTGAGTATTTTTTCATCCGGAAACTTTACAGCACTCGAGTGCAAAATTTTAGGACAGTACCAACAGTCGTAGTTGCAGACGTTAGCAAACAGCCATTGAATACGAGTCACTTTAGGTGGTTGTTCTTGATAATTGTTACTCATTTCACATATTTAAGATTAAATAAAGTAATGAAAGTCCTGTTTTTAGATGTACCAAACGTAAGTATTTTTTGGAAAAGAACTGTGAACGATTTAAATGCTGGAGGTATTGCGGTCACAGGAGGACTTGAGCATCAGGGTGATACAGTAGACCATTATGATTTAAATGCAAGATTAAATCGTTACAGAACAGACGTCGACAATTTCGAATTAACCGACACAGAACTTAAAGTATTAACTGACGTTAATGTATTGAAAGCATATCTCGAAGACAACAAGTTTGGCGAAACATTGAGACAAGTTACACATATGCTTCTTAAGGATATAAATTTTGAGAAGTACGACTGGATTGGTATGTCTGTAAATCGTAGAGGACAGCAAATTTGGTCAATGAAGATAACTTTAAACTTTGCAATATTACTTACAGCATTGATAAAAAAGCAGTTTAAAAAAGCAGTATACATCGGTGGGGCAACTGTGTTAGACAAAGTCGGCGACAAGTATTTAGAAAATATATTCAATAAAATACCAAAAGAATATCAACCGGATCATTATATAATGGGACAAGGCACACACGGTCTTTCAAAATTTACTAAAAATCCTCAAGTAAAAGCCAACAGCAAGTATGAATTTCATTTTAAAAATACAAATGTTGTTAAGGTGCAAAGCAAATACAAATTCACACACATGAACTATCCAAAAATAGAATTTGAAAACATCGACCAAGTGTTATCTGTACCTAGTGAATTTATTCCAAAAAAAGTATTGTTTAGATATCCAAAGTTGAGAGACGTTGAGCCTTTCCAGTTATATCCTTACAAGTTTACTGACGGTTGTAGATTCAAATGCTCGTTTTGTTCAATGGCCACAATCAATGGATTTACGGCCTTGAGTGCAGTAGACACAGTTGATCATTTGGAAGAAATGGTACAGAGAGGAGCAAAGCATTTTAGATTTTTTAATGACAACATCAATTTTAAAAAGTCTTGGTTGATTGAATTTTGCAACGAGATTATTAAAAGAAAACTAGATATCACATGGAACGATTCTGCAAATTTAAGATACGGTGACAAGGAACTTTTCACATTGATGAGTAAAGCAGGGTGCATTAAACTTTGGTACGGAACAGAGACCATCGACGACGAGTTATTAAAACTTATTAAAAAACAAGTCACAGGATCAAAAATAAAACAGAACTTAAAAATAGCACACCAAGTAGGGATCTTTAATTGCTGTAATTTTATTTTTAATTTTCCGCATGAAACTGATGAACAGTTTGATCGTTTAAAGAATTTTCAATCAGAAGGTATCAAAGAAAAGTATATCAACACATATCAGAACAATATATTTTGTGTGCAAAGTGGTTCGGAATATCTTTTAAATCCTGCAAAATTTAAAGTTGAAATTATGGAAAACGACGAGTTGGTATGGGATCAAATAAAATATAACGAAGTTGGTGGTAGAAAGTGGGAGCAAATTGTAAGTGACGGATTAAAGAAAAGTGATACGTTGGCAGAGAATGGTTTCCTAGCGTCAATCAAAGAAATCAGAGCAAACGATTTTATTATTACCGCTTTGCATAAGGCAAAATATTCTTTTGCAGAAATAATAGAATTTTATGATGTGGTGGAAGAAATGTTATCTCGAGAAGAAATGATCCAATGGGCAGAAGGCATAGGGATGACGACATATCAGTTGCCAAGGAATATTAAAAATCGAATAAAAAAAATTGAGGACTGGGATAGGAAATACCCAACATCAGCAACTGTAATTCAACCAAATGCTAGTTTTGAGAAATAGAATCTAAATATTCAATTGCCGCTTTTGTAGGAACTGCTCTAAGAATTTTACCGTTATCGTCTGTGGAAAATGCCACGTGTATCGCAGGCGATGGTGCTAAATTTTTACACTCATTGATAATTGTTTTGTAATGCTCATCGTACTTGTTCCAAAAATAATCTACGCCAAATTCATTCATACATTTTATTCCTGTGTACATATTGTTGATCGCAGGGTGTGAGTCTTCGTCGTTCATGTAATCTATATGTCCTCCCATGGGTTGGCGTGAGTATTGTATGCCACAACGGTGTTCACTTATACCATATGCCTTACTTAAACTAAAGTTCACAGAGTGTATTGCAGGATGATCTACATTAAAACGAACATCTCTACTGCAAGGATACCAAGCGGCATCAATGTGTACTGGAATATTTTTTGCAAGACAGGTTGCTAGTATGTCTGTCATGTGAGGATGTACGTTATATCCTTCGCCACAGAAAGGAGTCGAAATTAACAGCACATCTCCGTCTTGTAATTCTTTTATGTTCTTAACTTTTATATTTGGAAATAATGTTTGATGATAAAAAAATTCTCCATCAAATATAACAACTCTTCCTGCATTTAACATATGCAAATCGTTAATGGCATGAGTTACACCGAGTGTAACTTTTCTCGTTTCAAATTTATCTAATCCGTTAAACTCAATTAGTTTATGATCGTGTATCCATTTGTCAAACGTTGTTAAGTAATCTTTGTGTATAGAATTCCATGGTAAGTTTTTATATTCGATAGTATCTATAAAACTCATCACTTCTCTTGATCGCAAAGGTCTCTTACGAAGTGCATTTCTGTCAACTAGTTGATTTAATTTATCAATGTCCATTATTTTTATTTAATTCCTTGGTCATTACGTTAAAAATAAATGGCGATATGTTTTGTAAAGATTTTTTTCTAAGACCATCTAACCACTGTATATATTCTGTGCTTAAATTTTCTATATTGTTTAAATTTCCTTTAAATTTTGCATTTACACATTTTTTTAAATTTGCAAGTTCGCTACTGTTTACAGCAATATTTTTTCCGTCAGTATATTTTTCTAATGTTGGCAGTATATTATTTAAAAAATTATCTTTGTCATCACGTTCTAACAAGTTGCAAGACATCCACGGTTCATGAACAATGCCAAATGCTATTGTGTATTCTTGTGTGTTTGGTTTAAATTGATTAAAATAATTAACCATGTCTGCTAGTTGATGTAAATTATACATACTTACACTCACATTAGGACCAAACTGTTTAGTTTTTAATTTAGATAGTCTATTATAATTGTCTTCTATCTTATTCCAATCATAACCTCGTATCCACTCATACGTTTCATCAATACCGTCAATGCTTATGTTTAGTTCTAGGTTATTGAACCTGCCTAAAATTTGTTCCATGTGTTCAGTAAGCACAGATGCATTTGTAACAATAATTAAACGAAGATCCGGATTTAGTTTGCTAATAGTATCTAAAAACTTTATACATCTTTTATCATACAACGGTTCGCCACCTTTGATCATTATTGATTTAAAATCGTGTATGTTTTTAATAACTGAATTTACAAACGTATCAGATATAATAAAAGGTTTGAAGTCGTGAAAAGGATCTCCCCATTCTCTTCGCCAATGCTCAACCCTACTCATTAATTCTTTTGGCATTGTTTTCTCTTGTTGTACCCAACCAGAACTATGTGTACGATTACACATAGCACAAGCAAGATTACAAGTATTACTAAAATTAAGTTCTATAGTTTTTAATTTTTTCTTGTATCTTCTGCAGAAGTCGTCGTCAAATTTTATTTTTGTATTGCTTTCTTCTCTTGCAATTTTGTGTAGACGTTTACTCTGTAACCCTTTCTCCTCCATGGTCCAACACCTACTGCAACCTTTAAAGGGAATACCTTTCCTCATATGACTTCGCATTTTCTTTAATTTGCTAGTTTCAAAAATACCATCAACAGTTTGCTCAGGGTTTGATTTAAGATCGGTGATAAGATGATCTTCATCTGTGCACCAAATAGGGCAAGGTTTTACATTTCCACTAGGTTCAACGGTCATTCCGTCAAACGGAAAGAAGCACCAAAAATCTTTTACACTCTTGTTTTGCATAACTTAAATACGTATTTAATGCTATGAACGAACGAAAAATACTATTAATAGGTTGCAGTTGGACTGCCGGAACAGATTATGACGAAGTTACTGATTGTTATAGACCTGCTCCTGCAGAATATTTAGATACAAATCTTTATAAAATATACAATGCTGGCGTGGCAGGTAGTCCAATACATTTACACAATTTTTTACTTGAAGGATTATTAACATCTATCAAACCTGATCATGTGTTTTTTCAAATCACACATCCACAACGATACAGTTGTCAAATATCTGATACACCACTTGAAGATATACTAAAACTTGCTTGGCGTGAAGAAAAACCAAATTATTTTAATTTTTTGTTAGAAGATATAATAAAACAACATTTTCATTTTATTACAGTTAGTAATTACGACCATGAAGTTAAAAATCAAACAGCAGTGCAACAAGCACACAACAAATATTTTGAAAACATAGTATCTACAGATTTGTTTATGTCACAGTTTGACTCAGCATTAACGTATGCTAAAAATTTATTAAAAGATGTAAGTCATACGTTTATAGCATCTAATGTTGAATCGAGTGATCAGCCAATTTCTAAATATGAAAGTTTGTTAGGCGAAAAAGTCTATGTTCCAGATGTTTGTATTCCAAAGTATGACAAATATCTCGTAGACGAAGGATATCATCTAAATCCAAAAGGTGCAGAATTATATTGTAAAAAAATATATGAGCCTAATCTAAATTAGCATATTGATCGAACAATCGTTTTACGTGTGGCACTTCTTCTTCCAGGTTAATTTTTCTTATACCGTTCAACCAAGTAATCCATTTACAAGCCAATTTACTCATTTCAATTCGTGATCCATATTTTGTATTTTTTGAGTACAGCATAGTTTCAATATGTTTTAAATCTGTTTTTTCAATGCACATATGTTTTTTGTTTTCGAATGTCCATTGTTCTAACTCTGGTTTAACTGTGTTTTTAAAATAATCTTTCAATGTGTCGTCTGCTAAACTACAATTCATCCAGTCCTCGTGTACAATGTGAAATGACATAAAGTATCTTCTTGATAAAGGTTTAAATTGAGAAAAATGTTTTACCATTTGATCTAGTATATGCACATTCCATAAACTTACTGAAACATTAACGTCAACGGATCTAACATTAGATAGAGTAATCAGTTTCATAAAATTTTCATGTAATTTATTCCAACCGAATCCTCGTATCCATTCATACACTTTGTCTATTCCGTCAATACTAAAGTTTAATTCTAAGTTCTCTAGTTTGCTTAATGTTTCCAACATACGAGGAGTGACTGTGGTTATGTTGCTTACAATAACAATTCTTACTGCTGGATTTAGTTCCGCAACTTTGTGTAAAAATGCAATACAACGTTTATCGTATAACGGCTCGCCACCTTTGATCATTATAAATTTGTAATCATGTATGTTATCAATTATTGATTGAACAAACTTATCACTTAACACATATGGTTTAAAATTATCCCATGGTGTTCCTAACCACTTGTATCCTCTCTTTAATTCATTTTTTATAAACTCTGGCATTGTTTTTTCCTGTTGCATCCACCCGGAACTGTGAGTGCGATTGCACATGGAACACGCAAGATTACAAGTATTACTAAAGTTTAACTCAATCATTTTTAGTTTGGGTTTATGATTTAGAGCAATCTCATCTGTTAATTTTTTTGTATCTAATTCTTCAACAATTTTTCTCTGTCTTTTACTTTTCAGGCCTGCTTTTTCATTCATGTAGCAATGGTGGCATGAATCAACTTTTTTGCCTTGCAACATTGTTGATCTGATCTCGTTCATTCTTTTGCTGTTGAAAACCTCGTTGGCAGTCATGTCTTTTGCCTGAGACATTTTCATCACGGTGTGTCCTGGATGTGTACTCCAACACGGACATGGCATAACTTTTCCTGTTGGGTCAACAGAGATACCATCAAATGGGTAATAACACCATGTGTCTTTAACACTCATAATAATCTTTTATATTGTTGGTTTGCATAACTTAAATACATATTTAACAGGTAATTTAATTAAATGGAATTAATATTTGATCACACAGTAGGCAAACAAGAAGATCAAGATCTTGTGTTGTGCAGGCCACTTGCAGTAGTGGATCCAGAGGAAGAAACAGAAGCCTTAGAACGAGGCTGGTTGGCACTGGACCACCCTTTAAACGGACAAGAAGTATTTTACCAATCTCGTTCAACTAGAATAGCATTAGAAGATTGGGAACCAAAATTTAAAACGTGGAAAATTGACAACGAAGAGATACGACTAAAACACATTGAAGCAAACGACCTTGTAAAACTTTTAGGATTGCCAAACATCTACAAACAATACATGAAGCGAAAAGGATTCAAAATGGACTATGATCCATTTACACATATGCACAAACGAGATAGTTTCTTAATTTTTTATGTCAAAGAAATGGACAACATAGTTGGATTCACAAAACTCAAATCATATATGTATCAGGAAGATGCATTTGGACGTTACACTCGTCAACTAGGAGACGATCTTGATGAAGTTATTTTTGCCGCATATGAATCTTGTTTGCATTGTAACCTACATCCGGTATCACAAATCACTCTCGATATGGAAATTAAATGGGCAAAAGACAGAGATGCTCATCATTATTATTTAGGTTCTGGATATGAAAATTCTTCAGCATATAA
>CETI01005349.1_pt1 | contig 10730 bp, 10 predicted proteins | sample 361441 | NCBI WGS metagenome assembly CETI01 (sample SAMEA2622478, study PRJEB7988) | marine metagenome | biome: marine biome (ENVO:00000447); feature: deep chlorophyll maximum layer (ENVO:xxxxxxxx); material: "saline water (ENVO:00002010), including plankton (ENVO:xxxxxxxx)" | depth 90 m | reverse complement strand
CAGGTAAGAATGCAGCAAGGATTTTTTTCAATTCAGCAGACTTGTTCTGCATGCTCTGGCACTGGACAAGTTATAAAAAGTATATGTAATTCATGCAAAGGCATTGGAGCTATTAAAGAAAATAAAACGCTTTCAGTTGACATACCTGCTGGTGTGGATAATGGAGACAAAGTGAGACTGTCTGGTGAAGGAGAGTGGATGAAAGGTGGCAGGTCTGGTGATCTATATGTTGCTATTAGAGTTATAGACAATCCTTTATTTGAAAGAGATGGAAGACATCTTTACATTGAAGCGCCAATACCATTCGATGTATCGATTTTAGGTGGCTCCATTAAGATACCAACTCTAGAAAAGACAATCTCCCTTAAAATACCTTCAAATACTCAGACAGGTAAAGTTTTTAGAATTAAAGGAGAAGGGGCTTCAATAGTTAGAGATAGGAGACGGGGAGATATATTATGTAGAGTTATAGTTGAAACACCATCAAATCTTGATAAAACTCAATTAAAAGCATTAAGCGAACTCACAAAAAAATTAGAACCCTCAAAGAACTATCCTGGAACTGATATTTTTTTAAAAGCAATATCTAAAAATAAAGAATAATGATAAAAGTTACAATCAATGGAGCATCTGGAAAGATGGGCAAAAAAGTAAGTAACTTAATAAAGAATGATAGTTTTTTAGTTGAATGCTCTGACGATATTTCTTGTTCCGATATAGTAATTGATTTTTCACAACCTAGTTCTACAAAAAAAATTTTGAAAAAATGTGTTGAAGCAAAAAAACCAATAATTATTGGAACCACTGGATTTAATAATGATGACTTAAAAGACATCAGAGATGCTGCAAATTCAATTCCAATTGTTCTAGCTTCAAATATGAGTAGGGGCATTATATATTTGAAGAAATCACTGGCATCTTTTATTCATAATAATCAAGATAAACTAAAATGTTTCATTGAAGAAACCCATCATCTTGAAAAAGTTGACAAGCCTTCGGGAACGGCTATTGAATTAAAAAAATTTATTACAGAACATGATGATAATAATTTTATTAGGGCTATAAAAATCAAATCCAACAGAGTTGCCAATATCTTTGGTATTCATAAAATTATGTTTTTCTCTGAAAATGGGACTGTATATTTTTCGCATGAAGCTTTATCCAGGAAAATTTTTGCAGAAGGTGCAATCACTTGTGCTAAGTCTATTGACTTGAGTAAACCAAATTTATATTCTTTTGAAGATATCATTGATTAAGATACCTCTTTCAAAATATCAATTTTTTTTATAGAATACTCGAACTTTTAACACGAAAATTCTGTATTTGTAAGGTTTGGGTGCTTTAATAGTTGACCTTACTATGAATTGGAGAACAACCCTAAAGGAGAAAAAAATTGAGTTTAGTTTCAATAAAAGACCTGCTACAAGCTGGCGTTCATTTTGGTCATCAACAAAGATTCTGGAATCCCAAAATGGATCAGTATATATACGATACCAGAAAGCAAATAAGTATAATTAATCTAGAATTGACTCAGGAGTGTCTAAATTCTGCTGCATCAAGAGTTGAAGATATTTGTTCAAAAGGCAACAAAATTCTTTTTGTTGGGACAAAAAGATCTGCAAGCAAAACCATTAAAGAGGAGGCTTCCAATATAGGATTACCTTACATAGACAAAAGATGGTTAGGTGGAACATTAACAAACTGGAAAACTATAAGAGGTTCTATTAGAAGGCTCATAGATATCGAAGAAATGATTTCATCTGGAAGAATTAATAAATTAATAAAAAAAGAAGCAGTTGAGATACAAAAAGAGCATGCCAAACTTCAAGCAAGCGTAGGCGGCATAAAAGATATGAAAGGACTGCCAGATGCTATATTTGTAATAGATGTTAAATATGAAAAGATAGCAGTCCTTGAGGCACAAAAAATGGGGATTCCAATAATAGCACTTGTAGATACTAATTCTGATCCAGATGGTATTGATATGATAATACCAGGTAATGATGATGCTATAAGGTCTATTAGATTGATCACTAAAGTAATATCAGATGCATGTGCTAGAGGTATTGAGTCAGCTCAAGGATTTGTTCCAAAGTCAGATTCGCCTGTAATTAAAAAAGTAAAAAAAGAAGATATCCAACAAACAGATCAAGCTGATGAAGCTCCTGTTGAAGAAATAGAGAAATCAGAAAAGATCGAGAAAACACCAACTAAAGAAGTAGATGAAAATACAACTTTAGACGATATTAAAGAGGATGAATAGATTGGAAATTAAAGCATCACAAGTTAAAGAATTACGTGAAATTACAGGCGTCGCATTGATTGAGTGCAAAAAAGCACTTATTGAAGCCGAGGGTGATATAGAAAAAGCTGTTGTCCTCTTAAGATCAAATAGTGCTTTAAAGGCAGAAAAAAAATCCTCAAGAGTAGCGGCAGATGGAATTTTAGTTTCTGTTATTACTGATAGTTATGCCACAATTCTTGAGATAAATACTGAAACAGATTTTGCTGCAAAAGATAAAAGTTTTTTATCCTTTGCTAATGATAAAGTTAAAACTTTTCTTGCAGAAAATAAGATAATTGATATAGATTCTTTGCTAAATTCTAACCTTGAAGAGGAAAGAAAAATCTTAATACAAACTCTAGGAGAAAATATCCAGTTTCGAAGAATCGAAACCATTGATTTTGAACCTAAAATGAAAAGGGGTTTATATATGCATCATGATAATAAACTTGCTGCAGTAGTAACTATCAAAGGCGGGAGTGATGAAGTTGCAAGAAATATCGCAATGCATGTATCTTGGCATAATCCGTTATGTTTATCAGAGGAAGATATAGATAAAAATACTTTAGACAAAGAGAAAGAAGTTTTTGTTAATCAAGCCAAAGAATCAGGTAAGCCACAAGAAATTATGGATAAGATGGTACAGGGCAAGGTAAAAAGATATTTATCTGAAGTTTCATTACTATCTCAAGATTTTGTTCAAGACTCTGAAATCACAGTGCAAGATTATCTTAATCAAAATAATGCTGTAGCCTTAGATTTTGTAAGATTAAAAGTTGGTGAGGGTATTGAAGTTGAAACAAAAGATTTCGCTGAAGAAGTAGCTGAACAGCTAAAATAATATGTCAGAATTAAAACATAAAAGAATTCTCTTGAAATTTAGTGGAGAGTCAGTTGCTGGAAATGATGAACATGGCATTGATCCAAAAATTCTTGATAATATGGCAGCATCAGTAAAGTCGTGTAAAGAGATTGGAGCAGAGATAGGAATAGTAATTGGAGGTGGAAATCTATTTCGTGGTGAAAAACTTAATAAAGCTGGTATGGACAGAGTAGCTGGTGATCATATGGGAATGTTAGCTACAGTTATGAATGGCATTGCATTAAGAGATTCGCTTGAGAGGGCTGGTATTAAAACAAGATTAATGTCAGCAATTTCGATGTCAGGAATTGTTGAGCATTATGATAGAAGACTTGCAATTCAATTGCTAAGCGATGGTTATGTTGTTATTTTTACTGCAGGCACTGGCAATCCTTTTTTTACTACGGACACTGCTGGTTGTTTGAGAGCAATAGAAACTCAAGCAAATCTAATGCTAAAAGCTACAAGAGTTGATGGTGTTTATGATTCCGATCCTGAAACAAATCAAAATGCTAAATTCTTTGACAACTTAACATTTGATGATGCAATTCTAAAAAATCTTAAAGTTATGGATGCAACTGCGCTAACGTTAGCAAGAGACCATAAATTACCCATTAATGTATTTAATGTAAATCAACCAAATGCCGTAAGAGATATTATTTCTGGTAAAAAAATAGGTACACTTATAAATTAGTATGGAAAGTTTGATTAAAGATGTAACTGTAAAAATGGAAAAATCAGTCACCGCACTGAAAAATGCATTTAATAAGATAAGAACTGGTCGGGCCAATCCCGCTATACTTGATGATGTAAATGTTGATTATTATGGGAATCAAACTCCAATCAATCAGACATCAAATATTAGCGTTGAAGAGGGCAGATCTTTGGTAATTTCTCCTTGGGATAAAAACCTTATCCCTGAAATAGAAAAAGCTATATTAAGTTCGGACCTGGGACTTAACCCAAGCACAAGTGGAGACTTGATAAGAGTTACAATGCCGGTTTTGACTGAAGAAACTAGACAAGACTACATAAAGCAAGCAAGAGCTGAGGCTGAAAACTCAAGAATTTCGATTAGAAATGTTAGAAGAGATGCTAATAATTCTGCAAAAGAGATGCAGCAAGCATCTGACATATCCGAAGATGACTTGAGAAGAATTGAAGATCTCATTCAAAAAGAAACTGACAAGTTCATTTCAATTGTTGATTCAGATTTAAAAAGTAAAGAATCAGATTTACTAGAAATATAAGACGCCATAATGGCCATAAGTCTTTCTAAAAAAAATAATCCAAAAAAAATTGGCATCATCATGGATGGAAATGGAAGATGGGCGAAGTCTAATAAACTACAAATAAACAAAGGTCATGAGAAAGGTGTAGAAATTGTTAGAGATATAGTTAAAGAATGCATTGCTCAAAACATAGAAAGCTTAACTATTTATGCATTCAGCTCAGAAAACTGGTCAAGACCCAAAAATGAAATAAATGGGATAAAAAAACTTATTATTAGAGCAATTTACGAACAAGTCCCTGAACTTAAAGAACAAAGTGTCTCGCTATATTTCTTTGGAAATATTCACAGTTGGGGCGAGGAAATTGTAGAGAAAATTAATACAGCTCAAGATGATACAAATACAGATAATCCATCTTTACGATTAAATGTTGCTTTAGGTTATGGAGGTCGTGATGATATAGTTTATGCAAGTAAACAGATTGCTGAACATCTTAAATCTGGTGAAATAAGTTCTAATGATATAAATGAAGAATTGATTGCAACATTTTCTCAGGTGCCAGATGACAATATTGATCTCATTATAAGAACTGGTGGCGATAAAAGACTTAGTAATTTTTTGTTATTTCAGGCTGCTTATGCTGAAATTATTTTTGTCGATAAATTGTGGCCGGATTTTACTAGAAATGATTTCAAAAATTGTTTAGATGACTTCAGTAAGACAGACAGAAGATTTGGAAAGAGGTTATAAATTATTATGTCATCGAGAATTTTTACAGCATTATTTTTAATATCAATAATTCTCACTATTCTTTATTTGCAAATAGCATGGCTTTTTACATCTTTAATTTTTTTCATTTGCATACTTGCTTGTTATGAATGGATTAAAAATAAATTCAATAAGACTTTCTTTGGTTTCTTATTAATTTTTAATTTTGGTTTTTGGTCAGTATTTTGGATTTTATTTAAAAAACCATATTTGGATGATGACTTTGTATATTTAGTTTATGGATCAATTATCTTTAATACTGCATTGTTTGATACATTTGCTTTTTTTGTAGGCTCAAAATTTGGAGAGACATATATTGCAAAAAAAATCAGTCCTAATAAAACTTTAGAAGGCTTAATAGGAGGTTTATTGGCATCATTATTTTTTGGTGTTATTGTTTTTCACAATGCGCAATTACCTTATGTGTTTGCGATATATTTTGTTTTAGGAGGTTTTTTTGCATTTATGGGCGATCTTCTAATTAGCTATTTTAAAAGACAATCAGGAGTTAAGGATACGGGCACGATACTTCCTGGCCATGGCGGGATACTAGATAGAATTGATTCACATCTTTTGGCTACCCCGTTCCTACTTCTAATTATCATCGCTATATATTCGTTATGAAGAATGTTCTTTTACTTGGTGCAACTGGAAGCATTGGCAAAAGTGTTTTAAGCGTGATCTCTGAAAATAAAAATCAATTTAATTTAATTGGTATTTCATTCAATAGTAATTTTTCTAAAGCAAAAGAGATTATTAGTAATTTTTCGCCTAAGTATATTTATATAGATGATCATGATTGCTTTATTGAACACGCTACTAACAATGAGAATACATTTTTAAATGGAGATTCAAGCCTAGAACAACTAATAAAAAATAATGAGATCGATATTATCATTTGTGCTACATCAGGTTTTGCTGGATTAAAAGCAACATCTATCGCTGTGACTTCAGGAAAAAAAATATTATTAGCTAATAAAGAAAGCATTGTTGCTGGCGGCGATTTAATTATGCCTATGGCAAAAAAATATGGTTCTGAAATTGTTCCTATTGATAGTGAGCATAATGCAATTTTTCAGTGCCTTTCAGGAGAAAATAATACAGATGATGTGCATAAAATAATCATAACAGCATCAGGTGGACCATTTTTAAATTCTTCAATAACTGATTTAAAAAATGTAACTTTGAAGCAAGCTTTAAATCATCCAAATTGGGAAATGGGAAATAAAGTTACAATTGACTCAGCAACTTTAGTTAATAAATGTTTAGAATTAATAGAAGCAAAGTATCTTTTTGATTTAGAGGAGAACATTTTTGAATTAGTTGTTCATCCTCAAAGCATTATTCACTCCATCGTGACTTACAAAGATGGTTCAAGCATTTGTCAGATGAGCTCTCCTGACATGAAAATCCCCATTGCCAACGGTTTATCTGATATAAATAGGGTCCCAATTAGCTTTGAACAACTCGATTTCACATCATTAAAACTTTCTTTTCAAGAATTTCCAAATGACAGGAAAAAAATTCAAGAAATAGCACGCGAAGTTTGTAATAAAGGAAGTAATCTAGGAGTTGTTTTCAATGCTGCAAATGAAATTGCAGTCGATAGTTTCGTAAATGGGCAAATAAATTTTGATAAAATTTATGAAGTAATTTATAGAACTTTTGATAAGAACAATGTGTCTAATGATGTATCCATTGAGGCAATTAATGATATTGATAGACATACACGTATTCAGGCAAAGAAAGTGGTAAAATCCATTTCTTAAATATTTAATATATGACTTTTTTAATTTACATATTAGCTTTCGCAGTCTTATTAGGCGTATTAGTCACAATACATGAATTTGGACATTTTATTTTTGCACGAATGTTTAAAGTTCATGTTCAAAGATTCTCAATTGGAATGGGACCTGTTTTTTATAAAAAATATGACAAACATGGAACAGAATTTGCATTATCCGCTATTCCTCTTGGTGGATATGTATCTATGATCACCAATAAATTAATTGAGCTAGAGCCTGAAGTATGCAAACAGTTAACTGAAGAGCAGATGAAAAATACTTTTGATTCTAAGCCAAAATGGCAAAGAGCATTGATAATGTTTGCTGGACCTCTTGCAAATTTCTTGTTATCGATATTCATATTTACAAGTATCTTTATAAGCACCATCGATCCTCAAACGGTTCCTGTTGTTGAAAAAGTTTACATAGAAGAATCTGATCAAGTTGCAACAAACGTTATAAAATTAAATTTGGCATCTTCATTTGAAAAAGGCGACAAAATAAATGCAATTAACGGAGTTACCATAAAAGATGCAAAAGATTTTAACCTTGAGCTACTATCATATGCAGGCTACACAGGAGAAATAAATTTTGAGGTAAATAGAAATAACAGTCCGCTATCAGTTAGCATTAAAGTAGAAGATTTTTTACCCACATCAGAGTCTCAAAGCAATCCAGCTAAATACATGGGTCTAGAGGTTGCTTATAAAATGCAACCAATTATAGGAAGAATAGTTTCAGGTGGTTCAGCAGATAGTGCTGGTTTGAAATCTAATGACTTTGTTCTTGAGATTGGTAATGAAAGAGTAAATTATGCTGAAGATATTCAAAATATAGTTTCTAATAATCCAGATACTACATTGGATTTTAAAATTAGAAGGGATGACAATATTTTTTATATACCTGTTGATATCAGTTCAAGAGTTGTCTCAGATGAAACTTATGGTTTTCTGGGAGTTCAATTTGGAACCTCAAGAAGCTTGTCGCAGGCTTTTACAAAGGGCGTTTATGAGACCTATAACTTGAGCTCTAAAACTCTACAGTTTATAGGAAAAATGGTTACTGGAAACATGGGAACTGAAAATTTAAGTGGTCCAATTGGAATTGCACAAATGGCTGGAGATACTGCTCAAGCCGGATTACTTCCATTTATGTACTTGATGGCATTACTAAGCATTAGTTTGGCTGTAATAAATTTGTTGCCTATTCCAGTTTTAGATGGAGGACAACTAACACTATTGGGTATCGAGGCAGTTAGGGGTAAGCCATTGCCTGAAAAAGCCGAAAATATGATTTATACAGGTGGAACTGTTGTAGTAATTATGTTGATGCTTTTTGCTATTTTTAATGATATTTCCAGATTTTTGTAAAAATGCAAAAATTTAAGTTAATCTTGCTTTCGTTTTTTCTTAGTTTAAATCTTTTATCTTTTGAAGAATTTCTTGTAAGCGATATAAGAATTATTGGACTTCAAAGAGTTTCAACAGGGAGTATTTTTAATGTTATCCCCATAAGTGTTGGAGATAGAATCGATTCGAGGAAATCTTATGATATCGTCAAATCATTATTTTCAACGGAACAATTTGATGACATTCAAATAGGTAAAGATGGCAATACTTTAATTATAACTGTGGTTGAAAGACCATCTATATCAGAAATAGATATTTCTGGAAATAAAGCACTCAAGACAGAACAATTAATTGAAAGTTTAGATGGAGTAGGAATCAAAGAGGGCGAAGTCTATAAAAGATCAACTTTAGAAAGAGTAAAGTCAGAGCTTGTTCGTTCATATGCATCAAATGGAAGATATGGTGCAGATGTAGAAATTGATGAAATTGTAAAACCAAGAAATAGAATTGAAATTAGTATCGTTGTAGATGAAGGTACTAGCGCTAAAATAGAAAAGATTAATATTATAGGCAACGAAATATATACAAATGAAGAATTACTAGATGGTTTTGAACTCTCTGAAGGATCTTTCTTTTCATTTCTATCAAATGATAATCAATACTCAAGAGAAAAACTTAAAGGAGATATTGAAACTTTGGAATCATTTTATAGAGACAGAGGATATTTAAAATTCTCGATTGAATCATCACAGATTAGTCTTTCAAGAGACAAAAAGTTAATTTTTATTACCTTCAATGTAAATGAGGGTGAAAAATATACAATCAACGACGTAGATGTAGTTGGTGAGATACCTTTTGACGAGGATGTATATATAGATATTATAAATAGATTAAAAGATACAACTTATTCTCAAGCTCAAATTACTTCCATAGAGGAGTTTTTTACAAATGTTCTTGGTAACAGAGGATACGCATTTGCTGAGGTGATAGGTAATCCTGAGATCAATGAGAACACTAATGAAGTAAAATTAATTTTTTCTGTACAGCCCGGTAATAGAACTTATACAAGAAAAATTTTATTTACTGGAAATGACATAACACAAGATCATGTCCTAAGAAGAGAAATGAGACAATTTGAAGGAGCTTGGACATCAGATAATAGTATTGAAGCTGGCAAAGTAAGGCTAGAAAGGTTGGGATATTTCAAAGAAGTCAACGTTGAGACAATCCCAGTTCCAGGTACAGAAGATCAGATTGATATTGTCTATAGTGTTGAAGAGGAAACTACAGGAAGTGTTGGAGGCAATATTGGTTACAGTGACTTTGGTCTGATGCTAGGTTTCAACTTGCAAGAACAAAATTTCTTGGGTACTGGGAATACGGTAGGCATTGGAATTAATAAGAATATTTATAGTGAAATGTATAACATCTCTTATATGAATCCTTATGCAACCAGAGATGCTGTCAGTTTAGGTTACAACATATTTTTTAGAGAAACTGATTATGGTGAGTTTAATGTTGCAAATTATTTAACGAATTCAAATGGTTTTGGAGCTCAATTTGGATACCCAATATCAGATATATCAAGATTAGGCTTCAACATAACTTATGATAAAACTGATATTGATATAGGTACATTACCAGCTAGAGAGATATATGACTTCGTCTCAGTCGAAGGTAATATTTTTGAGACTTTGACTGCTCAGCTATCATGGCAGCAAGTAACTCTTAATAGGGGACTTTTTCCAACAGATGGCGCCTCAACAGTTGTTAGTCTCAGTTCCACTATCCCAGGAAGTGATTTAAGCTATTACAGATTTAATATCAGACAGAGGTATTACCAACCACTCTCGTCAGATTTTGTTTTTGGTTTCCAAGGAGAAATTGGTTACTTAGATTCCTATGGTGATACAAAAGAAATACCGTTCTTTCAAAATTTTTATGCAGGTGGCCCAAGATCACTAAGAGGCTTTGAATCTAATACTCTGGGACCAAGAAGCACAGATGCTCCATGTTATGAGTTTAATTACGAAGAAGGGACATGCCCAAATCTTATCGATACTGATGGTGATGGTGAACCAGATGCACCTTACTTAAATCCATACGCAAATCAAGGACAACGATCAAGATATAGGGATGCTCCAATTGGTGGAAATATTAAAGTTGAAGGAAGTTTGCAGTTAATATTTAGATTGCCATTTATTGAAGATCAAAGATCATTAAGATCGGCATTCTTTTTTGATTTTGGAAATGTTTTTTCAGATAACTGCAAAGAATATCAAATCAATTGTTCAGAACTATCTGCTGATGAATTAAGATATTCATATGGAGTAGGTGTAACCTGGATAACAGGTTTTGGTCCAATGAGTTTGGCAATTGCCAAACCTACTAACGCAGGTCCTTTAGAGAGAACTGAAGAATTCCAATTTACAGTAGGAAATGTTTTCTAGT
>CETI01055363.1_pt1 | contig 10736 bp, 9 predicted proteins | sample 361441 | NCBI WGS metagenome assembly CETI01 (sample SAMEA2622478, study PRJEB7988) | marine metagenome | biome: marine biome (ENVO:00000447); feature: deep chlorophyll maximum layer (ENVO:xxxxxxxx); material: "saline water (ENVO:00002010), including plankton (ENVO:xxxxxxxx)" | depth 90 m | reverse complement strand
GGTGGATATCATGGAATGAGTGCTGAAGCTCAAATGAGCTTATCTCCTTCAAATTCTGTAAACTTTCCACAACCTGTCCCAGATAGCGCAGGAATACCGCAAAATGTTGAGAATGATGTCTTAGTAGCACCCTTCAATGATTTGAGTTTTATTGAATCAATAGTTAAAGAATATAAGGATGAAATTGCAGGAATAATCGTTGAACCACTCCAGAGAATAATTCCTCCAATACCTGGTTTTCTTGAAGGATTAAGAAAAATATGTACTGACAACCATATCATTCTAATCTTTGATGAAATTGTTACTGGTTTTAGATTGTCTTATGGTGGCGCTCAGGAAAAATATAATGTTACTCCAGATTTATGCTCACTTGGAAAAATAATTGGTGGTGGTTTCCCATTAGCAGCTGTTGCTGGATCAAATGAAATTATGTCTCACTTTGATCAATCAATTGTTGGAAAAGACAAGTGGCTTATGCAAGTAGGGACTTTATCTGGGAACCCTATTGCCTCTGCTGCTGGGTTGAAAACAATGGAAGTCCTTAGAAGGGAAGGAATGTTTGATAAGCTCGTAAATTGTGGAAAAGAAATTATGAGTTGTATGTCTGAAAATCTAAAAAAAGCAAGTGTCCCTCATAGAATTGTAGGAGACCCAACATTATTTGATGTTTTATTCACTGCAGAAGAAATTAATAATTATAGAGATGTAAAAAAAGCAGATTTAAAACTTAATGCACTTTTCAATAAAGGCCTAAGAAAAAGAAAAATTTTTAAAGCTTCTGCTAAATTATATCCTAGTCTAGCAATAACAGATGAGGATCTTTACAATACCAAAGAAGCTATTCATGATGCAGTCCTAAATTTAGTTTAACTATCAAGTCCTGAAGAACCGTAAAGCCATTCAATATTATCATACCATTCATCTTGTGATTTAGATTTCATTATCTTATTTCTCAATAAAGCATGTGCACCATCAGGATGATAGACATGCTTACCTATTTCCCTAGAATGTAATTGAACTCGTGCAGTTCTTAAGTTCCTTATATTTTGATAGTTTATTAAGGAATTTTCAATATTATCTAACCCATTTTTAAATTGCTCTGATAAACAAACAGCATCTTCAATAGCCATACAAGCCCCTTGAGCTAAATACTGAAGCATAGGATGTGCAGCATCACCTAATAAACTAACTCTTCGGTCAACCCAATTTGTAATTGGGTCACGATCACATAAAACCCAGAGTTTCCAATCTTTACCTCTTTCAATTATTTGTCTTGCTGTTTGATTAATATGCTCAAAACCTTTTCTTACAACATCTTTAGAAACTAATTTACCAGCTACTGGTTCAGGTGCGTCATTGTGGTAAGTAACAACCAGATTAAAAGAATTTCCACCATGAAGAGGGTAATGTACTATATGGCATTTAGGTCCAGCCCAAAGTGTTGCGGCATTCCATCTTAGTTCTTCCGGCATCTCTGCATAAGGAATTACTGAACGATAGGTTGTATGACCAGATACCTTAGGGGGTCCATCACCTACTAACTGATTCCTAATCTTTGACCATAATCCTTCTGCACCAATAAGAGCTAAACCATTAACTAGAGTGCCGTCATCAAGATTAGCGGAAACTATTTCATCTTTTTGTTTATACCCTATTACATTTGCATTGGTCTGAAGTTCTATAAAAGAGTTCTCAACACATGCTTTTAAAAAAACACCATGTAAATCACCTCTATGAACAACTGCATATGGATTTTTAAATCTTTCTCTGAACCTTTCTCCAAGCGAGATCCGCGTAATTTCATCCCCTTTTATTGCATCCATTAAAATTAGGTCATCAATGTAAACAGATAGTTGCCTAGCCTGATCACCTACCCCAAGGTAGTCAAAACCATGAAATGCGTTAGGTCCTAGCTGAATGCCTGCACCAATCTCACCTAGTTTTGATGATTTTTCTAAAACAATTGATTTAATTCCGTGCTGGGCTAAACCGAGAGCTGTAGCAAGCCCACCAATACCTCCTCCAACGATTATAAATCTATTTTCTTTTTTTAAAGTCATGTTAAGACTTTTCGTAATCTGGTTGCTTGGATGGATGCGCTTCTTGAAATGCATCTAATTGGCAACAATTATTATAAATTGATGTCAATTTAGGCATATCTGACAAATCAATATTAAATCTTTGTGCAGAAAATATTTGTGGAACTAAACATAAATCAGCAATTGTTGGCTGATCCCCAAAACAAAAATCAAAGTTTTTACTTTTTTTTATAATTTCCTCACACTCCTTTAGACCTCCACCAAGCCATCGCTTTAACCAATTACTTACTTTTTTATCATCCTGATTGAATTCATCTTTGATATAATTTTGAACTCTGAGGTTTTGCAATGGGTGTATTTCACATGCAATACTTTGAGCAAAAGCTCTGACCTGTGCTCTTAAGTTAATGTCTTTTGGTAAAAGGTTGGGCATTGGGTATTTATCATCCAACCATTCAATTATTGCTAAAGATTGAGACAAAATAAAACCATTGTCTTCTATTGAAGGCAACAAAGATTGGGGGTTTATTTTTTTGAACTCAGGACTATTTTGTTGCCCTCCATCTTTTCTCAAATGAATGGGTATAAATTCATATTCTATATTTTTTAAATTAAATGCAATTCTACATCTATAAGCTGCAGAACTTCTAAAGTAGCCATAAAATTTAATCATTAATTATTCCTAAGGTTTTTAAATTAAAGAAACCTTTCCTCAAAATATCCAAGCTTCTCCTGAAGAGGCTTGTCATGGATATGAATTAAATATGCATCCTCTTCAATATTGTGTTCAATTTTTGCAAATACTGGTGCTGTGAATGTATCTTTTTTATTCCAATTGATGACTTCGTCATTAATTTTAGATGTTCCTTTTCCTCTAATAATGTGGAATGCAGATGAGATAGATAGAATACTCTGATTTACCACAGAACCTTTTTTTATTTTTAGTCCAGTAAAGCCCATTGTTGGAAGAACACTTTGGCCATTTTCTGGATTTACATAATCCACTGAAACAATTTTTTCATTAGTATTTTCTGAGAGTTTATTTAAAACTTCTTCTGTTTTCTTCCAAGGAAATCGCATCATTGGGTATTTGATAGATGATCTTTTACCTTTATTAACAGGGACTAGACCTGAAGACAAATATTCTAATTGACTTGAATCAGGTTTGTTCTTTGGTGTTTGTAAATCAGTTTCTTCAGAATACGAGCCTTCTAAATATACAAATAAAGGTAAATCTAGAGCATCAAGCCATATTACAGGCTTATCACCTTCATGACCATGATCGTGCCATTCTCCACCTGGTGTTAAAACTAAGTCTCCCTCTTCCATAGGAAGTTTTTCACCATCTACAACCGTATATCCACCTTCACCCTCAATAATAACTCTTGCTGCTGATGGTGTATGCCTATGAGCTGGAGCACTCTCACCTGGTAAAAGAAGTTGCATTCCCAAATAAATGGTTGAAGTAGCCTGCATAGCTCCTACACCACGACCAGGATCAGATAACACGAGCACTCTCCTTTCAGCCTTTTCAACAGGTGTTAACTCACCTGCTCTTAAGAGTAATTCTTTGATTTGATTATAATCCCAAAAACCTGATTTAGTGACTGGATTAGGGATGTTGTGAGGCAGTACATTTCTCATCATGGGCCAAAGTGGAGCAACACCAGCTTTGTTTAATTTTTCGATATATTCTTTTGGTAAATCTTCAATAGTGCCTAAGTTTGAATCCATCAGTTTTTATCTCCAAATATTTTTATTGGTTAATAATATATAATTATAAGTCTTTAAAAAGTAATAATTCAACTAAAAGCTATAAAGACAAGACCAACCGAAACAGCTAAAGCTGCAACAATTCTCAAACCCCAAGGTCTTTCTTTAAAAATTATTAATCCAATCATAGAGCCGAATATTACTGATGTTTCTCTCAATGAAGAAACAATTCCCAAAGGAGTATAGACCTTAACAGAAATAATTATAGCGTACGCTAAACACGATAGTGAGCCTCCTATTACCCCGTGTATAAATGTATTCCTATCTAGAGAATAGTCAGTTCCTTTAGCAATTTTCCAAAAAATAAACATGCCTACTATCCCCTCTAAAATAAATAGCCAACCAATATAACCAAGTGCTGAATTTCCTTCCCTTGCTCCAATTCCATCTAATAATGAGTAAGCAGCGATACAAAAACCAGCCAACAAAGCAAAATTTAGTGCTTTATAAGAAAGTGAATGAAATAAACTGTACATAGACAAAATAATTATTCCAGCACATATAAAAATAATACCCATAAGGCCATTGCCCAGAGGAAGTTCACCTATGAATAAGAATGCTCCAAGAGTTACAATCAATGGAGCAACTCCACGCATTAAAGGATATACAAAGCTTAAGTCACCCCACTTGTAACTTTGATATAAAAAATACAAATAAAATGTATGGACAACAGTTGATACAATTAGGTAAGGCCAAGCGGCTAAACTAGGTGTTGATGCAAATAAAAGTAAAATAATTCCAAAAATAAAGTGAGCAAAACTTATCAAAAAAACAATATAAGCTTTTTTATGATTATTTTTTACAAGAGAGTTCCACAATGCATGGAAAAATGCAGCACATAGAACCAAAAAAAAGGAATTTAATGTGATCATAAATTATTTTTTTAAATATAACTTTTAATAGGTCGATAATAGTTCTTGAGCAACCCATTTATTAAAATGGTGCGTAGGGTTATCCATGATTGGAGAAAAGTTACCTCCGTTGAAAATTGGAGATTGCCTTCCATCTTGCATACCTTCAATAATACTTAAATCCTCTGACTGAATACTATGCCATTGTTTATAGTTTTGCTCTCTTAACGATTGAAATTTAGAGGAATAAGCCGCCTCTTCACCAACATAATATATATCCATATGCTCCTTTGTAAAATTATGGCTAATGGGCTCTAACCAATAAACATAGTAGTGATCTCTGTGGATGCCTAACATAACATTAGGGAATAAAGCCACATATTCAGCAATCTTTTCATTTTCTTTTGGCCAATTTGGAAAGTTCGGAAAAGTTTCACCACCTTCAAATCTGGGATTGTAAACAAGTGTGCCTTGCCCCGCAAATCGATTAGGTAAACCTTGAATGTGATAATGATCTTCAAGTTTGGAATATGAATTTAAACCAGGATGAACCCAAGGCAGATGATAACTCTCACAATAATTTTCAATTGCAAACTTCCAATTGCATTTAGCTTCTAATAAAAAATATCCACTGTCTCCAGCATGCACGATAAGGGATTGATCTTCTTCTGGCCAAAACTTTGACCATCTTTGATTTAAAGGATTAATGTATTCTTCAAATGGAATTTGATTGTTGGAAATATTTACAAAAATCATATCCAACCATATATGAGATCTTACCTCGTGAAGGTTACTATTGCTTTTATCAAATCCTTCTGCATCATTTTTATCCATACCACCTAAGTGAGGTGTAGAAATTAATTTCCCATTTAAGTCATAAGCCCATGAATGATAAGGACACCTTAGAGCATTTTTAATACGGCAAGGCTCTTGAAGTAATTTATAACCCCTATGACTACAAACATTATGGAATACTCTTATCTTATTGAATTTATCTCTTAAAATAATTAGAGGTATTCCAAGCAAGTTAAAAGGAGTGGCGTCTCCAATATTTTTTAGGGAGCTGGCAACACCAATTACAACCCACTTATCTTCAAATAAATATTTTCTCTCGTATTTAGTATAGTCGCCTCCTAAGTAACATTCGTTAGGAAGACCGTGAGCTTTTTCTATTGAATTACAGACTACATCAAGTTTTTCAACAGATACATAATTGCTTAGCTTTTCCATTTCACACCCAATTAAAAATCAGTTTTAACCCCACCTTCAGATTTTCTTTTCTCAACAAAAGAACTCAACTCCTCCTTTACAGAAATATCCATTTCAGGAGGCTCAAACTCTTTTAATATTTTTTTCCAAACTTTGTTTGCTCTTTGGTGCGTCCACTCAGAACCATCTTGTTCCCAAGCTTCATAATTCCTCCAGTCTGACAGAAATGGTGAATAGAACGCATTAGTATATCTTTCTTGAGTATGGTCACATCCAAAAAAATGTCCATTAGGTCCAACATCTTTAATTGCTTCAACTGCTAGGGATTCTTGTCCAACATCTGAAATCTTGGGATCAAAGTATTTTTGAAATTGTTGCAGAACCTCACAATCCATTATAAATTTTTCATAACTAGCGATTAGTCCACCTTCTAACCACCCAGCAGAATGGTATACAACATTGATACCGCTTGTACTTGCAGCCCACATACTATTTAAACTTTCCCACATAGCCTGACCATCTGGCGCATTTGCTGCACATGCATTAGAGGCCCTGATCGGTAACCCATAGTATCTTGCCATCTGACCACTCATTTGAGTTGCCCTTATATATTCAGGAGTCCCAAATGCAGGAGCACCACTTTTCATATCAACATTTGATGTAAACGTACCAAAAACGCATGGGGTGCCTGGGTTAATATATTGTAACAAAGCAATTGCTGCCAACCCTTCTGCTACTGATTGAACTACAGCTCCTGCCATAGTCACAGGAGCCATAGCTCCTGCTAGAGTAAATGGTGTAACAATAACTGGTTGGCCTCTTCTTGCAAAACGCATTGCACCATCTAGCATTGGTTGATCGTGCTTCAAAGGAGATGAAGAATTAATATTGGTATACAATCTTGGTCTTGAAAAAAACTCTTTTTCAGAAAGTCCTGAAGCTATTTTGGCCATTTCAAGTGCATCCTCAACTCTTTGACTTCCTAATGAATAAGCATGGCAAACCTTATCAGTTAAAGTTAATTTTTCATAAAGACAGTCTAAGTGTCTAATTGATGCGTGAATATCTACAGGCTCAACTGGATAACCTCCTGCTAAATGAATACAATTAAAATACTGAGTAAATTTCATTAAATCTTTGAAACTTTCAAAATCACCAACTCTTCTTCCTCTATCAAGATCCATTACATTTGGAGGAGATGAAACATTAACAAAAGCCATATTTCTGCCACCAATTTTTACTAATTTTTCTGGGTTTCTTGGTATAATTTCAAATTCAGTAGGTGCTTTAGAGATCATTTCTCTAACCCAATGTCTATCCATTATAACATTGCCTGATTCTTGATCTACTTTACATCCAGCTTCATTTAAAATACTTTTTGCCTCTTCATTGAGAAACTGAATACCTATCTCCTCAATAACTTGCATTGCTGAATTATCAATTGCTTGAATACCATCATGATTTAAAGGTTCTATAAAATTATCTGTATTATACGGAATAGACCAATCTAACTGATCAATAGATTTTTTTGTTTGCCTCGATGACTTTCTGGATCTTCCACCAGATCGTCTTGCTGATTTAGCTTCCATTTCTATTCCCTTAAAAAAATGAATATTTTTTTGCTATATTACTGTTTACAAATTCCTCAAGTATTAAAGAAGAAAAATTTATATCATTTTCCATTGGACGATCGTCATTAACTTTGTCAATAGAATTTCTTATATTTTTCCAAATAGCTTTTGAAATTTGTGATATTTTTTTTGATTTTAATACATCCCCATATCTCATATCTAAAGCTTGACAGGCTACAAGACATTCCATACCAGAAATAAGTTTAATTAATTGTGATTGCTTTATTAATTTCTTAGCAGATGATGGCGTCATTGCAGACATATCTTCTACAGAATCTGAAACTGGTGCAACATCAAAATTTATTGGCAAAGCCAAGTGTCTTATATCCGCTAAAATAGATGCAGCAGTTTTTTGTGTGGGGGTAAAACCAGTGGACTTGCCTCCTACTGGTGACAAATAGCTATTCAAACCAGAAATCTTACTTTCCATTAGTCTCTGCATTCTCTGCACTGAGGCATTAGAAATCATGGCATTTGAAAGCGTAATACTTTCTATTGAATGAGATAATGCTGGGTTATGAAAATTTGGTGTTGAATGGAGTTTATCTTTACCCAAAACTATAGGGCTATCAGAAATGCTATTTAATTCATTTTCCCAATAAGAAATTGATTGTTTAATATTTGTAATTGCAAGTCCATGGCAAACTGAAATTGTTCTAAACGATAATGGGTCTTGAATTCGTCTTGGCGTAACTTTTAGTTTACTTAAAATATTATTAAACCACTTTGCACACTCTCTCTGATTAGGGGATAGTCTAAGTCGGTTTATCTTAGGAGAAAATATATTAATATTAGCTTGAAATGCTTCAATTGATAAAAGAGAAGAAAACTGCAACATCATTAGAGAAATCATGGACTGGTTTAAAGCTTGCGCAGACAAAGCCAAAGATAAACAGGAATGATTTATTAAAACCATTGCATCTTTTCCATCTAATTGTGGCGGCTCAAGTTCTAAGGTTTTTAAGAGAGTTTTTGAATTTTTAATTTTATTATTTTGCCAAACCTTACCTTGTCCGATTAATGATAAACCAAAAGTTGCATTTTGAGTTAAATCCCCTGATCCAATAGACCCGTACTCTGGAATTGCTGGATCAATCTTCTCTTCAAGACATCTAAATAAGTATTTAAATAAAGCAGGTGAAATTCCTGTTTTGCCTCTAGAAATTTGAATGCATCTAGCAAAAAGTGTTATTAAACCGATATTCTGGTAAAGATAATTTCCGGTGCTTACAGCCCTGCCTTTTATTACGTAATCTTGAAAGTTCGCTACTTCGTTATTTTGTAATTTATAATTTAAGTTTCCTCCAAGGCCTGTGTTAAGACCATAAACAGGGTTTAAGGAGTTTGAATTATTTTTAATAATTTCAAATTCATTATTAATATTTTTTAGAACATCTTCACTGACAGAAAAACTAAGTTTATTATTTGTAATTAAATTTAATTTTATAAAAAAATCATTTAAGCTTATTCTTTCATTACTAAATTTATATTTCATCAAGCAAACCTTAGTTTCTGCCCAACTCCAATTTCTTTTGCTTTAGATAGTATTTTATATCCTAAAGCAATATCTGATAGGGATAACCCTCTATGCCAAAATAAAATTGTTTCATCGCTGTTGGCACGTCCCTTTTTTTCTCCACAAACAATCTGACCTAGTTCTGCATGAAGTGTTTCATGAGTTATTATGCCTTTATCAATATGTTCACGCAAAGCTCCAAAAATACCCTTAGCCTGCCCCCAATCATCCATAATAAATTTATCTATAATATTTGGTAATGATAATTCTAGTGCTGACATTGTGCCATATGGAATAAGCAACGCACCTTTTTTAATCCATTTCGTTTTAAGCAAAGGTTCTGGTTTGGAAAGCCTGGATGCTTCCACTATAATATCTGCTCCTGAAATACAACTTTCCCAATCTTCTGAAACAGTAATATTTCTATTCAAGTCATCCCTTAGCTTCTTGGCAAAGTTATCTCTACTTTCCTTTCTTTTTGAGTGAATTCTAACTTCTTCAAAGTCGAATAAATGACATAAAAGTCTTATATTCCAGTATGCTGTACCTCTGGCACCAATATGAGCTAAAATTTTTGGATTTTTAATTGATAAATATTTAGCCCCAATAGCCGTAACTGCTCCTGTCCTCATATCAGTAATACCAGTTGCATCCACAATAGCTTTTGGCGCTCCATTTCTAGGGTTAAATAAAGTTAAAACGCCGTATTCTGAAGGTCTATTTTCTAAATAATTATTTACAAAATCTCCAACAACTTTAGTTCCTGCACTATCAATTTTACCACCAATCCAGCCTCTTAAAACATTAAAATGTCCTTCCACACCTGCTCTTGGTCTTATATGAGTTCTAGGTTCAATTTCAGTTTCACCTTTGCCTTGCATAGCAAGACTTCCTTCAATAGCAGTTAAAATTTCATTGTTAGTAAGTGCTAACTTTTCAACGTCAAATTTATTCAAATAGTCTATATAGACTTCAGGTATCATGAAGATTTCCCTTCAAGTCCGTCAGATGCTTTTCCTGAAGCTCCAGGAATACGCATTTCAAATACATCTGTTACAGAAGTATAGTCATAATAACCTAGTCTGGCTAAAGGTCTAATTTTAGAAATATCCATTTTGCCAGTCTTGTCTATGAAATCATCGTTAACATGTATCCTTATAACTTCTCCATAGACAACATCCACATAACCATGATTAGAATTTCCTGCTAAACGATGCGTTGAAAGATATTTACATTCAAAATGAGCTGGAGATTCTTTTACCCTTGGCACTTTAGTATCAATACAATCTTGCTTTGACACGCCGGCATGTAAGAACTCATCTTCGGATGAATCTAATTCCATAGCTGATATATTAACTGCTTCACGAAGGTCATAAGTAGCCATGTTCCAGACAAACCATCCAGTTTTCTCAGCATTGATTACTGTATCTTTTCGTTTACCAGATGATAGTTGATTTGCAGCAAACATTACTAATGGAGGATCAAAGGTTAAGTTTTGCCACTGACTATAAGGTGCTAGATTTGCTATTCCATCTTCAGATAAAGTTGAGAGCCATCCAATAGGTCTTGGTACAGTGCAAGATTTAAAGGGTGAAAATGGTAACGGACATTTCTCATGGATAGGTGAATAATGCATTTGTATTATCCTTTATTTAATACTAGGCAAATTAAGTTTATGAGTTTTTGCACTTTCAATAGCTATCTCATATCCTGCATC
>CETI01078588.1_pt1 | contig 10751 bp, 10 predicted proteins | sample 361441 | NCBI WGS metagenome assembly CETI01 (sample SAMEA2622478, study PRJEB7988) | marine metagenome | biome: marine biome (ENVO:00000447); feature: deep chlorophyll maximum layer (ENVO:xxxxxxxx); material: "saline water (ENVO:00002010), including plankton (ENVO:xxxxxxxx)" | depth 90 m | reverse complement strand
TAAAGTACCTTTGTTGATACTTAAAATTCTAGACGGATTAATAGTTAAGGTTTCTATTATCTTGTTTAAAGAAAGAGATTCATTATGATACATTTCCAAAGCTAATGGTAAAAGCGTTTCAATGCCTATAGCTCCGGAAGCAGCTTGAGCAAAAGGTAGCCTCTTTCCTTCTTCATCTTCAGGTATGTGATCTGACACAATTACATCAATCAGGTTATCTTTAATTCCTCTAACAAGTGAAATTCTATCCTTTTCAGACCTCAAGGGAGGAGAAACTTTTAAAAATGTTTTAAAATCACCAATATCGTTTTCATTTAATGATAAATTATTTATTGATACTCCTACACTAAATTTTTTCCCGTTATCTTTATTTTTTTTAATCACTTCCAAAGACTGTGATGATGAAATTTTGTTAATATGATACCTGCAGGGAAATTCACTTAGCAAAGATAAATCTCTCTCAATAATTATTTTTTCAGCTATCGGAGATATTCCTTCCAAACCTAGTCTCGTTGAAATTTCACCGTCGTTTATACAGCCATTTTTTGATAATTCAAAATCTTCAGCGTGCTGCATAACTAAAACACCTAAGTCGGAAGCATAATCCATTATTTTTGCCATTGTTTCAGTATTTTGAACAGTTTTGTTAACATCACTGAAGCCAATTATTCCTTTTAAAGATAATAATCCTAGTTCAGTCATAAGCTTTCCTTCCATTTGTTTTGTTAGAGAAGCACAAGGAAATAAATTCACTTTTGCTTTATCTCTCCCTCTTCTCAAAATAAAATCTACCATAGAAACATTGTCTATAACTGGTTTAGTGTTAGGCATTGTTACAATAGAGGTTACACCTCCAGACAGCGCAGCTTGACTTAATGTTCTAAAATTTTCTTTGTATTCAAAACCAGGCTCTCCCACAAAAGCCTTCATATCAACTATCCCAGGAATTAATATTTTATTTTTTAAGTCAAATATATCAGCAGAATTAGATACATCTTTTTTTTTAACATTTTTTCCAATGTCTTTTATCTTTCCATTTTCATTAATTATAACAGATCCTTTTTCATCCATGTTTTGAGATGGATCTATAATTCTTGCATTAATTAAAAATTTTTCTTTCATCTATTTACAATATATTTTTAGACAGGCCATTCTTACTGCTACTCCTAGTTCTACTTGTTCTTTGACTAAACTGACATTAATATCATCAGCTAACTTTGTATCAATTTCTACACCTCTATTCATAGGACCAGGATGCATAACTAAAGAGTCTTTACTTGCAAATTTAAGTTTTTCTGGAGATAAGCCAAAGTATTCATAATATTCTCTTTTAGATGGCAGAAAAGAGCCTTGCATTCTTTCATTTTGTAGTCTTAACATCATTACAATGTCACAAGAATCCAAACCTTTTTTCATATCCGTGAAAGCTTTGACGCCTAGTTTCTCTATTGATTTAGGCATTAGAGTTTTAGGTGCAACAACGTTTACTTCAGCTCCGAGCATATTCATTAGATAAATATTTGACCTAGCTACTCTTGAATGAAGTATATCACCACAAATTGCGATCTTTAATCCTTCTATTTTCCCTTTTCTATTTATTATAGTTAATGCATCAAGTAAAGCTTGAGTAGGGTGTTCTCGTCTTCCGTCTCCAGCGTTTATTACTGCACAATTTACTTTTTGTGATAACAGGTTAGGAGCTCCAGAGTCTTGATGTCTAATAACTATTAAATCAGGGTGCATAGCGTTTAAAGTCATAGCTGTATCAATTAAAGTTTCACCTTTTTTTAATGCAGAATTGTTCATATTCATTGTCATAACATCTGCACCTAATCTTTTTCCAGCTAAGTCGAAAGAACTTTGTGTTCTAGTTGATGGTTCAAAAAACAAATTAATTTGCGTTTTGCCCCTTAAAAGATCGAGTTTTTTTGAGTTACTTCTGTTTAATTTTATAAATTTTTTTGCTTCTTCAAGAATTTTTTTGGCTTCTAAAATAGATAGATTTTGGATTCCTAATAGATGTTTTGGATTTTTTTTAATAGCTGAAGTATTTTTTGTTACTGCCATTAAAATCAACTCTATAGGCCTTTTGCCGTATCATATCAAGTATTATTTTTAGAAAGATAATCTAATACACCCTGTAGTATGAATTGAGCAGCATTTTCATCTAATTTTTCAACTCTTTTAGTGGTATTAATGTCTAAATTACTTGATAATTTGAAGGCCCCTTGACTAGACAACCTCTCGTCCCACATCATGATATTTTTAGTAATATCTTTTGATAATTTTATTGCCAAATCCTTAGCTGATTGTGAAGACCGGCTCGGAGTCCCATCTAAATTTATTGGGTTTCCTACTACAATTCCTTGTATTTCATTTTCTCTCACTATTTTTTGGATTTCTATCAAAAAATTAGAGTAGTCATTTTTAATTAAGGTAGTGTAGGGAGTCGCTATTTTTTTTTCATCATCTGAAATAGCTATGCCAATACGTCTTCTTCCAGGGTCGATGCCCATTAATCTTGATTTTTTGTCTAGTTTTTTCTTAAAATCTTCAATATCCAGCATGTTTATGTTATATTTTATGATATTAATTTCCTGTATAACTAACATAATTCACAAATGTCTATAGATAAAGATAAAATTAAACATATCAGCAAATTAGCCAGAATCTCATTGGATGCAAAAAAAACAGATATTTTAGCTAAAGACTTATCTTCAATTTTTAAATTTATTGAACAATTAAATGAATTAAATACAGATAATATAGAACCATTATCTTCAATTTTAAATGAACCATTGAGATCTAGAAAAGATGTTGTAAATGACGGAAAAATTCGTGAAAAAATATTAAAAAACTCACCTCAAAAAAATGAGGAATTTTTTGTTGTACCGAAAGTTATTGAATAATGTCAGAATTAACAAAAAAAAGTTTAAGTGAGCTAGCAAATTTAATTAAAAAAAAAGAGATTAAGTCAGAAGAATTAACTAAATCCTTTATAGAAAATATCAAGAAAGATAAAAAATTAAATTCTTTCATAACACATTGTGATGAGACAGCATTAAAAAATGCAAAGAATTTCGACAAAAAACCTAATTTTGACTGTCTTTTACCTGGTATTCCAATTGCAGTAAAAGATCTTTTTTGTACAAGTGGTATAAAAACAACAGCGGGAAGTAAAATGTTAGAAAATTTTACCCCTAACTATGAGTCTACTATAACGAAAAATTTGTGGAGTGAGGGCGCATTCTTACTAGGAAAACTAAATTGTGATGAATACGCAATGGGATCTTCTAATGAAACAAGTTACTTTGGTAATGTAATGAACCCTGTTGCCGATAACACTGTTCCCGGAGGTTCTTCTGGTGGATCAGCTAGCGCTTTAGCCGCAGAACTTACTCCAGCAACAATTGGAACTGATACAGGAGGTTCTATTAGACAGCCTGCGTCGTTTACAGGTACAGTTGGTTTAAAACCAACTTACGGACTTTGTTCTAGATGGGGAATTGTTGCATTTGCATCATCCCTTGATCAGGCGGGGCCAATGACAAAAACTGTAAAGGATTGTGCTTTGATGTTGGAAGCTATATCTGGTTTTGATGAAAAAGACTCTACATCAATTAAAAAAGAAAAAGAAAATTATTCTAAAAATTTAACTAAAAATATTAAAGGATTGAAAATAGGTATACCCAAGGAATATAGAGTAGAGGGCATGTCAAAAGAAATAGACAAGCTTTGGGAAAATGGGAAAAAAATACTAAAAGACTCTGGTGCGCAAATTATGGATATTTCATTACCAAATACTAAATATGCATTACCAACTTATTATATAGTTGCTCCAGCAGAGGCGTCATCAAATTTAGCCAGATATGATGGTGTTAAATATGGTTTTAGATCAGTCAAAGGAAACAATCTTATAGAAATGTATGAAAATACTAGATCAGAAGGTTTTGGAGATGAGGTCAAAAGAAGAATATTAATTGGTACATATGTACTTTCTTCAGGCTATTACGATGCATATTATTTAAAAGCACAAAAGGTAAGAAAATTAATTAAAAATGATTTTGATCAAGTATTTCAAAAAGTTGATGCTATTTTAACACCATCAACTCCTACTTCAGCGTTTAAAATTGGTGAAAAAAAAGACGATCCAATTTCAATGTATTTAAACGACATCTTTACTGTCCCAGTTAATTTAGCTGGTATACCAGCTATTTCAATACCTGCAGGTCATGATAATAATAAGTTTCCGCTTGGTTTACAATTGATTGGCAAACCATTAAATGAACAAAAACTTTTAAATATTGCTTTAGCAGTTGAAGAAAAAATAAATTTTAAACAAGTACTTAAAAGATGGTGGGAAAAATCATGAATAAAAAAACTGAAAAATATTTAATAAATGGAGAAAAAAACAAATGGGAAGTAATAATTGGACTAGAAGTTCATGCTCAAGTTACTTCAGAATCTAAACTTTTTTCTGGCTCTTCTACGAAATTTGGATCGGAACCCAATTCACAAGTAAGTTTAGTAGACTCAGCTTTTCCAGGAATGTTACCAGTAATTAACGAGTATTGTATTCATCAAGCTATAAAAACAGGATTAGGTTTAAATGCTAAAATAAATTCATATTCTGTTTTCGATAGGAAAAACTATTTTTATGCTGATTTACCTCAAGGTTATCAAATTTCACAATACAAAAATCCAATTGTTGGCGAAGGAGAAATTACCCTTGATTTACCTGAAGGCAGTAAAAAGATTGGCATAGAAAGACTTCACTTAGAACAAGACGCTGGCAAAAGTATCCATGATATTGATCCTTCTAATACATATGTAGATTTAAATAGATCTGGAGTAGCTTTAATGGAGATTGTAAGCAAACCAGACTTAAGATCACCAGAAGAAGTTAATGCCTACGTTAAAAAGTTAAGAACAATTATGAGATATCTAGGAACTTGTGATGGAAATATGCAAGAAGGATCTTTACGAGCAGATGTAAATGTTTCTGTCAGAAAAGAAGGTGATCTAAAATTGGGAACTAGATGTGAGATAAAAAATGTTAATTCAATAAAGTTTATGCAGATGGCAATTATTTCTGAGGCTAAAAGACAAGTTGAACTTTTAGAATCAGGAAAATTTGTCGATCAAGAAACTAGGCTATTTGATACAAAGAAAAATGAAACTAGATCTATGAGATCAAAGGAAGATGCTCATGATTACAGGTACTTTCCTGATCCAGATTTACTACCTTTAAATGTAGATAAAAACTTGATTGAAAAAATTAAAAAAGATTTACCTGAGTTGCCTGATCAAAAAAAAGAAAGGTTCATTAAAGAACACTCCCTAACACCTTACGAAGCAAATATATTAGTTTCTGAAAAAGAGATATCTAATTATTTTGAAGAAGTTATAAAAACTTCTGATAAGAAATTAGCAAAAAATTGGATTATAGGGGATCTTTTTGCTTCTCTAAATGAAAAAAATATTTCTATCTCAGAATCACTAATAACATCTCAAAAGATGGCAAAGTTGATTAAATCAATAAGTACAGGAGTTATTTCAGGTAGAACAGCTAAAGAAGTTTTTGAAATTATGAAAGAAACAGGAGAAGACCCAAAAAAAATTATTGAGGATAAAGGTCTTCAACAAAAGAGTGACCCTAAAGAATTAGAAAAAATAATCGAAAAAATATTATCTGAAAACAAAGATAAAGCTGAACAATACAAGTCCGGAAAAGAAAAATTATTTGGATTTTTCGTAGGTCAAGTAATGAAAGAGTCTGGTGGTAAAGCAAATCCTCAGTTGGTTAATGAAATTCTTAAAAAAAAACTTAAATAAATCTATATGGGTGTCAATCTTAAAATTAACAAAGATATAGAAAAGTATATAGAAGAATATAGTCAATCGCTACATCCTATTCAAAAAGAAATTATTTCTTACAATGAATCATTAGGAGAAATTAAAAAAATGCAGATTGCAGTATCTCAATGTTTTTTTTTAGAACTTATTATAAAAATTTCTAAATTTAAGAACATTCTGGAAGTAGGCACATTTACTGGTCTAAGCACTGTATCAATGGCCTTAGGTTTACCTCACGATGGTAAAATTATAGCTCTTGATAAAAATTTTAAAACAAATGAGATAGCAAATAATTTCTTTAAAAAAGCTAATCAAAATAATAAAATTAAGACTATAGTCAAACCTGCCCTAACATCTCTTCAAGAATTAAAAGATAAAAATGAAATTTTTGATTTGGTTTTTATAGATGCGGATAAAGAAAATTATCGAAAATATTACGACTACGGGATTCAATTAATTAAAAAAGATGGTTTAATCATCATTGATAATGTTTTGTGGTATGGAGAGGTAGCCGATTTAAAAAATAATGATAAACTTACTAATATAATTAGAGAGTTTAATAAGTATGTAAAAAATGATAATAAAACCAAACAAGTTATACTCCCACTCGGAGATGGCTTTATGATTTGTAGAAAGTTATAATGTTTAATGTTTTCGGCTTTTATACGTTTAAAAAGGTTTTAAACCTTAAAAAAAACAAACTTATTATTCAAAAACTATTTATTACCTACAATATAAGAGGAACTTTGATTATTTCAAAAGAGGGGATAAACGGGGCTATTTCTGGTAAATCTAAGAATATTTCTTTAATAAATAAAAAGATTAAAGATTTATTTAAAATTAAAAATTTTGATAGTGAAAATTTATCAAAAAGTAAATTTCAACCATTTCATAGGCCCAAAATTAAAATCAAGAAAGAAGTAGTCCCGATGGGATTGAGAATTTCTCCAAAAACTAAAAAAGGCAATTATATCGAACCAAGAAAATGGAATAATCTTATCAAGAATAAAGATACTTTTGTATTAGATGCGAGAAAACCTTTTGAATTTGAAGTAGGTAGTTTCAAAAAAGCCTTTAATCCAAAAGTAAATCACTTTAGAAAGTTTCCAAAATATCTTAATAAACTAGATAAAACAAAACCAGTCGCTATGTTTTGTACTGGAGGAATTCGGTGTGAAAAAGCTTCCGCTTATTTAAATCAAAAAGGTTTTAAGAATGTATTTCAACTCAAAGGTGGAATTTTAAATTATTTAAAAAAAATAAAAAAAAGCAATAGCATGTGGAGAGGGGAGTGTTTTGTTTTTGATAACAGAGTTACTGTTAAACATAAATTAGCTGTGGGATCATATTTTATTTGTAGCGGTTGTAGAAATCCGATTTCCCAAAAAGACACAAAATCTAAAAAATATGAAGAGGGCGTATCATGCAAAAGATGTTATGACACACTCACTTATATACAAAAAACAAGATTTAGAATGAGACAACAACAGATAAACCTTGCTAAAAAAGTTGGAAGAAAGCATATATTCCAAAAGGAATTTTAAAACTTATGGATTTAACTAAAGGTTCTATTTGGGAGTTACTCAGAAAGGTAACTATACCTGCTAGCACAGGTTCCCTTTTTCAAACTTTTTACAATTTGGTAGATACATACTTTGCGGGACGAATCTCTCCCGAAGCCTTGGCAGCAATAGCAAAATCTTGGCCAATTTATTTTATCGCCATAGCTGTAGCTGTTGGTATAGGAGCAGGTACAACTGCACTGATCAGTAATTCTATCGGTGCTAAAGAAGAAAAAAAAGCATCCATGTATGTTGCACAATCAATTGTGTTTGCTATAGCGATTTCAATTTTTGTCACAGTGTTTGGTTTAAATTTTTCAGACGAACTTTTAAGAATTATGGGTTCCAATGAGCAAAGTATTCTCTTAACTCGTGAATATTTAGATATAATTTTTTATGGAGCTATCATTGTATTAGTTCAACTATCTTTAAATGGAACACTTAATGCACAAGGGGATACGAAAAGTTACAGAAATGTATTAATTTTTACTTTTTTTTTAAATATTTTTCTAAATCCACTTTTTATATTTGGTTATGGTTTTATCCCAGCTTTTGGAATAGCAGGATTAGCAATAGCTACCTTAGTTTCACAATGTGTTGGACTAATTTATTTAGCTTATAAAGTTTATTGCTGTAAACTTAAAAAATATCTATATTTTGAATGTTTCAAACCAAAAATAGATTACATAAAAACTCTTTTTAAACAATCAGTTCCAATCATGTTCACTATGCTAATGATTATGTTTGGTGTGTTTAATATTTTTTATTTTGTAGGCCAGTTTGGTGAACTAGCCACCGCAGGTTATGGTACAGCAGTCAGGATAGAACAAGTATTACTGTTACCAGTAATAGGTTTAAATACTGCAGTACTGTCAATAGCCGGACAAAACTTTGGAGCCAAAATGCATTTTAGAGTCAAAGAGGTATACGGAAAGGCTTTGATGTTTGGTTCAGGCTTTATGGTATTAGCTGGTATATTTATTTATTTGACTTCTGAATTAATAATATCTTTATTTACAAATAACCCCCAAGTAATTCAAAGTGGTGCTCTTTATTTGCAAGTTGCTGCTTTAATAGGTCCAGTTTATCCAGTTTTTTTTATAACCTCTGCTCTTTTTCAGGCTCTAAAAAGACCAACTTACAGTCTATATATGACTATCCTTAGACTTACTTTAATACCATTTTTGTCTTTATGGTACGTGATCAATATAAAAAACGGAGAGTACCAAGATATTTTTTATACGATAATGATTACAAATTGGATGATGGGATTAGTTGTCTTAACGTTTGTACCATTTTTTCTTAAAAATGTTTTTAAAATTTCATTTAGAAAATTATTTGTATTTTAATTTATTTTCTAATTTCCTAACAAAATAAGAGACAAATAAAATTAAAACTAAGTATTCTAAAATTAAAAAAGTATAGATTTCTAGCGGTCTATAAGTAGTAGTAACAAGTTCATTAGCTTTTCTTGTTAGATCAGCTATCCCAATAATTGATACAAGAGAAGACATTTTTAAAACATATACAAACTGATTGCCCATAGCTGGCAATACATTTTTTATTGCTTGAGGTAAAATTACGAATCTCATTTTTTTCCAAAAATTCATTCCAAGAGACTCAGATACTTCATGTTGACCTTTATTTATAGAGTTTATCCCTGCCCTAAAAATTTCAGCCTGAAAAGCACTTTCACTAATTGTTAAAGCAATTATACCTGATACAAATGGAGAAAAACTTAGGCCAAGCATTATTGGAAGACCGTAATAAATCCAAAGTATTAAAACTAGTAAAGGGATAGCTCGTACAATTTCTACATATGTAATATTTAAATATGTTAAAAATTTATTCTTTGAAAGGGAGGGCAACGCAACAATTAAACCTATAATCATTGCAAGAATAATTGAAACTACAGAAATATAGATTGTAGTAGTTATACCGCTTATTAAGAATTTAAGATTAGTTAAACCCTCGACATTATCAGGACTTAATATATACCAACCCCATTCATAATTCGAACTACAGCCTTGTAATATTAAAAATAGAATTATGTATTTAATAAACTTCACAAACTAATTATATTTGTTATTTGAAGCTATTTAAACTTAATTATAAACTTTTAAGATTGTATTTAGCTAATAAAGTCTTGAAAAATCCAGACGATTGCTTACCTTTAATCCAATTACTTACATAATCGTTCCAAGTTTTATCACCTTTTGGCACCATCATAGCAAGAAAAGCAGGATTTTTTTCACCATCTGGTACGATAGCTAATTGTGGGTACTTGATAACTAATTTATTTGCTTCAGTAGAACTTGTTATGTTTCCGTCTGCTCTTCCAGCAAGAACTTCTTGAAAATCTCTTGCAGGAGCTTCTATTGAATTAAGTTTTGATTTTGGAAAAAATTCTTTAGCTTTTTCCTCTTGAGAGGTACCTAAAGTTGTAGCAATTGTTACATCTTTGTTATTTAATGAGTCCCAAGTAGAAAATTTTTTTAGATTTTTCTTAAGCACCAAAGGAACTGTACCATACTTATAGTATGTGGCAGTAAAACCAGCAACCTCAGCTCTTTTAGGTGTTTTTGTTACACTCGTAGATATATCATATCTATCTGCTGTTATACCGGCTACAATTGTTTTCCATTCTGCAGGAACAAATTTTACCTTAACACCTAAATCTTTTGCCAATTCTCTCATCACATCAATATCAAATCCTTTATATTTATTTGTAGCAGGATCTTTCATTGACATTGGGTCCCAGTCACCTGTTGTTCCAACACGCAACTCACCATTTTTTTTAATTGTTTGTAATTTAGACTCTCCGTTTGCTGCGCTCGATATGAGTAATAAACTGATTATTGCTAAAATTTTTTTCATTATTACTTTTACTTATTTTTTTTTATTAAATCTAAACGCATATTGACCCAATTAATAACTTGACTATTAATACTAATTTGGAGTAAAAGAACAAAATAAGAACATTATGAAACTGACAATACCATATTATTTACATAAAGTAGGGGCTGGATTTCCTTCACCAGCAACAGACTATATTGAAGATGATATAGATTTAAATTCACATCTTATAACAAACGCTCCAGCTACTTTTATAATTAGAGTGCAAGGCAAGTCCATGGTGAATGTTGGAATATACGATGGAGATTTATTAATAGTGGATAAAAGTTTAGACCCCAGAAATTTTTCAACAGTAATAGCAAATGTAAATGAAGAACTTGTGGTAAAAACATTGATCAAAGAAAGAGGAGTTAGCTATCTTACTTCAGGGTCAAAAAATATATTAGACAAAATTAATCTTACAGAAAATCCAGAAAT
>CETI01171143.1_pt1 | contig 10778 bp, 11 predicted proteins | sample 361441 | NCBI WGS metagenome assembly CETI01 (sample SAMEA2622478, study PRJEB7988) | marine metagenome | biome: marine biome (ENVO:00000447); feature: deep chlorophyll maximum layer (ENVO:xxxxxxxx); material: "saline water (ENVO:00002010), including plankton (ENVO:xxxxxxxx)" | depth 90 m | reverse complement strand
AAAGCAGCAAATGTTGAAATTGTTGCCCGTCGTGAAGTTGGGGGCGGACTAGTGTCAGTAGTAGTTAAGGGAGATGTGGGAGCTGTTAAGGCAGCAACAGAAGCCGGCGTTGAAGCAGCCAATCAAATCGGTGAAGTTACTTCAGTTCATGTCATTCCAAGACCACATCAAGACTTAGGGAAGCATTTTGATGCCACAACTTCAAAATAATGTATGAGAAGAAATAAGACATGACAGAACTGAGGGTTTATCTACCTATTCAGAAGCTGCAACCGCAATTTGCAGCCTATCTGGCGACTCCATTGAGAGCTAGAGGCTATCCTCCTTATGAAGGACAGAATAGCTTAATCATAGAAGTATCCCCGGCATTAGCAATTCATCGTCTTGCCGATCTAGCATTAAAGGAGTCTCCCGATATTGAGTTGGGAATACTATTTACCGAACGTCAGTTTGGATTACTTGAACTGCATTCTGATAACTTAGAGAAACTACAAACTTTGGGCAAAGTGGTTCTAGATGGAATAAATGCTAAACCCTCAGACCAACTAACACCAAAGATTCTCTTCTATGACATTATAGAAAATTTATCAGATCAACATTCTATTATTCTCAATAGATCAAGAGATGCATCAATTCTTGTTCCCGGCGTTTCCCTGCTTATTTTTGAAATGGAACCAGCACTTTTTGCCTGTGTAGCAGCTAATGAAGCTGAGAGAGCAGCCCCAAATGCAGTCATCAATGATGTACAAATGATGGGTGCATCTGGTCGTATTTTTATGTCGGGAACTACTGAAGAAATGCAAAAAGCCTGTGAAGCAATAAAGAAGACCCTCCTCAAAGTAAAAGGAAGAGCACGATGAGCAATTGGAAAAAAGCTCATCGCAGTTTTTACTACAAGAATGCTGAAGATCCAGAAGACATTATTCTTCACAAAAAGGAAACAGCCCTCCTAGTAATTGATATACAAAATACTTACCTGGAGGAACCAACCGACCCTGGTGAGCGTGAAAGATGGAATCCTTTTTTTCGTAGGATGAGCGATGTAGTTATACCAAATACAGCCGAATTAGTGTCTTGGGCGCGCACATCTGGGGTAGAGGTAATATTTGCCAGAATAGCATGTTTAAAAGATGATGGAAGAGACAGATCTTTGAGTCAAAAGAAGCCAGGTTTTAATTATCTTCTCCTTCCAAAAAATAGAGAAGATAGTCAGATTATCAGCGAATTATCACCAAAAGATGATGAAATAACTATTCTAAAAACTACAGACAGTGCTTTAACGGGAACCAATCTGAGAATGATACTTCATAATATGGGTATCAAAAATGTTATTACTACAGGGATTTTTACGGACCAGTGCATAAGTTCGACAGTGCGATCCTTGGCAGATGAGAGTTTTAATGTCCTAGTAGTAGATGATTGCTGTGCTGCAGCAACTGATGCTCTGCACAAACATGAATTAGAAATAATTAATATGATTTACTGTCATGTGGTGGAAAAGAGTGATATTGCAACAATGGTTAAGCTTTGAATCTATTGTGTATCTTTGTCCGTCATATTCCTGGCAACTGAAATACCCCACTGAATATTTCAGCCTATTACCTTTTAGGTATTTAATTTAACTGGGTTCACCAGGCAATATCTAGCTTAATATGTACCCACGGAGATATTGATGTTGAATTAAAGTAATTGCTATACCCTTACCCTTCTATTCCGAACGTATGGAAAAGTGATTATGGGTAGTAATATGCATGCGGAAATAACCAGCAAATAGAATTTTGATATTGGAAAAAGTGTGTACCCCGGCAGTGGCAAAATAAGACTACCAAAAAACATCATAGTTCTTTCAACAATATTTAGATTCCCAACCCCATATAGATAACCTTGCATCGCGCCCGAGAAAATAAATATGCCTATTATTGCCAAAGCGAGTGCTGGTAGAACTTGGGCAGGTTGACCTACCAAGACCAATGCCGGATCAAGTACAAAAAAGAATGGGATAAAATAAATCACGCTACCTAACCTCATCGCTTCTAACCCCGTCGCCATTGGTGGGGTCTTGGCCACAGATGCAGCAGCAAAAGCACCTAGTGCGACTGGCGGGGTAATAAATGACAACATACCCCAATAGAAAATAAACATGTGAACAGCAATTGGATTCATACCCGTACTAATGAGCGCAGGTGCCAGTAAAATTGCCAAAAATATATATGCAGCTGTTACTGTCATACCTATTCCTAAAACAAAGCTCGTGATTGCCCCAATAATTAACAGAATGAGCGGAGAGCCTCCTGCTATGGAAAGTAAATCATTTACCAGGGTACCTGCTAAGCCTGTCATAGAAAGTGCTCCCACGATTAGACCGATTCCTGCCAGAACTCCCACAAGCTCAGCAAAAAGCTTGGTGAGTGAGTCAATAAAAGATAAAAGCTCTTTTATTCCCCACCGGGTTTTTGGTGAAAAAATTTGGTTAATCAGAATCAATAAGGGAGTAGCATAAAAAGGTGCTAACATTTCCCTTCTCAAAAAAAGCAACAAGTAAACCAAAAGACCAAAAGCAAAAATATAGTACCACCCTTCTCTTAAGGTTTGACTTAGAGAAGGTAACTCCTTTTTATCAAGCCCTTTAAGTTTTTCAGTTGCAGCTCTGGCATCGATTTGGATGAAAAGACCAAAAAAGTATAAGAAAGATGGAATGATCGCAGCCAAAGCAACATTCGCATAGGACGTCTCCAAAAAATTTGCCATAATAAATGCTGTAGCTCCCATTACTGGGGGCATCAATACTCCTCCAGTTGATGCACATGCCTCCACGCCAGCGGCAAATGGTCCTGACAATTTTATCTTTCTCATAGCTGGAATTGTCATTACGCCAGTGGTCATTACATTAGTTACGACTGAACCACTCATGGATCCCATTAATCCACTCGCCACTATAGCGACTTTGGCAGGACCGCCCCTGATATGCCCCAATAGCGCAAATGCCAAATTAATGAAAAATTTGCCAGCGCCCGTATGCTGTAATGCTGCTCCAAAAATTAAAAAACCAATCACTAAATTTGAAAATGCCCGCATTGGAATTCCTATAATGCTTTCATCACTCATGGCGTGATAACCAGCGGCAGTTCCAAGTTCGAAAGAAAAACCTCTAATTGGTCCAGGCATCCTGTCTGCAAATAGAGGATAGAGAGATATTGTACCTACTATTATGGCAAGTCCGATACCACCAGACCTTCGGGAGGTTTCAAAAATTATTACCCACAATGCGATGGAAAAATATTGAGCATTGATTGGTGCTGCTAATTCCCAACCATTTGCCATCATGTCAAATGAGTTGGCTATAAACCATGCCAAAATAATCATACTCGACAATGCTAAAAATAAATCAATTATAGGAACAGAAGATTTTGAGCCTTTGATAGAGCCAGGTATCAAAATAAAGATAGACGGAATTACTATTATGAGTATCGAATACATATATTTGTTCGATAGTAATGTATATCCTAAAAAAAAATGAAAATTGAAAGCCTGGTTGACTGCCAAAAGCACTAATATAAGTGTGGCCACTCTAAGTGGCCACAAATAAAATTCTGTTAATGACCTAAAACGACCTGACGTCGCTTTTTGATCTGAATTCTGCAAATTTATTTTTCCCAAACAGCTGGCATGCCTGCATCGGTTAGCGCTTGAAAACGAGCCGCCATCCAGCGTTCTTTAAAGCCATCTTCAGTTTTATCTGCCATGCCTTCCCATGCGGAGGCAATGACCGACTGTCGCTTCAGCAAATTCTGATTATGTGCGTCATCTTCAGCAGACCAAAGGCCCTCAGATTTCCAAAACGCTACCGCACCTTTGTGGTAAGGCAGTACCCACTGAAAGTTTTGACGATCGTTTGCCCATCCACCAGCAGAAGGTTCAGCCTTAACAAAATTATTAAACTGAGCGCTAATGCTCTTAGCCATGTTCATAACCAAACTATCATCTCTATCTGGTGCCGTTACTAATATAGGATAGGGGAAACCTCCACATTGGAGTGGGTTTTCTTTCGAAATGTTAGTACCTAAAGTTGCGATACGTTGTGCCATGTGAGGCGCAACGACCTGCATTCTGGCCCAATTCTCTGTTTCACTATGTGGTGTGGACAACCAGCTTAATCCACGAGGTGAGGCATCTACTTCTGTCCCACCACCAGTGGTGAAAGAAGTCATAGCATCCGCTTGGTTATTCAAGATGGCTTTCCATGCGGCTTTAAAACTTGGGACATCAACCCTCGTAACATCACTCCAATCTAAACCCCCATACGCCAGAAAGGCAGTAACATTTGTCTGTAGTGAAGGCGAACCTATTACCCAAGGCAGCCTCTTACCCTTAAGGTCTGCTGCCGTTTTAATGTTTGCATCTGCTGCCGTTCCAAGTGCAAGACAATTCCGTCCTGTCGAGCTCATCACCATCTGTAATGGTTGGGGCCCTAGTTCTGGTTTCGCCCAACCTAAAACACCCTCAACTGCATAAAATACCCCTGATCCTGCCGCAGAAAAATCAATTTGCCCTTTTATCACAGGAACGACGCGGGAGACATCATTCTTTGCAGGTACTACCCTTAAGGTAGTTCCATATGCATCTTGCAGGGTTTTTCCAATTGCCACTGATTGGCTATATCCTGTGCTACCAACATTGTAAGCAGTCCAAGAAACAGTACTCGGAAGTTTTACCTCACTCGTAGCTAAAATTGGGAAAAACAATATGGCCCCCAAAGTTAGAACTCCTATAAATTTCTTAACAAAGTTTAACATTATATTCTCCTTTTCCATTTAAGATTCTAATTTCCATTTACTTTAGTCCGGGCACAAATTCGATAGGATTAGAGATATGACCGATACCTTCAATTGCAGCATGTATGGTCCCTCCAGCTTTCCCAAGATCGATTGTGGCCATCGTCCATGGGTCAACGGGGCCAACGGTTCCAGTTGAAATAATATCACCAGGTGCTAAGGCATGAGCCTTAGACAGGTAGGAGATTAAATGAGCAGAATGATAAACGTGATCTCTTGTTGAACCATGTTGAACATGATCTTCGTTGAGCCAAGCATCTAGTATTGCCTCATCAGGTTTGGGGGCTTCGTCTGGGGTTACTAACCATGGTCCCATTGGCGAGAATGTATCAAAGTTCTTATATCTACCTGGATATGTGAGATGTTCCTCTGATCCATCTGCCCTCTTCATTCTTATCCACTCAGTGGTTTTTCGCATCTGGTGTGCTGTGATATCATTGTGCACAGTATAGCCAAAGACATAATCTAAGGCTTCTTCAGGATTAATATCTTTTCCATGACGACCTATAATTATAGCAAGTTCAACCTCAGGCCCTACTTGTCCTACATCAGGTATTCTCACTTTATCTTTAGGGCCAACGATACAAGAGGATAATTTTATGAAATAGGTTGTGTTAGGATGTTTTGGCTTGATAGCACTATCCCAACCCCCATGCCTATTTATCGCTACCGCAAAAAATTTCTGTGGGTTCTCGAGAGGTGCTAAAAGTTGAGTGGTTTCGTAAGGAAAAATATGCTCCGAATGGTGCTTTTTGGCTTCAGATAACGATAACTTCTTCTGAACTTCTCTAGCAGCAATTAGCGCATTTTCACCTTCTTCTACAAATGCTTTCATGCTGGTTGGAAAAGTAAAAAGACTCTTTGTCTCTCCTGCTTCCTTAATGTTTTCAAAAATAGGTTTGGCATGAACTATACTTTTATCACCTTCCCATGAAAGACCTATAGCTCTCTCTTTATTTGGTAAAATGAATTGACAAAATTTCATTCATCTAGGCCTATTAGACGAGCGCTATTTCTTGAAACCATTTTTTCAACATCTTCATCCTTAAACCCGAGACTCAAGATTAACTCGATAAAAGCCATCATCCCTTCCACTGGAGTGGGATTCCCATCCTGACCCAAATCCGATCCAAGGATAGTTCTTTCAAATCCACTAGCCTTTATATGTTGAGCTAATTCCTCATGCGTATAACACAAGAACTTACTCTCGATATAGAAAGAGGCTGAATGCTCAACATAAGCTCCACTTCCAGTGAGTTCTGCCATGTCGGACAAACTAGCGCCTACTACGTATGAGGGATGATTAACCAACCTCCTATTGACACCTCTAGCCTTAGCCTCTTCAAATAGAGGCCATATCTCGCTGATGTGGAGATGACCAGAAGATAAAATAGCATCAAATTCTGCAATTAAATCTAAGATTTCCTTTACCTCATCAACCAAGTTCCCTTTATGATCGACGACTGAAATAGCTTCAGCCTTCTTCATCGGGCGTGAGGTAGCTAATCGGGTCTTTCTATGAGTTGATCTAATGTGGTTAGCAGCAGACGACGTTGGCATCCAAACTAACTTTGCTCCTGATTTGAGAAAAGTATCTACTGCAAATGGATTTAAGCCACCGGAAGTATTGTTTAAAGGAATTCCTGAAAATAATTCAACATCATACTCAACAATTAGAGGTTTCAACAAATTGACTAGTGGTGCTCCAGCATAATAATGGTCCTTTATAAGAATACCTCTCTGACCTGCTTTTGAAGCTTCCTTCACAGCGCCCAAGTGATCAAGCTTTCTTGACATTACAGAAGGTCCAGAATGTACGTGGAGATCTAAAGATCCCCTCATCAATTTGTCCACTCGGTCCTGCATAGTAATACCCACTCCCATTAATTTTTTCTTTTCAGAAGTAGGACAGACTGTAATTATTATTGGAAATCTCAGCAAAGAATAGTTTCGAGCATTTCACTGTATGAAACAATTCAGATATGGTATCATCCACATTTATTAGAATCCTTGGACAAATGGAGGAAGAGAGATTGGTTTCATTTTTACCCATTAGATCTGTCATGAGAACTTTAGAAATTCTTGAAGAACTCAATAAAAATAGGGTTTCTTCCATACGCCATTTGCACTTAAAAACAAAATTACCTAAACCGACTATAGTGAGAGCATTGCAAACCCTTCTTCAAGCCGGTTATGTGACTAACGATCCTAGACAGGCAGGTTACCAAGTTACTTCTAAGGTTAATTCCTTAAGCGCAGGGTTCCATGGAGATCCTCTCGTAGTGGAGGTTGGACGAGCACAAGCCATAGCTCTGACTAAGAAATTCACATGGCCAGCTTCGATTGCAACAATCGAGAAAACAAAAGTTGTAGTGAGATATTCGACAATTTCTGATAGTCCCAATTCCCCATTTCATGCTACCGTCAATATGAGCTTGACCCTTGATAAACATGCTCTCGGCCTATCCTATTTAGCTTTTTGTCCAAAAAATGAACAAGAAATCCTGATGAGGGCATTAGGGCATTTGAATATGCTCAAAGGAAATGCTTTAAATGAAAGAGAAATTCTACTAAAACAATCTCTTCAGCGAATACACCAGCAAGGTTTTTCTGAAAGAAATCCTGAGACGGAACCAAGATCTTCGAACACAATAGCAGTCCCGATTATTGGGGAAAATCGGGTATTGGGAACCCTTGGGCTTACCTATTTTCGTTCTGCATATAATAGTTTTGAGGCAACCCAAAAATTTGTATCGACATTACAGAAAGCTGCGAAAAGTATTAGTAAAAATGCTCAGGAATTAGTTAAACTCGCCGATTTTGATTGAGTTCTTTCATTAAGTCTTCAAAGTTTTCCTGAGCCCGAGCTTGTAAATCAGTATAAAGGCAGTTTCCCTTAATATCCACTCCAACATTTAATGGTCCAAGTTTTTCAATTCGCAACTTAATCAACCTGAATTGCATTATGAAATCATTCCACTTTATATCCAATACTTCCTTAACAGCATCAGAAGTTAGGGCACTAGCACCCCCTATAAAAGAAAGATATATACATCCATGCTCTTTCATAGCTTTAATTGTCTTTGGTCCTACACCACCCTTTCCCCCTACGGCTTTTATGCCAGTCCCTTCAATAATCTCGGGTAAATAAGGTTCAAACCTAGTACTAGTCGACGGATTAATATATCGACTTTGCATAATGCCATTTTTTTCTTCAACATAGCATCCTACTTGGCATAACATACTATTCTCAAAATTCATGGGAAGAGCCCTACCACCAACAAGATAGTCTCTCATTCTTTTATGAGTCGGTAATCCAACAGTTACTATAATTTCCCCACTCAAAAAAACTAAGTCACCAATCTCTAAAACTTCCAAATCATTTGGTAAGAAAGGTACGGAAAGGTAGTGGGTTTTATTCATAATAAATTATTCTAGTCTTTCTATTTTTTCTGAGTTGTGAATGCGTGCTCTAGTTCTGCGATTTATCCAACAGTTGAAACAGACAGCTACGGGGGTAAAACCATGCCCCGCCGAATAATCTATATGTATCCCAAGAGCAGTCGTATCTCCACCTTGACCCATAGGACCAAAACCAGTCTTATTTATTGCTTTAAGTAATCGCTTTTCCATATCTGCTAATATTGGTTCAGAATTTTCTGTGCCTAGTTTTCGCAAGGTCGACATTTTAGCCATTTTTGCTGCATGATCAAATGAACCTCCTATCCCCACCCCAATCATTACTGGTGGGCAATGTTGTGAACCGGCCTTTATAACCGTCTTCATTATAAATCTCTCAATGTCCTCGAGACTTGGGTAAACAAATATGTCAAGGGCTGCCCACCTTCCAGAACCTAAAGCTTTTGGAGAGCAGGTAATATCAATATACTCTGCTCCATCTACTATATCCCAGGAGATTATGGGCATATCTTTACCCTTGAAGGATCGTTCGTTTGTTAGGGGATTCTGTACAAATTTTAATAGTGGTGGATCTATTCTTTTCACCAATTCATCAAACCCTTCTACAAAAGCTCTTTTTATATCACCTTCAAAATTAGCCTGAGAACCTATTTTTACGCTATAAACAGGAACACCAGCATCTGAGCATAGGAACCTTTCCTTTTCTTCAGCAAGCTTAGAACTTTTAATCATAAAATTTAAAACTTTCCTGGCATTTTGCCCCGTTTCATGCTTGAGTGCTTCATCTAGGCAAGCTTTAGTGTCTTCGGGTATTTTCTTTAAAGACCAATCATAAAGATCAGCTGACAATTTCTTTATCGAATCATACGAAATCATTTAGCCTTGCTCTCTCTTTGGGTAAGGCCTAGGCATAATAAAAATTTCTCCTATTCCTGCAAAATCCATATAACCTAACCTGGATATTTGTTTAACCCTACCATAATCAACTTTTCCTCCAGACATGCAAGAATCCTCAATATGGACTCCTACCACTTCTCCAAAAACTATATTAGAAGGATTTTCATCACTTGATGAAGGGAGATGGATTACTTTTATTGTTTTGCATTCAAATTGAATAGGAGATTCCACTATTCTCATAGGTTTTACTAGCCGAGATCCTATGCTCGTTAGACCAACTTCACTTATTTCATCGATCTCAGAATCCCAGGAGGTAGAGGTTAAATTCATTTTTTCTCTGACATTATCTGTAGCAACATTATAAACAAATTCTCCCGTTTCTTCAGCATTTCTCCAACTATCTTTTTCTTTACCGTCAGGCTTGAGTCCATTGCAAGCGAACATTACGGTAGGTGGGAAATTATGCACTAGATTGAAATAACTAAAAGGGGCCAGGTTATTTACACCATCTTTGCTACAAGTCGAAATCCAGCCAATTGGTCTCGGCGCCACACATGCTGCTATAGGATTGTGTTTCAATCCATGTCCCTTACTAGGTTCAAAAAACATTTACTCTAACCTCTCAATTTCTCTGATAGCTGCATTGATCATCGATATAAAATCAGCATCACCATGCCCCGCTTCCTGGTATTCCTGAAAACTCGTTAGAGCCGCCTGCATTGCTGGGGCTTTAACCTTTAAGCTTTCAGCTGTCTCATTAAACATGGTCAAATCTTCCACAATGCCAGAAATAGTAAATGTTACATTATTTGCTCTTCCCAAAATCGCTTCTGATTTTAAAGCCAAACTTCCATTGGCCGCAGGGCTTTTTGACAAAATATTAAGTATATTTTCAGCATGCAAACCAGCTTTAATACCAACTTGAATAGCCTCTTTGAGTGATTGCCAGTAACTAGCTAACATCATATTATTCACTATCTTAGCAGCAGCTCCTGAACCTAATTTACCAACATGTTCAATTCGGTTTGATAGTACCTCAGCTACTGGGCGATATCTCTCCACTAACCGTTTATCACCGCCAATATAAATACCAGCAGTGCCATTTTCGATCATTTTAGGCCATCCAGAAATCGGAGCATCAATTGCATCAGCACCTGACCCCTTGATGATCCCATAATTGTCAGAAAGAGTAGTATGGCGAACAGTACTGGCATCAACAATCAATTTATTTTCGAGATTGTTGACACATAAGTCACCTAGAACTGTAGTCACAGCATTATCATCACTCAATGAAAGAATTATGATTTCTGCCGACCTAGATAAAGCCGAGATACTCCCCTCAATCTGAATATTGAGAGAATTCTCTTTCTCCTTTGGCAGAAAACTTCTATTCCATCCACTCAATGAAAATCCATATCTTGATAGCCGCGATGCAATCGCTGAACCCATCTTGCCTAGTCCAATAATTCCAACTCTTGTTTTTTCCACATCTCTTTCCATATCTACTAATCTACACGAAAATCAACTTTAGGATAATATACCGTTCGATGCGTTTCATACAGTGAAATATCCAAACATTATGCAAGGTATCTGGATCTTGACAAAAAACTTTATCTATTTAACAAGGAA
>CETI01147297.1_pt1 | contig 10778 bp, 11 predicted proteins | sample 361441 | NCBI WGS metagenome assembly CETI01 (sample SAMEA2622478, study PRJEB7988) | marine metagenome | biome: marine biome (ENVO:00000447); feature: deep chlorophyll maximum layer (ENVO:xxxxxxxx); material: "saline water (ENVO:00002010), including plankton (ENVO:xxxxxxxx)" | depth 90 m | reverse complement strand
TGACTCATATCCCTTAAACCAAGCTTGCCAGTCGGGAGTATAATTTGGATCTTCAGCTTTTCTCATTATGATTGGATCAACTAGACCAGTATGGAAACCTGCTTCATCTTTTGGATTTTGAAATCTCAAATCTACACTCCATCTAACTTTATCAGAATGATTTTCTAATGAACGATGCGGGATAAGTTGATGTAAAAATAGCACAGATCCAACTTTCATTTCACAAGTAACTATATCATCATCAGGAATATTTTTATCTTCTATGTATAGATACCATGAATCTTTTACTCCTGCTTTTTTTTCAAGTTTATGCTCTAGTACTCTTTCTGGATCATGCCCTCCTTTTACTACTTGCATACATCCATTATTTTTATTCACATCTAAAAATGGTATCCAAGCTGCAGGTTGAACAGTTTTTTCAGCTCCTTCTTTTAAATAAGCTGAATCTTGATGCCAGGGAACTGTCATTCTAACAGTTTGAGGAGTTTTTGATCTTATGTTCCAAACTGGATGACCTGATATATCTTTGCCTACCCAGTTTTCTACCATATCCAATAATTTTTTTGATCCCCAAAGTTTTGCTAATGATGGTTTTAGCTCACCTTTATGATGAATTAAAACTGATGAGCCTTTAAAATCTTTTTCTAAAGCAGCCAATCTTGTAAAAACATCTTTATCAGAATGTTTATTAGTAATTTTTCCTGCAGAAAATGCACTTTCTGCGAATGAATCAACTATCTCATTAAATTCATCTAAAACTGGTTGAAGTTCATCATGAGAAAATACATTCTCAACAATTGTGTAACCTTCTTTGTTGTATTGTTCAATCTGAGCGCTGCTAATCATCAATTATATCCTCCTAAATATAAATAAGATAATCACAAAAAATTGTATTAGTGCAAGAAATATTAACTAAAAATTTACTATTTTTTTAAAATTTTAAATATATATTACTTATATATGGTTAATTATTCATATAAATCTATTGAGAATCAACATGATAATATGAGGGATAAATGGTTTAAGCCCAGAATTGATAATAAATTATTAAAAGATTTGATGAAAAGACGTGATGGGCCTGGATGGTTAAATACTATTCTCTATTTTTCTTTACTGTTTATAACAGGTTATATTGCATATTTATCATGGGGCAAATGGTGGGCAATTCCAGCTTTTTTTGCTTACGGAACTGTTTATGCTTTTTCAAATGCAAGGTGGCACGAATATGGGCATCGCTCAGTATTTAAAACACGAAAACTCAATGATTTTTTTTATGAAATATCTTGCTTCATAGCATATTTTGAATCAGTATCTTGGAGATGGAGTCACACACACCATCATAGCAGAACAATTCATCAAGGCGTTGATTATGAAATTCAAGTAACAAGACCTTCGAATTTATTAGATCTTTTTTTAATTGATCTTTTTGGAATAAAAAGAGTTTATTTTGAATTTAAAAAAATCTTTCTTCATTCTTTAGGAATAATGACTCAAGTTGCATTAGATTGTGTTCCTGAAAACCAAAGATATAAAATGATATGGACAAGTAGAATATATATGGGAATAAAATTAATATTTATAGTCTGGGCTTATTTAATAGGAAGCTTTCTACCCTTAATGTTTATTGTTTTGCCTCAACTATATGGAAGTCCAATTCTACAGTTAACAACAATGCTCCAGCATGGGGGATTAAAAGCCGATACATGGGATCATAGAGAAAGCACTAGAACTGTTATTCTTAATCCAATTCATGGTTGGTTACTTTATTTTAATATGCAGTATCACACAGAACATCATTTATTTCCTCAGGTTCCTTTCTATAATTTACCAAAACTTCATGAAGCTATTAAAGATCAGCTTCCTTCACCAAATAAAAGTTTTATTGATGGATTATTAGAAATGATCCCTGCTATAATAAAACAATCTAAAGATCCTAAATATTATTTTACAAAAAATATTCCTGCCTAAATGAATGATTTAAATAATAATTGGGTAGAAGTATGTGATGAGTCTGAAATTGAAATTGATGACCTTAAAAGATTTGATTATGAAAATAAAACCTTTTGTGTTTATAGAATAAAAGATGGGTTTTATACTACAGATGGTTTATGTACGCATGAAGAAGTTCATCTAGAAGATGGTTTAGTTATGCATGGTGAAATTGAATGCCCTATGCACCAAGGAATATTTGATATTAAAACAGGTAAAGCAGTTAGTGAGCCTGCATGTGTTGATTTAAAAACTTATGAAACTAAAGTGGAAAATAAAAAAATATATATAAAGTTATAGTTTTTCTACAAGTTTTAGGAATTTATCATATTCACGATCGTCTATACTGACTGTAATATTTGGATCATTAAATTTCTTATTAATAGTATCGTTATGAAATTCTTTGAATGCTAAAACTCTTTCTTTTTGTAATCTTTCATACTCTTTTTTAAAATCTTTATATATTCTTGCATGACGAGGAATGTGGCCTTTGGTGTATCCTAAAACATCATTGCCAAAAAGGTATTGCCCATCACAACCTGAGCCACTTCCCATTGATAATGTTAGAATTTCTACTTTTTTTGTTATTAATTCTGCTACTTTTGGTGGCACAACTTCAAGCTCAACTCCAATTACTCCTGCATCTTGAAGTTCTAGTGTGTGTTGGAGAACCCCTAATGCTTCATTAGCTGTTTTTCCTATGGCTCTGTATCCTCCAATCCATGTCGTTTTACTTGGGATTAAACCTACGTGACTATTTATTGGGATATTTTCTTCTCTTAAAGCCTTTATCCATTTGTAACTCCATGGACCACCATAGATACAATCAGCACCTATATTGATATATTTATGTGATAACTTTAAAGCTTCATATTCTGATGCAACAGAAATTGCTCCTCCTGATTGCATGAAACAATTAGGTGCAGCTTTTCTTATTTCTTTTAATTCTTCAAATGTAGTTGTTATTCCATATTGAGGAGCGTCATGAGAAGTGCAAATCATATCAATACCCGCTTCTTCAGCTGCTTCAGCTTCATCTACATTATGAACAAATAATACACTTAACTGTTTTTTTCCTTTTGACTGTAAATAATCGTAGACAGTCATTTTTTTTCTATTCATTTTATCCGTTTACAAGAAGATCAGTTAGTTGTTCTATATTGGTATCTTTTTTTTCCATATCAGCTATCTTTTCACCTCTTGCCATTACACATAAGTGATCTGCAATTGGGAAAACATGGCTTAGATTGTGAGTTATAAATATTGAAGTGACACCTTGTTTTTTCAATCCCTCCACAAATCTAAGAACTTTATTTGTTTCTTTTACAGATAAATGATTTGTTGGCTCATCGAGAATAAGAACTTTGGATCTAAAATACATTGCTCTTGCAATAACTACTCCTTGCCTTTCTCCACCTGATAATTGATTAACAGGTGTTTCTGGTGAACGAAGATGTAATTCTACATCTGTTAACGCCTTCATAGCATCTTCATCCATTTCTTTTCTTTTCATAATTCCAAATGGACCAATATTATATTTTGTTTCTTCTCTTCCAATAAAAATATTTCTTGCTATTGACATTTCGGGAATAAGTGCTGAATACTGGTATATAGTTTCTATGCCTAGATTCATTGCTTCTTTTGTAGATTTAAATTTTACTTCGCTTCCTTCAAAATAAATTTGTCCAGAGTCTGCTTGATGAGCGCCAGATAAAATTTTAATTAGTGTTGACTTTCCTGCACCATTATCTCCTATTAATCCAACTACTGAATCTTTTTTAATATCTAAACTTAAATCTTTCAGGGCATGAACTCCTGAATAATATTTATTTAAATCTTTGCAGACGATTATATTATCATTTGTGTTCATAATTAGTTTTAGTCCTTTGCTTTATTCTGTCCTATCTGAGTGGCTCGTCTGCTAATATAGGTATTGAATATTACTGAGATTATTATTAAAGATCCTAAACCTGCTCGAAACCATTCAGCATCAATTCGTGCCATTATGATTCCGCTTTCTAAAAATCTTATTAATATTGCGCCAATCATTGCCCCAAAAACTGTACCTATACCACCAAATAAACTGACTCCACCGATAACAGCTGCAGCTATTGACTCTAACTCTAATAAATACCCTTGAGAAGGAAGAGGAGCCTCTAATCTAAAAGTTTGAATCATGCCTGCAAATCCTGCTAAAAATCCACAGAGAATAAAACAAAACATTTTAACATTTTTTGTTTTTATACCCATTGATGAAGCAGCATTTGTATCTCCTCCTGTTGCATAAATCCAATTGCCTATATTGCTCCGATGGAGCATAATTCCTAAAACTACTGCGACTAAAAGCGCCCAGTATAATGAAGCTCTAAATAACTCGAATTGATAAACAAATAATTCATTAGGTAATTCATGCGGAAATGGTGGTGGAAATCCTGCAGTTGCCACTGTAGTTAGACTTCTGGCAATATAAAGCATACCTAATGTGGCAATAAATGAGGGTATGCCAAAGCGAAGAGTTATAAAACCATTAACAAAACCTACAATTATTCCAATTGTAAGTCCTAAAAAAATAGCTATCCAAGGAGGTATTCCTTGATGCACCATTTGAACCATAGACATTGGAACTAAAGCAAATACGGACCCTACTGATAAGTCAAATTCTCCTGATATCATTAAAATAGCTATGCCAATTGCAACAATTATATATTCAGGTGTGATACCCATAACTATTCGGATATTTCTAGCGCTTAAAAATCTCTCATTAGCTAAATAAAAACCAATCATGATTGCAAAAAACATAAGCAGAGTTGCAATTTCAGGTCTTACTAGAAGTGATCTAATACTAAACTTATTATTACTCATAATTATTTTCTTAAGAAAAAACCGGGCTATAATGAAGCCCGGTTTTATAAAAAAAAATTATCTAACTGACATTCCTTTGAATGATCTAATAGTTTCAACATCCTCAGGACCAATCATAGCTTTACCAGTGTTTATATCAAGTGCACTTAAACCATATTTGTTAATTAAATATAGTTGATGAACAGACATATATCCTTGGTAGTAAGGTTGTTGGTCTACAGTTAATTGAACATAACCTTTGTCCATTTCTTCAAAAACTACGTCAACAAGGTCAAATCCAGCTAGTAGAATTTCTCCAGGTTTATAACCTAGATTTCTTACAGCTGCTGCTGCGCCTGCTTCCCAGAATCCAACGTCTAGATAAGCAGTTGTATTTGGATTTGCTTGAACATATGCAGCTACTCTGTTTCCAACTGTTGAGAGATCAAGTCCTGACTCAATTTTTTCGTAAGTTACTTTTCTATCAGGGTTAGCAGCTTTGTAGTCTTCCATGAATCGAGCAATACCATTTCCTCTAGTATAAGCCCAAGACTGGTTCATATCAGCTACACCTATAAGAACATGAACGTCACCAGCAGGGAACATTTTTGATAGATTTTGAGTTAACTCATATCCAGCTGCTTCTAAGTCTTGACCAACATAAGCCAGTCTATTACTTCCAGCAGCTCCTTCAGGATCATCTGTGTTAGCAGTAATCACAGGAATTCCAGCAGCTAATGCTTCATCAACTGCAGCATCAAAAATTGTTGGGTTAGTAATTGTTGTAACAATCCCATCAACTCCTTGAGCTATTGAAGATTCAAAGTTTTGAAGTTGTTCTTGTTGATCGCCATCACCAGATAAAGTTAACATTTGGCAATCAGCGTCAATTTGTGCACAAGCATCTTTAAAGCCTTTGTGAACAGCAGCCCAAAAGGCATTATTTGTATCACTGTGCATAACGAAGTTAAATTTATATTCAGCTTTTGCACTAGTAGAACCTAAAACTAATAAGCCTACTGTTGCAATTAAAATAGAAGCTAATTTTTTCATATTTCCTCCTAAAATTAATTGGAACATAACAGCACGGAAAAAATAAAACAAGTCTATTTATTGTTTATTTTTAGCAATTTATTTATATATAGATAATATGAAATATCTTCATACGATGGTTAGAATATCAGATATTGAAAAGTCTCTAGATTTTTACTGCAAAAAACTTGGCCTCAAAGAAGTAAGAAGAAAAGAAAGTGAAAAAGGAAGATATACTTTAATTTTTCTTGGTAGTGAAAATAGTGATGAAAAACATAATTTACTAGAACTTACATATAATTGGGATCCGGAAAAATATTCAAATGGAAGAAATTTTGGTCATTTAGCTTATTCAGTTAAAAATATATATGATACGTGCAACAATTTAATGAATAATGGAGTGACTATAAACCGCCCTCCTAGAGATGGAAGAATGGCATTTATTAAATCTCCAGATGGTATTTCTATTGAAATTTTACAAGAAGGTGAAGCATTAGAAATAATTGATCCATGGAAGTCTATGAGTAATGAAGGAGACTGGTAAAAAAATAAATTTGTTACTTAATTATTTTTAAAATATCTTGTTCTGTAAAAGCAGCTGGTCTATCGCAAGTAGATTGTAATGGAATTCTAATATTTTTTTCAGCTGAAATCATAGTTGATTCAATTAAGTCCAAAACATGAAGTGCTATTTGACCATTACATCTATGGTTTTTTTTATTTTCAATTGCATAAATCATTTCAGAAAGTCCAACCCCTCTAAAATTTGACTGCTCAGAAGCTTCGTTACTTTTTCCACTATGGTTTTGAATATTATTTCTACCTAATTGCATATTTGTCGTTGAATGCTCTTCCCATCTTCCTCCTTCAACAAAAGATGTTTTGACTGGACCGCCAAACATATTTGGATCAGGAACGATAATTGATCCTTTTGTGCCATAAAGTTCCATATGATTTCTATTATGGTTAATTACATCAAATGAAACTAAACCTTCGATTAATACTCCGCTGGAAAACTCTATATTGATTAGATATGATGTAGGAGTTTCCACTTTAAATTTGTTTCCTTTTTTTGGGCCACTACCTATTTCTCTTTGTTTATGTACAGTTGTTGAAAAAGCACTAACACTTTTTACTGGTCCTAACAGATTAATTAACATTGTAAAAAAATAAGGACACATATCAATTACAGGACCGCCAACATTTTTATAAAACCAAGGTTCTGGGTTTGGATGCCAAGACTCTAATCCAGGAGACGCAAAAACAAAATTTCCTAGTTTTACTTCTCCTAAAGAACCATTATCAATCAATTTTCTTGATAATTGTCCACCACCTCCAAGAAATGTATCTGGTGCATTTCCAATATACAAATTCTTTTTCTCAGCTAATTCCAAGAGTTCTTTTCCTTCATTAAACTTTATAGATAATGGTTTTTCACAATATGAATGTTTACCAGCATTTAATGTTTTTTTAATTACATCATAATGAGCTGCAGGAATTGTTAAATTTAAAACAATATCAACATTATCATCTTTCATCAAATCATCTACTGATTGAGAATTAATATTATACTTTTCTGCACATTTTTTTGCAGTTTCTTCATTAATATCAGCGCAAGATACAAATTTGATATTATTGAAATATTCCTGACTTCTAAAATAAGTTTCAGCTATATTTCCACAACCAACTAATCCTATGTTTTTCATAAGTTGTTTATAACAAAATTTTATTAAAAAAAAAGGCAGCTATTAAAGCTGCCTTTAATTAAAAATAAAATAAATTACATAAAGTCTGCTGCATTATCTGCAGTAACTAAAACTGTTCCAGTATCAATATTATCTGGTATTGACTCGCCGTTAGCTAGCTTAAGAGCGTTTTCAACTCCCATATATCCCATGTTATAGGAGAATTGTGCTACTGTAGCTGACATTTCTCCAGCTGCAACACTTGCTGCCGCATCAGGATTAGCATCAAAACCAACAACAACAACTTGATCTAACATGTCAGCATTCTTCAGCGCTTGAACTGCACCTAATGCCATATTATCGTTAGAAGCAAAGATTGCTTTTATGTTAGGATTACCTGTAATAATATCTTCAGTGACTGACATACCTTGAGCTGTATCCCAGTTAGCTGGAAGTTCAGCAACAATGTTCATACCACATGCATTAAGTCCTTTATTTGAACCTTCAGCTCTATGTTGACCAGTAGTCTGAGTAATCATTCCTTGAAGAATAGCTACGTCCGAACCAGATGGAACATTATCACAAATATATTTAGCTGCTAAAGCTGCGCCATTAATGTTGTTAGTTCCAATAAATGTAACTCCTTCATTAATTCCGTTAGTATCAATATAAACAACTGGTACGCCTGAAGCAATTGCATCATCAAGAATTGGTGCTACTGCGTTAGGATCGGTTGGAGCTATTGCTATACCATCAACACCTTTAGCAATTTGGTCTTCAATTTGAGCAACTTGAGCCATAACATCACTTTCTTGTGGTGGAGATAGTATAATCAGATCAACACCAAATTCTGCTGCAGCATCTTTTGCTCCTGCTTCAACTGAAGCCCAAAAAGGATTTCCTGCGCCTGGACCCTTAGTGCTTAACATAATTGTTTTTGCTACAGCACTAAAAGAAAACGACAAAGAAATCGCTGTAATTAAAGAGAATAAAAATTTCATATTTCCTCCTAAAAAATATAACTAACTCTTAACAAGTATTATTAAGTAATCAAGGGGTTGATGATTTTAAAACTGTTAGTATTTCCTACTTTAGACTATTTTCTTGTAGAAAACTGTCTCCTCAATACATCAATGTATACAGCCAATATAATGATGGAGCCTATTAGAACTTGTTGCCAAAAAACACTTACATTCATAAGGTTTAAGCCATTTCTTAAAATTCCCATAATCATAACCCCAGCGAAAACTCCTAAAACCGTTCCTCTACCGCCGAAAAAGCTAGCTCCACCAATAATAACTGCAGCTATTGCATCTAACTCAGATTGTAAACCAGCATTTGGATAAGCTGAGTTTGTTCGTCCAGCGAGTATTAAGCCTCCAACCCCAGCAAGAAATCCGCAAAGTGTGTAAGTTATTACTAAAATCCTATCTACGTTAATACCTGCTGCTCTAGCTGCTCCTGGATTTCCTCCTATTGCATAAATCCACTTCCCAATACGAGTATGATTTAAAAAAACCCAAAAAATAAAAAATATAACAATCATTAAAATTAAACTAGTTGGTATGTACTCTCTTGCACCTTCCCCAAGAATAGGTTCTAATTTTATTTTACCATTTCCTATTGCTCTAATTTGATCAGCAAAACCTGTAATTGGAACTCCTCCAGAAATGAGATTTCCTATTCCTCTAAAGATATAAAGAGTGCCTAATGTCATTATAAAAGGATGAGGCATCCTTAAAAGGGTAATGCCTAGTCCATTAAATAAACCACATAGAAATCCAACTGCTGGAGCAAATAACATAACAACATACCAAGGAAGTCCAGCTTTGGAAGCAATTGCTAAAGCCATCAGTGATAACATTATTATTGAACCCACTGATAAGTCAATACCAGCAGTAACAATTACCATAAAGACACCAAGAGCTAGCATAGATTGCCAAGAAATTTGCTTGAAAATATTAGTTATATTTCTCCAAGACAGGAATACATCAGGTTGAAGTAAATGTAACACTGCAATCATAATTAAAATTAATAATAAGATTCCATATTTTTCAAAAAAAGGAATTAACTTAACAAATAAACTATCTTGATGTTCTTCCATTTAGTCTTTCTTCCCCATAATCCAACCAATTACCTCGTCTCTAGAAGTATCTTTTAGGTAAGCATCTGCAAAATTAGTTCCCTGATACAGGGCCATAACTCTATCACAAACAGAAAAAATATCATCCATACGGTGACTTATAACAATGATGCTTACTCCTATTTTTTTAAGATTTAAAATTAAATCTAAAACTTTTCCAACTTCCTTTACAGCTAATGCAGCGGTAGGTTCATCCATAATTACAATCTTTGCATTAAAGGCTGTTGCTCTAGCAATAGCTACAGCTTGACGTTGACCTCCAGAAAGTTCTTCAACTTTTTGATCTGCACTCTTCACATTAATTTTTAACTTCTCTAAGTGTTTCTCAGTTAGTTCTTTACGTTTTTTATGATCTAAAAAATTGAAAGGGCCTATTTTTTTTACAGGTTCTCTTCCTAGAAAAATATTATCACCAATTGGTAAATTTCCTGCTAAAGCTAAATCTTGATAAACCATTTCTAATCCTAAATTTTGTGAATCTCTTGGACTATTCAAAACTACCTGGTTGTTATCAAAATATAAATTACCTTCACTGGGTTTATATAATCCGGAAAGAACTTTCATCAATGTAGATTTTCCAGCGCCGTTATCTCCTACAACACCTAATACTTCACCTTCTTTAAGTTCAAGATCTACATCATTTAGTGCTGTTATTGTTCCAAAAAACTTAGAAACAGATTTAGCTTTTAAGACAATATTATTATTCATTGGATAAGAAACATTTAAGGAAAAAATTAATTAATATCAACTGGTTTTGAGCGTAATTGATTCACAGTTTCTCTCTCAGCACGTTTACACAATCTAGGAGGTAAGTTTTTATTAATTAATTTTATATCTTCAATAACTATTTCTCCCATTTCTTTAAAGGCAGACTGTAATGCTCCTGCTCTATGTGATGAAAATAGAACATTTTTTAACTTACGAAATTTATCATTCTTTGGAAATGGTTCTTCTGGAAAAACATCAATAGCAGCATACACAGGTTTTAATTTTAAAAATTTATATAAATCATTAAAATCAATTATAGCTGCACGACTCATCAAAACAAAAGTAGAAAAATCTTTCATTAATTTTAATTTTGTAAAATT
>CETI01082396.1_pt1 | contig 10820 bp, 8 predicted proteins | sample 361441 | NCBI WGS metagenome assembly CETI01 (sample SAMEA2622478, study PRJEB7988) | marine metagenome | biome: marine biome (ENVO:00000447); feature: deep chlorophyll maximum layer (ENVO:xxxxxxxx); material: "saline water (ENVO:00002010), including plankton (ENVO:xxxxxxxx)" | depth 90 m | reverse complement strand
GGAGATATTGTTTCAAGTGGTGGAGCACCATATTGTGACAACTTCTGCTTTGAAGATGGTTGTTATACTGTTAATATGAATGATTCGTACGGAGATGGCTGGAATAATGCTGTCTTAAGTATAGGTGATTATGATTACACTTTTACTACAGGATACTCTGCCATAGCGCCATTTGGATATAATAACGATGATTGTATCATTGAAGGGTGTACAAATTCTTTAGCCGACAATTATAATGAAGAAGCAAACTATGATGATGGCTCTTGTGAATATGGGTGTGAGTATTTATTAACATATGAATCATACATGGAATTAAATTATGACAATTCGGTATCAAATTACTATTGTGCTTATTATTTTGAGTTAGGATATTATACAATAGAATATATGGAAGAAACATTAGGTTATAATTGTGACTGTGTATTAGTAGGCTGTACAGATCCAGAAGCAACAAATTATGATGAAGAAGCATTTTTAGATGATTGCTCTTGCACCTACGAAAATGATTGCCCTTCAATTTCTTTTAACACAACAGATTCAAGCCTAGGGTGGTCGATTAATGATATGGATGGAGAAACAGTATTGTCATATAATAATAGCGGACAAGAAATGGGTGGTTATTGTGGTAATTTCTGTTTTGAAGATGGATGTTACATAATCAATATGACTTCAACATGGGGAGGAGGATGGTACCAAACCACACTAGATATTGGAAATGAGTCCTTCACACTACTAAATGGTAGTGAAGGAATAGAAGCATTTGCCTATAACACAGAAATAAATTGTGAAATTGGCTGTACTGATCCTGACGCATCGAATTACAATGAAAATGCTATTCTAGATGATGGGTCATGTGTGGTTTTTGGTTGTACAATCACATCAGCATGCAACTACGATCCTGAAGCAACAGCATTTGATGGCAGTTGTTATTACTGTTATATGGATGATTGCAACACATATCCTATTGATTCTTATGATTGTGAAGGTAATTGTGTAGATGAAGATCAAGATGGTATATGTGACAATGAAGAAATGATAGGATGTATGGATGAAAATGGATGCAATTATGACCCTAATGCAACGGAGGAAGGTGATTGTATTTATCCTGAACAGTATTATGATTGCGATGGAAACTGCATTAATGACATGGATACTGATTTAGTATGTAATGAAATGGATAATTGTCCAACCATATACAATCCTAATCAAGAAGACTTTAATAATGATGGGATTGGTGATGCCTGTGATGGAATTGGCCTGGACGAAGATAATAATTTTGAATGGCAAATATATCCAAATCCATTTTCAGACTATACCACTATTCAATTTACAAATCCTACAAGTAAAGAAGTGCAAATTCAAATTATTAGCTTATCTGGGAAAATAATTTATAATATAAGCACAGTAACAAATGAGCATATTATTGTAAATAATTTTTCCACTGGATATTATATTATTCAATTAAAATCTGATCAGACTGTATTGAGGGATGTATTAATTGTTGAATAAAATAAAAGGGGAAGGAATTTATCCTTCTCCTTTATTTCGATAAATAAATAATTTTCTTTTCGAGAAAAAAGTCTTCTTGAAAGAAATCACTAATTTGATACTGTAAAACCGGAAAGGGAATATTTGCTAATTCATCTTTCAAGTCACCACCTTTTAAACAAATTAAGCCATTTTGAAAATCATGGTTGTGTTCATCACATATTTTATCTTTTGTCCAACTAATTAATTTATCTAATCTAGCAACAGCTCTGACAAAAATAAAATGAAATTGATCATCTATATTCTCTGCTCGTTGGTTTAAAATAGTGACATTTTTTAATTTTAAATCTTTAACAATGCTAGCAACAACATCGGTTTTTTTAGTAATTGAATCTACTAAATAAAAATTAACATCTGGAAACATAATAGCAAGCGGTATCCCTGGAAAACCTCCTCCAGTACCAAGATCCATTATGTTTGTGCCTAAATTAAAAGAAAACACTTTACAGATAGAAAGGGAATGTAAAACATGTCTTTCATAAAAATATTGAAAATCTTTTCTAGAAATAAGATTTACCTTTTGATTCCAAAAAGAATAAACATCAATTAATTGATAGATCTTTTCACGTTGATATTCGGATAAATCAAAATACTTATCTACTATAGTTTTATTCATTGGATTATTATTATTCTCAATAATAATGAAATTCTATTATATTTATGAAAATGAATGTTATGAAATTTAAAATTAAATCTAGAGACTCACATTCAAAAGCAAGAACAGGTGAAGTGAAATTAGATAGAGGTACAATTAATACACCCATATTTATGCCTGTAGGAACACTAGGAACTGTACGGGGAGTTCATCAATCTGAACTTTTAAATGACATAAATTCAGAAATTATTCTAGGTAATACATATCACTTATACTTAAGGCCAACATTAGAAGTAATTAAAAAAGCAAACGGTTTACACAACTTTATTAACTACCATAAACCTATTTTGACAGATAGTGGAGGATATCAAGTATATTCATTGTCAGAAAAGAGGAAGATCAATGAAGATGGTGTGCGTTTTCAATCTCATATAGATGGATCTTACCATTTTTTTACCCCAGAAAATGTCATAGATATTCAACGCGAAATTGGTGCAGATATCATTATGGCTTTTGATGAATGCACACCTTATCCTTGTGAATATAATTATGTAAAAAAATCCATGCATCTAACACATCGATGGCTAAACAGATGCGAAAAAAGATTTAATGAAACAAAAGAACTATATAATTATAAACAAATACTATTACCAATCATACAAGGTGGCACATATAAAGATTTAAGAAAAATTTCGGCACAAGAAATAGCTTCACATGATTTTCCCGCAAATGCGATTGGAGGATTATCAGTAGGAGAACCTCATCAGGAAATGTATGAAATGACGGATGTGGTTACAGATATACTACCTGTCGAAAAACCACGTTATTTAATGGGGGTTGGGACACCTAGTAATTTGTTAGAAAATATATCACTAGGGATTGATATGTTTGATTGTGTTATGCCCACCAGAAATGCAAGAAATGGTTTATTATATACATTAAATGGCACAATTAACATAAAAAATAAAAAATGGGAAAAAGATTTTACCGCAATAGATGAAAATGGCACAACGCACGTAGACAATCAATATAGCAAAGCATATTTGAGACATTTAATGATGTCAAAAGAAATCTTAGGAAAACAAATTGCTAGTATTCATAACTTAGGATTTTATTTAAATCTAATGAAAATCACAAGAGAAAAAATTAATGATGGAACATTTTATAAATGGAAAGAAAAAATGACCAAACAATTAGATCAAAGGCTATAGATGAAGAAATTTGATTACTATATAATAAAACATTTTTTATATACATTCGGGCTAGCAATATCATTGATATTATCGATTGCCGTAATATTCGATTTTTCAGAGAAAATTGACAACTTTATAGACCATCAAGCACCTACAAATTTAATTGTTAGTGATTACTATATGAACTTTATAATTCACTATGGAGTTCTTTTTAGCGGATTAATCACATTTATTTCTGTGATTTTTTTTACATCAAGAATGAGTGAAAAAAATGAAATTATTGCACTTTACAATAATCAAATTAGTCCTGCACGGATTCTCATTCCTTATATGATTAGCGCATTATTTATTTTCTTTCCAAACATTTATTTTCAAAATTCATTTTTACCAAAAAAAAATGAATCTAGATTAGATTTTGAAAATAAATATATCAAAAACAAAGATGTATTTAGGGAAAAGAAATTACATAAACAAATTGATGAAAATACATTTATTTTTATCAATAATTATGATGTGAAAAATGAAAAAGGGTATAATTTTGATATTCAAAAATTTGAAAAAAATAAAATATTAGAAAAAATATCAGGCACTAATATAATTTGGCAAAAAAAAGATCAAAAATGGCTCATAAAAAATTTCACTCGCAAAAGGATTAATTCAAATAATCAAATTAATATTGAGAAAGGAAAACAGAAATTAATGGGATTAAATATAAATCCAACACAAATGTTCCAACAAAATAGATCTGTAAAATCTATGAATTTCCAAGAATTAAAGCAATTTATTTTAAATGAAAAGAATAGAGGAAATGAATTTTTACCTATTTACCAAATTGAACAACATGAAAGATTTTCATATTCATTTTCTATTTTCATCTTCACAATACTAGGTTTTTTAATCTCAAATAAAAAAAACAGAGGTGGATTAGGGTATAAGCTGACAGCAGGAATTGCAATTTGTTTTTTATATATATTCCTTATGAAATTTGCCATAACATTTACGATTAATAGTAATATCCCTGCATTTATTACTGTTTGGTCTCCAAATATATTGTTTCTAATACTTTCGTTAGCTTTATTCAAAAAATTAACTTGACAAAGAGCCTTTCCAAAACCAACAATTAGATCTTGAATGAATTCTTGGTTCATGGTCAAAGATACCATAAATAGCAGATCCAGATCCAGTCATGCTCGCATAGAGAGCACCTTCGGAATACAAATAACTTTTAATTTTTTTTAATTCAGGATATATAGAAAATGTGACCTGCTCAAGATCATTAATTAAATCCCTTTTCCAAAAAACATGATTAGGATTAAAGTCAAGTTGAGCTCCTATATCTTCTTGTAATGTGTATTTTTCAAACACCTCCTTCGTCGAACAATGTATCTGAGGCTTAAAAACGACCATGTAATAATCTTTAAAAGAAAAATTAATAGGTTTTATAACATCTCCAACACTAGATACTTTACTAAAACAATTAACAATAAAAAATGGACAATCACTACCTAGAGCCATGGAGTAATCCAAAAGTTGTGATTGATTTAACTTTAAATCAAATAATTTATTTAATAAAATTAACATGAAAGTAGCGTCCGAAGATCCACCTCCCATTCCAGCACCAAAAGGAATATTTTTATGTAAATGTATTTTTACAGGACCTATTACAAAATCCTTTTTTAATAAATTATAAGCTCTAATTACCAAGTCGTTTGTTATTTGATTAGCGTTTAATCCGGAATAAGTAATCTGAGTTTCTACTGTCTTGTCAGGAACCAAATTTACCTCTAGTATATCAAAAATAGGTATTGGTAAAAAAAAAGAATCAATATTATGAAAATGATCTTTCCGTTTAGATAAAATTTTTAATCCTAAATTAATTTTTGCATTTGGATAACAAATCATAAAATATAAAATTAAATAACTAAATTAAGTTATTAATATTTTTAAGTAAAATATATATTTGCATATATATATCAAAACATTATGGAATATTTAGATTTTGAATTACCTATTAAAGAGTTAATAGACCAACTAGAAAAAACAGTGGAAATTGGTAAAGAGACAAAATCCAATGTTAATGATTTAAAAAAGGAAATTACATTAAAAATAAAAGCCAAAAAAAAAGAAATATATACTAATCTCACACCATGGCAAATTGTTCAATTATCAAGACACCCAAATAGGCCTTATACACTAGATTATATAGAAAATCTTACTGAAAATAATTTTATAGAATTACATGGTGACCGAAATTTTAAAGATGATAAAGCCATGATTGGAGGCTGGGGTACAATTAATAATCAAACATTTATGTTAATTGGTCAACAAAAAGGGAAAAATACAAAAAGTAGACAATATAGAAACTTTGGTATGGCTAACCCGGAAGGATATAGAAAAGCTCTTAGATTAATGAAAATGGCTGAAAAATTCAATAAACCCATTATCACATTTATAGATACTCCTGGTGCATACCCGGGATTAGAGGCTGAAGCTAGAGGACAAGGAGAAGCTATTGCGAGAAATATATATGAAATGATTCAACTAAAAGTTCCGATTTTATGTTGTATTATTGGCGAAGGAGCATCGGGTGGGGCATTAGGAATTGGTGTTGGAGATAAAATCATGATGCTAGAGAATACTTGGTATTCCGTCATTTCCCCAGAAAGTTGTTCTTCAATACTCTGGAGGAATTGGGATAATAAAGAATTGGCGGCGGAAGCACTAAAACTTACTCCAAAAGATATGTTGAAAAATAAATTAATTGATATCATTATAAAAGAACCTATTGGTGGAGCTCATAATAACCCACAACAAGTTTATGACAACATTAAATTAGAAATCCATCATCAAACTGAACAATTATTAAATGCAAATCCTGAAAAAAGAATCCAACAGAGAATAAATAAATTTTCAAAAATGGGTATATATAGTGATTAATCTCCGATTATAAATTATATTTACAATACAAATATATTCATAGCATATTACGTAAGAATTCATACCCCTATTCAATTAAATTTTGCTTAATGTCAACAATTAGAAGAAATAGTAAAATACCCCCTCAAGCAATAGACTTCGAAGAAGCTGTATTAGGTGCAATCATGATTGATCAGAATGCAATAGCAGAAGTTGGTGATATATTATCATCCGAAGTTTTTTACAAAGATGCGCACAAAGAGATCTATAAAGTGATCGAAAAACTATTTCAAGACGGACAGCCAATTGACACATTAATGATTTCAGAAAAACTGCAAAAAAAGAAAAAATTAAAGTTATGTGGTGGAGATCATTATCTCGCAGAGTTAACTCAAAAAGTTATTTCGTCAGCAAATATTGAATATCATGCACGGATTATCGTGCAAAAACATATTCAAAGAGAATTAATTACAACATGTAGTAATATCATTAATGATGCTTTTGACGAATCTACCGATGCTATCGAACTATTAGATGCAGTTGAAAGTCAAATATTTGCAATAAGTGAAGGGAATATAAAAAAGAAATACTTAACCGCAAGTAAATTAATTCAAAATGCTATTAAAGAGATTGAACGAATTGGCAATTTAAAAGAAGGTTTAAGTGGCATTGCATCTGGTTTTGACGAAATTGACAATGTTACAAGTGGATGGCAAAAATCAGAGCTTATTATTATTGCAGCTAGACCAGGTATGGGAAAAACTGCATTTGTGTTATCAATGGCTAGGAATATAGCAGTAGATAATAAAATACCTGTTGCCGTTTTTTCACTAGAAATGTCATCACTACAACTTATAACTAGACTAATTACAGCAGAAACCGGATTAAATCAACAAAAATTACGCACCGGTGATTTAGATAAATGGGAATGGGAGATATTACATAATAAAATCAAAAATATTGAAAAGGCTGATATTTATATTGATGATACACCAGCATTATCTGTATTTGACTTAAGAGCTAAATGTAGAAGACTTCAAAGTGAACATGGTATACAAATTATAATTGTAGATTATTTACAATTAATGACCACTAGAGATCATAGAGGAAATAGAGAACAAGAAATATCACATATTTCAAGATCCTTAAAAGGAATTGCAAAAGAACTAGGAGTTCCCGTTATTGCTTTATCACAACTAAGTCGTGCTGTAGAAACTAGAGGAGGAACCGATAAAAGACCTGTATTATCTGACTTAAGAGAATCCGGTGCAATTGAACAAGATGCAGATATAGTATCATTTATATATAGACCGGAATACTATGGAATCACTGAGTGGGATCTAACACCAACTGGACCCACTGAAGGAGAAGCTGAATTTCTTATTGCAAAACATCGAAATGGACCCACTCATAGAGCACGATTAAGATTTGAATCTAAGCTAATTAAATTTAGCAATCTAGATGATGAATTATATTCAACACAATATAATTCGAAAATTAATAGTGACAACCCGTTTTCATCTGATGATGAAATATCTGATGAAGGATCAAATGTATAATCTATTAAAAATACTAACTTTTTTTATTATTAGTAATTTGTCTTTTGGGCAAAGCATTTTAATACAGATGGATGAAAGTCAAAAAAATCACTTAAAAGCATATGGATTAGCATATTTTGTTTTGGAGAATAAACTAGAAGTCAATTGGCTACTCAATTATAAAGGAGGCAGTTTTATGTTTCCTTTTCTAGAAGCATTAGAAAAAGAATGTATATATCGTGGCATATCATATATTAAGATATCATCCGAGGAAAAAAATACGATTCTCCATGAAATAGCAAATCCTCAAAACAATTATGACATTATTAAATTAGAAAAAGCTCCTAAAATAGCAGTTTATTCCCCTAAAAATAAACAACCATGGGATGATGCTGTAACATTGGTATTAGAATATGCAGAGATAACCTATGATGTTATTTATGATGATGAAATACTAAATAACTTATTGCCATTATATGATTGGCTACACCTACATCATGAAGATTTTACAGGTCAATATGGTAAGTTCTATAGATCTTTTAAAAATGCACCCTGGTATATAGAGCAAAAAACACTATTTGAAAAAGAAGCCCATGAGCAAGGTTTCCAAAAAGTTTCAAAACAAAAATTAAGTGTAGTAAAAAAAATTCAAGAATATACAGCCGGTGGAGGCTTTCTATTTGCCATGTGTTCTGCAACAGACACATACGATATTGCACTCTCAGCAGAAAATACTGACATCTGTGAATATATGTTTGATGGCGATCCAATTGAAGAAAATGCAGAAAAAAAGTTAATTTTTTCTGAAACTTTTGCGTTTGAAAATTTTGATATTATCAAAAATCCAAATATCTATGAATACTCCAATATAGATGTAACTCAAACTAGAAAAATTGAAGAAGAAAGTGATTTTTTTACATTATTTGAGTTTTCAGCAAAATGGGACCCTGTACCAACAATGCTCTGTCAAAATCACACAAATATTATCAAAGGATTTATTGGGCAAACAACAGCGTTTAATAAAGATCTCATTAAAGCTAATGTCTTAATTATGGGAGAAAACAAATCCCTAAATGAAGCTAGATATATCCATGGGGAATTCGGAAAGGGAACATGGACATTTTATGGAGGACATGATCCTGAAGATTATAAACATCGAATCGGAGATCCAAAAACAGAATTAGCATTATACCCAAATTCTCCAGGATATCGATTGATTTTAAATAATATCCTCTTTCCTGCTGCAAAAAAGAAAAAAAGAAAAACTTAATTTAAAAGTTGCCATTTTATAGATAGCTGAATAGTCTGTGGTGGTATAGGATAATTATTTATTAAAAAATTATTTTCTGAAAACAAACTACTAATATTTCTAAAAACTAATCCAAAAGAAAAATCAGCCTTCTCTATAGCGAATGATAATGAGCCCAGAGGAATCAAACCATTTTTTTGATTTATTTGTCTATAAAATAAATCTGTTAAAGGAAAGTATGAGTTTATATAGTATTTAGAAAAAATATTAAAGGTGAAAGAAGTTAAAAATGAAATATCTTTTAGTAGTAAAGATTTATATTCTATTTTTTGTTGAAATAAAAAACTAGGAACAGATAAAACAGTATTATCAGATTGTTGAAAACAAAAACTACTTTTTAAGAACATTTTTTTGAAGTGCCAATCTTTATTTAGGATCAAATTAAAATAGAGCAACTTTTCTTCTAATTGAACAGGAGATACTAATTCATTAAAATATAAATAATTAGAATACTGATTTAAAGACGATGAAATAAGAATCTTTGATGTGTTAAAATATGAATTAAAAAACATTGAGACAGTTCCCAATGAATTAAACTCATTCCAATTAAAAGAATATGAAGTATTGTAATGTTCAGTGAAAAAATTTGGCTTTTTTGATTTTAAAATAATTTTTAAATTATGAGTAGATTTTTTTAAATTTTTATAAACATCGAAATCAAGAATATAATTATTCTTATTATAGCCTATTGGACAAAAATTAACGTTAAAATTTATATTTTTATCTTTTTTAAATAATTCAGAACTTGAAATAGAGATATCTAAATCTCCTATATTATTTACTACTAGATTATCTGCATTATAATAATTATGACTGATTGTAAAACTTACATTTTCATTCAAAAGAGAAAAAGTATTTAGGACTCTGGTAAAATAGCTATTTAAACTATAATCTGAAACAATTGAATAGTTTAGTGGGGTCAAAGAATAATAGAATGATGTTGGATCTGAATCAATAAAAGATCTTTCAAAAAAATTAATAAAAATACCATATCTCAATTTTAGTTTATTATGTATTTGGTAATGGTGATTTAACTTTAATTCTCTATTTTTTAAAATAATTTGAGCTGTTAGATACGGTTGCATTAAATCTAAAGATACCAATGAGTCATAGATAACACCACCATTTTGATTATAAGTTGCATTATTTGATAAAAAAGAAAAAAACAAAGAATAATCCGTCTTTTTATTAATGTATTGTAGAGACAAAAACAAAGAACTATATTTATTCTGTTGATGTTGAAGAAAACCTTCAGAACTTAAATTATCATATGAAAATTTTAATTTAACATTCTTACCAATCGGTCTTGTTAAAAATGTTTTTAATACACCGCCTGCATTATATGCACTTTGATAAAAAATATGACTATAAATGGAGTCTGATTCAATTAAATGGCCTTTTTTATCATAATCTACAAACCTAACTTTTTGACTATAATGAGAAAGGGAAAAATTATTATTTTGTAAGGGTAGGCCCAAAAATAAGATAGGGTCTCCTATATTACTTATTTCAAGATTAAAAGTGTTTATAATATTCAAATCAAACACACCTAAACTATCTGATTCAAATAATTGTTTCGAAAAACCTAAAGAAAAAGTAAATACAAAAATTAAGAAAAACCTCATTGTAATTAAATATAAAAAAAAAGCCCCAACTTACAAGTTGGGGCTGAAGGTTGGCGACGACATACTCTCCCAGTTTTACCTAGTACCATCTGCGCT
>CETI01011621.1_pt1 | contig 10861 bp, 8 predicted proteins | sample 361441 | NCBI WGS metagenome assembly CETI01 (sample SAMEA2622478, study PRJEB7988) | marine metagenome | biome: marine biome (ENVO:00000447); feature: deep chlorophyll maximum layer (ENVO:xxxxxxxx); material: "saline water (ENVO:00002010), including plankton (ENVO:xxxxxxxx)" | depth 90 m | reverse complement strand
CCAGGTTTAACAACGTTACGCTTTCTAATCTCCCATCCGCTTATTCCGACTTTTTCTGCGAGTCGGTCCATTACTCCTTCCATCGCAAACTGAGCTTGATTGGCGCCAAAACCTCGAAAAGCTCCTCCTACTGGATTATTTGTTCTTACTGCGATTGAACGAACATCAATTGCATTAACTACATAAGGACCACTTGCATGACCTGCAGCCCTTTCCAGTACCTTCATACCTACTGAGGCATATGGTCCTGAATCGCCAATCATTCGAACCCACAATCCAGTGAGTATGCCGTTCTCATCGCAACCTGCTTTATATTGCATTTGAATTGGATGTCGCTTAGCGTGGATTAGTAACGACTCTTCGCGGCTTAGAGTGCAACTTACTGGTTTCCCTATTAGATGTGCAGCTAAAGCAGTCTGTGCCTGATTTGACATGTCTTCTTTTCCGCCAAATGCACCACCATTAGAAACAAGCTCAACCGTTACCGCACTTGTCTCAACTCCAAGTACTTTTGCGATCTGATTTCGGTCATCCCAGACCCCCTGACCGCCTGAATACACATATAGTCCTTCATCATTAGGAACCGCAAGTGTTGATTCAGGCTCAAGAAAAGCCTGTTCAACTCTCTGGGTCTGAAATACTTCTTCAACTATATATTTTGATCCCTGAAAAGCTTTTTCGGTATCGCCACGCTCATAACTTGACTCTGACAAAACATTGCCATCTAAACCCCAGACTGCATCTTCATTAGAGTTAACTGCTTCTACGGGATCACTAAATGGTTTTAAAACTCTGTACTCAATCTCAATTAATTCAGCTGCTTTGCGGGCTGTCTCTCTGTCTTTTGCAACTACTAAAGCCAAGACATCACCCATGTAAGAGGTTTTCCCGCCTTCGGGAATAAATATTGGCCAATCCTGATGTATTAGACCAACTCGCAACTCACCTGGAACATCAGAAGCTGTGATTACCTTCTCAACTCCTTCTAACTTCTCCGCAACCTCTATATTTATCCTTACAACTTCTGCTCGTGCATGATCAGACAACCTCACAGCCCCATGAAGTAAACCACTAGGCTTTATATCGTCAATAAATGGCCTGTCTCCTAAACTCAAAGCTTCTGCTTCATAACGACTTCCTGAGGTCCCGACACCCCCTGTTTGGATTTTTACGGGTACTTCACCTGAAGCTAAAGCTTCAACTGCATCTAAAATTTTGGTATAACCTGTGCACCTGCAAAGGTGGGCTCCTAAATGTCTAGATGACTCTTCACGAGTTAACGAGCTTCCTTTGCGGTCAATTAGTGACTTAGTTCTAACCAAAATACCCGGAATGCAAAATCCGCATTGAAGGGCCCCGTGTGCTGCGAAGGTCTGTGAAAAAAGTTCACGCTCTTTCGGATCAAAACCTTCTAATGTTAAAACTTTTGTATTTTCCGTTTTCTCCATTGATGTCTGACAAGCGATTCGTGCTTTTCCATCGATCAAAACAGTGCAACATCCGCACTGACCAGATGGAGCGCAACCATCTTTTGGAGAAATAAGTCCGAACTCATCCCGAATCGCAGCTAAAAGATGTGGATGTGACTTTTCAGTCTCAACCTTTACACCGTTTAGTTCGAAAGTCGTCATGTCAACTATCCTTCAGGGTTTTCATCGTCTTGTTTTCGAACTTCAATTCCTTCAGGTATTTCAACACCAACTTGCGAAGTAATTGACTTGTATACCTCGGGTCTCCTGTAACGATCAAAATCGAAAAGAGTTTCCTTATAGTTTGCACACATGTCTAAATCGACAACTGCTGATACTAATTCGTCTTCTACCGTTGAGCACTGAGCAACGATTTCACCAGATGGAGCTATTATCGAACTCTCTCCTAAAAGATCACAACCTTCTTCATTGCCAGCTTTAGCTACTCCAACTACCCACATCCCATTCTGATATGCACCTGATTGCATTACCAAATGATTATGAAAGCCAGCTAAAACATCCTGGCTTGGATCAGGAGGGTAATGGACTGGGGTGTTATACCCAATAAGTGCTAGCTCACAACCTTGCAATCCAAGCACCCTGTAGGTTTCTGACCATCTTCTATCATTACAGATAGCCATACCCAAAACTCCATCAAACGCTCCAAATACCTTTAATTCGTTACCAGGTTCGAAGTAGTAGCGTTCTAAATGCTGAAAAGTTCTCCAAGGCTCATTCTCTTCATGGCCGGGAAGATGAACTTTTCGATATTTACCGAGCATGTCACCGTTTTTGGAAACAAGAATTGCGGTGTTGTAACGATGACCATCAGGAGTCATTTCTGCATAACCCAAATGAAAACCGACTCCTAATTTTTTCGCCTTATCAAATAATGGCTGAACTTCTTGATTCGGCATTTCGGTTTCGAAAAAATGATCGAATTCGGATATGTCTTCCGACCACCATCTCGGGAAAAAGGTTGTAAGAGCCAATTCTGGAAAAACCACAAGATCGCAAGATTCCGCTGCTCCTTTATGTAAAAGCGCAATAAGTCTCTCAACTACTTCCTTTCTATTGTTATCTCTCTGTATAGGTCCAAGTTGAGCCGCGCCTACTTTCAAAATACGTGTCATACTTCTAGCCTCCGAGATCTTTCATATCTAAATCAAGAATCGTCTGGAATAAAACGTTGCAACCTGCAATAAGGTCATCGGAATCTGTATGTTCCTGTGGGTTGTGACTTATCCCTTTGTGGCTTGGCACAAATACCATCCCTGTTGGGCAAACTCTTGCCATCATCTGGGCATCATGTCCTGCACCAGACGGAAGTTTCATTACTGAATGCCCTAGTCGGGAAGCTATATTTTCTACTGTGTCAACAACTTCTTGATTGAATTCGACAGGCTCAAATCTAGCTAATTGTCTTTTTTCAATTTCTAAACCTTCATTTGAAGCTAGTTCTAATAGAAAATCAGCAAGCTTATTTTCAGACTCTAATAAATAAGCCTCGACAGTGTTTCTTAGATCTACAGTCAAAACAGCTGAACCTGCCACCACATTCACCAAGTTAGGGTGAAGCTCGAGTCTGCCAACTGTAGCTACTTGACTTCCTCCCATTTCTAAAGATAGATCACGGACATAAGTAGAAATCGCGGCGGCTGCAAAGCCTGAATCACGTCTAAGAGCCATTGGAGTGGTTCCTGCATGATTAGATTCTCCAGTGACTGTGAGCTCAGTCCATGAAATCCCCTGCACTCCTGTAACAGCTCCTATTGTTACACCTTCTACTTCCAAAACAGGGCCTTGTTCAATATGCAACTCAACAAAAGCTCTAGGTGAAGGACCGGGGCAAGGAGAGGTCCCTCTATAACCAATGCGGTCTAATTCATCTCCGACTTTGGCCCCATCAACACCTTTTATATCTAAGGCCTCCTCAAGTGTCATTCCTCCTACATAAACGAGACTGCCTAACATGTCCGGTGCGAATCTAGAACCTTCTTCATCGGTAAAAAAAGCAACTGCTACTGGATGTTGGGTCTCAATTTTATTTTCAGAAAGAGACTCTATTATCTCTAAACCTGCGAGTACGCCTAAATTGCCGTCGTATCTCCCCCCAGTTCTAACAGTGTCGATATGACTTCCTGTCATAGTTGGCGGACCATCAGTTTTTCCAGGTCTAACTGCTACTACGTTTCCAATTGAATCAATACTTATATCGAGATCTAAATCTCTCATCCATGTAACAACAAGGTCGCGACCTGCTCGATCTTCATCCGTTAGGGCAAGGCGGCAAGAACCACCCCCATCGATAGCCCCTATAGATGCTAATTCTTCAATACGACTCAAAAGACGGTCACCATTTATTCGAAGATCTTCAGTCATTATCGTTCCTTTCTGGAAAAACAATGTCTGTAGGTCTAATTGGGACCCTATGAAGATCTAAACCCGTAGCATTTCTGACTGCTGAAGCTATGGCAGCTGTCGATGAAATGGCTGGAGGCTCTCCAACACCTTTCGCTCCAAAAGGTGCATTAGGTTCTGGTTGTTCTATAAGCGCTGCTATTTCTACAGGTGGCATGTCAAGAGCAGTAGGTAGGAGATAATCGGTAAAAGACGGATTCAGAATTCGACCGTCTACAACATTAATTTCCTCCATTACAGCCAAGCCAAGACCTTGTGCAGCTCCACCTTCCAATTGGCCTTGAAGTTGCAGTGGGTTCAATACTCTTCCTACATCTTGGGAAGTTATTAATTCGACGACTTTGACTAATCCAAGTTCCTGATCCACATCCACTACTGCTCTATGTGCTGAAAATACAAAAGAAACATGGGCATTCCCTTGACCATTTTCATCTAAGGGGAAAGTGGGTACATGTCGATAGACCTCTTCTGCTTCTACTAGATCAGAAGTAGCTTCTTTCAAACTGATCGAGAACTCGCTTGATAAGGAAGCTATTCCTCCATCAACTATTACCAAAGATTCGACATCTAGATCATGAGATTCTGCGATGCGAGACAAAAGTTTGATGCGCACCGCATCACACGCACTCTTAACTGCACCACCCGACATCCAAGTTTGTCTACTAGCTGAAGTGGAGCCCGCCGATCCCACGCTAGCTGTGGAAGCGGGTGCCAAAATTACTTCTTCAACTCCTAAAATTTCTCTGACTATCTGCTGAGCCAGTGTCACAAAACCTTGGCCAACTTCGGCACATGCAGATGTAATCGTCGCTACCCCGTCTAAAAGCTGACACGATGCGGTACTGAAATCATCAAATCCTTCTGAAAACATGAGATTCTTGAATCCAACTGCAATAGCTTCTCCTCTTACAATATGTTTTGGATCAGCAGTTCTCCCTGCACCTCCTGGTAGCTCCATTTGTTGTGATGCTGGACCTACAGAAGAGGAATGTTGAGCGCATGTCTCTATAACTTCAGCCACTGGAGCTGTCCCCGTAATAGTTTGTCCGGTTATTATCTGATCTCCAGGTTCGAGAGCGTTCTTTACGCGTAATTCAACAGGATCCATACCTAGTTCAACGGCCAGTTTGTCCATCTGTGCTTCATGGGCAAAACAAACTTGCACGCATCCAAATCCTCTCATAGCTCCGCAAGGGGGATTATTTGTCCTAACTACAGCTCCATATATTTCGACGTTGGGCACTCGATACGGCCCGGCCGCAAAACAAGTAGCGTTAGCTAATACAGCGCTGCTTGTGGAGGCATAAGCCCCCCCGTCCAAAAGTAGTCGGGCTTCAATTCGTATAAGTGTTCCGTCAGATTTAGCATGATGCCGGTACCACATCTGCGCTGGGTGACGGTGTACGTGTCCATGGAAACTTTCAGTTCGAGAATATGACATCTTTATGGGTTTACCAGTTCTCATAGCCAGGAGACAAAGATGTATGTGAAGACTGATATCCTCTCTTGCGCCAAATGCCCCTCCGACTCCTGCCAACGTAAGTCTTACTTTTTCCGGTGGAAGATTTAGACAGGCAGCGACTTGATCACGGTCAGCATGTAGCCATTGGGTCGATACAAAAAGGTCAATTCCTCCATCTTCTGATGGAACTGCCATTCCTGATTCTGTTCCCAAAGGCGCTTGATCTTGCATCCCTACTTCATATGTTCCTTCAACAGTTATTTCTCCCTCTTCTTGAGAGTTTCCATAATTTATGTTTATTTCCCTGAAAAGATTTCCATCCGGATGTATCGCTTCATTTTCTTGTGCCAGCTTTGAGTCCGAAAGTGGTTCAATTAGTTCATATTCGACATCTATTGCTTCCAAAGCGAGTCTTACATTGTCAGGGTGATCAGCTGCGACTATTGCTACCGGTTCACCCTGAAATCTCACGACTCCGTCTGCTAAAACTGGCTGGTCGGGGTGCTCAAGTCCGTACAATGGCATGCCGTCCAGATCTTCGCTTGTCAAGACTGCGTACACTCCCATCATTTTCAGAGCAGGAGTTGTATTTATCGAAACTATTCGTGCAGATGGGTGTGGCGATCGAAGAGTCCCTCCCCAAATCATGTCAGGGTGACGTAAATCATTGGAAAATACAAATTCTCCTTTAACTTTTGGAACTCCATCTGGCCTAATAGCACTCTCGCCTATTCGAGGTCCTTTAGTAGCAGTATCTACAGTTTGAAGCCGACTCATTTGCCTTGTTCCTCTTGATTTTGAGCTTTTCGGTTTTTACTTGCTATCCGAACAGCTTCGAGGATCCTTCCATAACCGGTACACCTGCAAAGATTTCCACTAATTGCTTCCCTAACCGTCAAATCATCTGGATCAGGATCTGTATTCAACAGTTGATCTATCGCTACCAGTAACCCTGGTGTACAGAATCCGCACTGGACTGCTCCTGCGTCTACAAAAGCTTTCTGAACATCTGAGATTTCGTCTTCTGAACCCAGTCCTTCTATTGTGGTGATTTCGCGACCTACAGCAGAAGCTGCAAGCACTAAACAACTACAAACAATTTCTCCGTCAACAAGAACCGTGCAAGACCCACACTCCCCTTCCTCACAGGCGTTTTTTGATCCGGAAAGTTCCAGCCTTTCTCTTAAAACCCATAGGAGACTTTCAGATGGGTGGCCATCGACAACTTGGTAACTGTTACCATTTACTAAGAGGCTGTAAGTTTCAGAAATCATTTTATATCTCCCGCGCTAACTCTTTCCAAAGCTCTCTTAGCTAAAACTTTTACTGCGTGTTTACGGTAATTTGCAGTTCCTCGATGGTCGTCAATGGGTTCTGTTGAATTAGCCACTAGTTCAGAAAATTTGTTTATAACTTTTTCTGAGAGGTTTCTGTTGGTTTCCCAGTCAAATTTATCTGATATAAATTCTTCTGCTTCAGTCGCTCGGAACGGGACAGGCGATACAGAACCTACACCTATCCTTAATTTTCTCTCTAAATAATCTGTTACTAATGCCAAGGAAACAACTGAAATAACCATTGCGTTTCGGGTCCCGACTTTTAGAAATTCCTGAGGCCCCTTGAATATAGGGACTTTTATCGATTCAATAATTTCGCCCGGTTTTAGGGCATTTGCTTTAACGCCAGTTATAAATTCTGTAATAGAAACTTCTCGAGTTTCTGTCGACGATTTCAATTGCATAGATGCGTCCATTGCTACGAGCACAGGAATTGTATCTCCGGCAGGTGATGCGGTAGCTAAATTACCTCCCAAAGTACCTGCATTGCGTATTTGTGGGGAACCTACTGTTCTTGCTGCTTGCGCTAAAGCAGGAAAAAATGCTGATAATTGGGGATGCGTCAAATCTGTATAAGAAATTCCTGCTCCTAAAATGATTTGGTTGTCTTCCATGGTCCATTTTTTCAATTCAGGTATTCGACTTAGGTCTAAAACAGTTTCCAAAGAGTGTGTACCTCTATTTACTTGCACCATAAGGTCAGTTCCTCCTGCAAGTACTGTTGCCGCAGGATTTTCTGCCAATACAGCACATGCTTCATTAACTGACTTAGCGATAATTACCCCCATCTATTAAGGGTGCCGGAACTTCAACATTTTGTCAACGCGTTTGATACCTGTATCTTTAATCTTGTGGTCATGTCAAAACACCCTTTACTTGAAGCTCTCTTACCGTTAGCGGACATTCTGGGGATTCAAATTCTAGATAAGGATGAAATATCAGAATCAGATTTACATCTCCTTTGGGAAGGTGAAGTTGTAGGTGGAGTGCGTAGACATAATTTAAATGGAGCTTTAACTCGTCTTCTGTCTGCTGTCGAGGTCGAAATGAATTTAAAAGTTAAAGATATGGACAGAACTCAAAAGCAACAAGCAGTCGCTTTGCTTAATGAATGGGGTGTTTTCAATTTGAGGAAATCTGTAGAGAGCGTTGCAGAAGCTTTAGAAGTTAGCCGTTTTACGGTTTATAACTATCTTGAGCGTTCTGAAAATGACTAATTGACTTTTAGGGACTAGCTTCTTTTCTATGACTGAATCTCCATCTAAAACAGACAGCAATGATGACTTATCTCGCGTAGATGCAGTTGCTTTAGCAAAAATGATTAGAGATAAAGAACTATCTCCAGTCGAAGTCGTTTCAATGACAATTGAAAGGATTGAGAGGTTAGATAAAAATCTGAATTCTGTAATCCACCGGCAATTTGAAAAAGCTTTAGAGCTCGCGGCTTCATCTGATCTTCCTGATGGACCTTTCAGAGGTGTTCCGATGTTAATCAAGGATCTTTGGGCAGAAGAAAGTGGAGAACCTCACCACGCAGGAGTTAAAGGAATGCGTGATGCTAAATACATTGCTAAAACCGACAGTGATCTTGTCACTAGGTACAAAGAAGCTGGTTTTATAATTGTCGGTAGAACTAACACTCCTGAAATGGGGGCAGTTGCAACTACAGAACCCTTAGCGTATGGTCCGACTAAAAACCCATGGGGTTTTGATTACGGTCCTGGCGGCTCATCTGGTGGTGCTGCAGCCGCTGTAGCAGCAGGCTTTTTACCCGCTGCCAACGCGAGTGATGGCGGAGGTTCCATACGAATTCCAGCTGCAATGTGCGGTTTGGTTGGGTTGAAACCATCAAGAGGACGAATTCCGATGGGACCAGAAAAAGAAGAATGGGGGGTTTCTATTCAACATGTGGTTTCGCATACGGTCCGAGACACTTCAGCAATTCTTGATGCTACTGCAATAAATTTCCCAGGTGATGGGGTTTTCGCTCCTGAATTAGGAAGACCATATTTCAATAAAAATTCTCAAAATTTAAAACCACTTAAAATTGGACTTAAAATCTCTGACACCCGCGTGGAAGTGCACCCTGATTGCATCGAAGCTGTTAACAATACTGCATCCCTACTATCAGATTTGGGACATCATGTTGTAGAAACATCTCCGGAAGCTTTAAACGACGCAGGAAGAGTCAGTGAACTGGGTTGGGCGTTCGGAATAAATTGGTCTGTAAATATTGCATCAAATTTTGCTTACCTAGCTGAACGTTTGGGACGTGAAATAGTAGAAGATGATGTAGAACCTGGAACATGGTTTTTGGCGCAACGAGGAAAAGAACAGTCGGCTATAAATTTTGTCAAAGCTCAGGGAATAATGTCGACTCTTCGAAGAGAATTAGCCAATTGGTGGTCTAGTGGATTTGATCTACTTTTAACACCTACAACTGCTCAACCTCCCCCTCTTATTGGTCAGCTAGTTCCAACAGAGGAAGACCCTATACGGGCATCAATAGAGTCTGTTCCTTACTCTGTGTTTACTTCGCCATTCAACACGACTGGTCAGCCTGCTATCTCTCTGCCAATTGGAAATTCCAATGGATTGCCTGTTGGCATTCAATTGGTAGGTGCTTATGGAAGAGAGGATTTAATTCTAGGGGTCAGCTCTCAATTAGAGGAAATGGTTAGGTGGTCTGAAAATCGGGCACCTTTTCATGCTTAACTTTCAAGCGTCGAGAACCCCATAGCCAGCTTGACCAATATCGACAACTGGTGGTTCATTGGACCATGGGAAATTAACCCATTTTTCAGTGTGTTTCCAAACGTATTCACAGTCGACGATTGAATGAGGTTTTTGATAAAGAACGGCAGATTTTACTTCTGCTACTTTTTCTAAAGCATGTCCGCGGACTAAAGCGAGAGTATTTCCAGTATCTGCAACATCATCAACTATAAGGACTTTTGCTTTTCCTAAATCAACCCAGTCCACGTATGGTGGAAGCACTACTGGGAGGTCTAAGTGTTCGTCGACTCCTGTGTAGTATTCCACATTCATTACGTAAAGATTTTTTACTGCTAATGCATATCCGAGTGAGCCAGCTACAATCATTCCCCCGCGAACAATCGCCAAAATAATATCTGGTTGATAGTTATCGTCTGCGATTATTTGGGCGAGTTCTCTAACTGCTTTTCCGTAGTTACCCCAATCCATCTCTTCGCGTTCGGACACAACCCCTCCTGATTGTTGAACACACTAGCGTGCAAATAAAACTATTTCTAAATGAATGCAAAATAACTACCCGGTCATTAGGACCAAACCGAACATCGTGTAAAGAACCATTACCGCCAACATCGGATACTGGCTTTTCATTGCTTTCTTGAGTTCAAATTTTTCAATTCCTTTATCATGTGAAACCATTACTCCCACTAAATGACCACCTACGATCGAAAGGACTTGCACCCACCCTATTGCTCCTGATGAAATTAATGTCCAGTTGATCGGGTCAGTCGCTGTTCCAAAAATATCCCACCCTCTGCCAAATGGGTCCGAAATAAGAACTTTGAAAGCTTGTCCTTCGAGGAGTAATAAAGAAAAATAATGGGCCAAGTCGTAACCAAAAAGTATTGGGATTAAAGAGGCTCCAAATCTCTCAGAGAACTTTGCATCGCCAGTTGCCCTACTGCCTAACTTTCCGGCTAGGTGATAAGCCACTCCGACTACAGCAACTATCCATATAAGCCCAATTGTGTTCACTAACGTCAGTTCCCATTTGGTGCGTCCGACGATGATCTCACTCCAAAACCGGGTTCTGGAAAAACCATCAAAGGCAGTACCACCTAAAGCGGCTAGCACTACGGCAAGCTGTGATGAAGTCATCTCATAGTTCGCAACTCCTGAAAAAGGAACCCGTATGAACATTTTCTTGGGTTTTTGCTCTTCTGTTTCTTTTACCCTGAACGGAGATAGCTCAGCCAGAGCAGCAAATAAAACACCAAATCCCTCGGCTTTTCGTGCTTCTGTCCATCCCCATCTCCAAGCTATAACTATTAGACCGATGGTGTATATCAATATCCACCATCCAAGGACTCTTGGGCTCGCTCCGTCATGGTATGCCAGCTCAAACCAGTGAAAAACACTTATTGGAGCCAAGGCTGCCCACCCAGAGGTCAACCATTTTG
>CETI01019993.1_pt1 | contig 10872 bp, 6 predicted proteins | sample 361441 | NCBI WGS metagenome assembly CETI01 (sample SAMEA2622478, study PRJEB7988) | marine metagenome | biome: marine biome (ENVO:00000447); feature: deep chlorophyll maximum layer (ENVO:xxxxxxxx); material: "saline water (ENVO:00002010), including plankton (ENVO:xxxxxxxx)" | depth 90 m | reverse complement strand
TTGCGTTCACCCTCAAAGATTCCTATTGAAGAATTAGATCATCAAATAGATCTTTCTGAATTTGATAAAAAAGTCGATGAACTTATCAATAACAACATTACAGACTCCGATATTGATGGTCATTTAGTCGAACCACTTCATAGAGCTTTAAAGAATCTCCCTGATGAATTGCTAATTGATATGAGACTCTGGCAATGGTTTACGGTCGTCAGGCATCCAGAGTTGGTTTGGCTTAGATGGAGAGGATCGGTTCCTGTTGACCCGGAGAATGGCTTTAAGAATGGGAAAGGTGGCAGGCAAATTGCCGCTATTAGGTTTCTTGGTGGTGCCTCTATCAATGGTCATGGACGTAATACCTTTGCAAGATTGTTTTTCGCTGCTCAAAGACTACTTGGTAGAGACAATGATGATTATGATCTTGCAAGAAGACTATTTACAAGCCAGGAACTCCATTTGGGAATCAGTGATAGAGAGTTTGGATTGCTTCCCTCCGTAAACAGAGTGCTTACTAGAGAACTTGCAGATTTAACTGATTTGAAAGTTAGGTCCTCTGTTCAAAAATTGAATTCTTTGGGAGGCTCTTTTTGTTTGGATATGTTGGATGAGTCTGAACTAACCGATCTTCTACAAGTTGAGGAGAAGAAAGACGCTGCTTAATGACTATTGCCTCATCTCACAAAACGAAAGATCCTTACAGGCTAAAATCAGTAAAGGGCCCTGAGGTAATTTTAGAACCTCATCCTCAATCTTGTCCTATTGATGATTTACCCAAGTATGTTCAAGACCTTAAGACATCTAATCCTTTAGCTGTTGATTTGTTCTGTGGCGCAGGAGGATTGAGTCTTGGCCTTCATAAAGCTGGATTTGAAGTCATTCTTGGTTGTGATATACGTCCTGATTCCATTGCTACTCATCGACATCACTTCCCAGGGTGCTCGCATCAGTCTGACCTAAGTTCGATGAAGCATTTAGATGAAATAACTGAGAAATTAAATAAATGTGGTGAAATTTCACTCGTTGCAGGTGGACCTCCTTGCCAGCCTTTCTCTAGAAATATTCGTTGGAGAAAGCATGCCAATGAAGAAGTCGTTGATCAATACAACTCATTAAACGAAGATCGTCGTGATCTATGGGAGTCATTTTTGACTGTTGTAGAAGATGTTGAACCCAAGGCATTTTTAATGGAAAATGTTGGTGATATTGCGCAGACAGGAGACCAAGAAATCTTTAGAGGAATTATTAGTCGAGCTGAGAAAGCAGGTTACAGAGTCGATGCAAGACTTATCTATGCATGGCAATTTGGAGTACCTCAACTAAGACCACGATTATTTATTGCTGGTACTCGCATTGGGGCTTGTTCACCTTTTCATTGGCCTGAAGTTTCCTTTGAGTCACAAAAGGATGCTTGGACATTAAATGATGCTATTTCAGACTTACCTCCACTTGTAGGCGATTGGCTTGAAAGTTGGCAGGATAAACATTCTTATCGTGGACCTTTAAATGATTATCAAAAAGAGATGAGAGAATGGCTTTCTGTAGACCCCAGCACTATTCCAGATCACATCATTAGAAAAGTAAGGACTGATGATCTTGAAACTTTTAAGTTGATGAGAGAGAAAGGATTGAAATATGAGGAATTATCAGATGATCAAAGAAGATATGAAATTAGCAGTAGAGCATTGAGAGATGGTGAGGTGATACAGAAAAATAAGGATTTAAAGAGCTTCAGTAATAAATACAATATTTTGAAAGGCGAAGAACCTTGTCTAACAATTACCGCGCACATGTCTAAGGATGGCTACTGGTATATTCATCCTAAACAGAACAGAACCCTTTCTATTCGCGAAGCTGCCCGTGTTCAGTCTTTCCCCGATGGGTTTGTTTTTCATGGTGGACCTTCACATCGCTTCCATCAAATAGGTGAAGCAGTAGCTCCTTTGGTTGGATTTAGACTTGGAGAGTCACTTTTTAAGGCCTTGAAAAGTAGAGATGATCTTGATGTTGACCAAATAAGAAAAAAACATCGTCAATCTTTAGTTGATTGGTATAAAGAAGAAAACAGCTCAAGCTTGATTCCTTGGATAAAAACAACTGATATCAATGGAGAACAATTAACAGAGAAGGAAAGGGTATGGAGAGTTTTTGTTGGTGAAATGATCATTGGAAAAAGTAAAAATGAAAATAAAGACAAAACATATGATTTTTATAAAGATATTGATCGTTACTTCTCAAACCCTAAAACCTTTTTAGATAAGTCAACGACAGCAGTTAGACATGGGAAATTTCGTGCCGTTAATAAAGAAAAAACGGAGAAAGATCTGATTAAGTTAGCACAGAAATTATCAGAAGATCATGACTGGAGTGATTGGATTAGGTTTGAAGATTTAGAGAACATCAGTAGAGATTGGATACGTCAATGTTTAGGATTAGTTGGTATTACTACTGATAGAAGTTGTTCAACGGCTACAGCAAAACTTGTTGCTCAACTTATGGAGATTTCTGAAAAAGATGTTTTAGCAAGTCGAATGTTCCGCGAAATCAATCTTGGATTATTGGTTGGAGAAGATAAAGGAGGAAGTATTTACAAAGCACTTGTAGCTTGCGCTCGTGAAAACTATTCAAATGAAAAACTTATGGAGATTTTTGATATTGTTCTGCCTCGTGAAATCAAGGCGGCCTAACAAATAAAGCCCTATAAACATACATTTGTTTTTGGATGTTCAACAGCCGTTATTCTCCGCTCAATCATTTTTACAAAACAATTTATACAAGCTAAAATTGCTAGTTGAACTAGTATGCAAATCTTATGAATTTCTATATTGCATAAGGAATGGTAATTTCTTCAGAGTTTATAGATGCCACTCCTTCTGCAGCATTATTAATTGAAAGTATTAGAGACATTGGTTATAACCTTGAAACTGCAATAGCTGACTTGGTTGATAACTCAATCTCAGCTGGTGCAAGGAATGTCAAAATACTATTAATTAATGATGATAATAATCAGCCTTTCCTTTCGGTAGAGGATGACGGCGAGGGAATGACGGAAGAAGAACTTTTATCTGCTATGAGATTAGGTTCTAAAGATCCTAATGATGTAAGGAGAAAAGATGATTTAGGTAGGTTTGGACTTGGCTTGAAAACTGCATCCTTTTCTCAATGCCGTCAACTAACAGTTGAATCAACCAAATCTGGTAAATCAACTTCAATGACATGGGACTTGGATATTGTTAAAGAACGAGATTCTTGGGTAGTCAGAAAAAATTATCCGGGAGAGCTTGATCTTGGTACGAGAATTATTTGGAAAAAGATAGATAGAACCAAGCTTGAAATAAATTCAGTTTATTCAAATTTTATTTTGAATAATATTAGCGAACACTTATCTTTAGTTTTTCATCGATTTATTGAAGGACTGCCCCCTTCTAATAACAAAGTTAATATTTCTATTAATGGAAATATATTGGAAAGTTATAATCCTTTTAATGAAAATAATTTCTCAACAATAAAGTCTGAAAAAAGAGTTTACCCTTACAAACGAGGAAAAATAAAAATCCAATCATTTATCTTGCCAAGTAGTAAAAAAATAAATCAAGAAGAATGGAAAAAATATGAAGGAGAAGGAGGATATACCAAGAACCAAGGTTTCTACGTTTACAGATTAAATAGGTTGATAATTAAAGGTACGTGGTTTGGGCTTCAAAAGAAATCAGAATTTACCAAGCTTTGTAGAGTGAGAATTGATATTGATAATGACTTGGATACTGATTGGAAAATAGATATAAAAAAAAGTAAGGCAAGCCCACCTAAAGAGATAAGAGATTTCCTAGGTGAATTTATGTCTGAAGTAGAAATACAAGGAAGAAAAGTTTTTTTAAGAGTCCCACAAAAATCAAAAGATGAAAGTATACCTGTTTGGCAAAAGGTTTCGAAGGATTCGAAAAGTTATTATGTCATAAATAGATCACATCCATTAATTAGTAAGTTCTTATCAGAAAAGAAAAACAATTTAGAGTATTTAAAGCTTTTTGAAAATACTATTCCTTATTACGATATTTTTAGTTTGCTTTCCTCCGATAAGGAATCAGTTGTTACTTGGCAAGATGAAAATGAAGATGATTTGAAATCAATAAAAGAATTAATAAGTTTATTAAAGAATAGCAAATTAAAATCTGAGAAGATATTGCAACAGATAGAATCTTTTTTAAAATTAAGCGAATTAAATATCACCTCTGATGAAATTAAAAAGATGTTATGACTAATAAATACACTCGAACTACGATAGATACGGTGAAGTCAATTATGGAGGATAATTTTGACCATTTAGAAGGACCAGAGTTAATAAAGGAAATTAGGAAACAAGTTGATAATATTACTAAAATTATTCCTGGACAAATATTTAATGAAGCAGACAAAGATCACATTGCTAAGAAGGTTCGAATTAATTTAAGAAAGACGATGGAAGATGGGAGTGTCTTAGTTGATAATTCTTCTTTTGATCTTTGGTATGACGACAGAAAAGCTGATATAGATGATATTTATTGGAATGACTATAGAAAATATCTCATCAGTGAAGGTTGGTCAGAAGGAGTAAATGGCACTATAAATTCATTAGATAGAAGTACAAGTAAGATACTTAAAAATTGTGCTGACCCATTAGGACCTCCCTTAAAAAGAAGGGGGATGGTTGTAGGAAATGTTCAATCAGGTAAAACAGCAAATTATCTAGGTTTAATAGCTAAAGCTTCTGACGCGGGATATAAGGTGATAATAATTATTGCAGGAATGCTTGAAGAACTCAGAAAACAAACTCAAATAAGACTAGAGGAAAGCTTTGTTGGAAGAGATGTAATAGGTGCCGAAAATGTAGGGATTGGTACTTTTACAAAAAGATCTCAAGAAAAAACTCCTATTTGTATGACAAATAGAGATTCCGATTTAAAGAAAACTAAAATTCAAAATAGTTCAAATTTATTAAATACAACTGCAACTGCTCCATATGTGATTGTTGTGAAAAAGAATGCAGCAACCTTGAAAAATTTAAATTTAAAACTAGATGAAATTAGGATTAATGAAGATAATGATATTGTTGATAGACCAATGCTTTTAATTGATGATGAGGCAGATAATGCGACAATAGATTTAAGATTTAATGCAAAGAAAAAGAAAACCAAAAAACCATCGAAAGATATAGATAGGCTTTTATATCCTGAAGAAGATCCAAGCAATTATGATGCAACTATTATAAATGCTCGTATAAGAACTATTCTTAAAAAATTTAAGATTTCCACTTATATTGGTTATACTGCTACTCCATTTGCAAATATTTTTATTAGTCCAAAGACAAAAAATGACATTTTAAAAGAAGATTTATTCCCAAAGAATTTTTTATACTATTTGCAACCAGCCAGTACATACTTTGGCCCTACAGAAGCATTTATAGAGGAAAGGAATAAAAATTTTTATAAGGAAATTAGTGCTGATGAGAGCTCATCCGGTAATGGTATATTAATTCCTCATAAAAAAGAATATAGACTTGAACAAATACCAGATTCTTTAAAAGAATGTATTAATGGATTCATAATTTCAACAGCTGTTAAATGGATAAATGGTTACGAAAATGAACATTCATCAATGCTTGTTAATGCATCAAGTTATTCTGAAACTCAGAAATCTATAGCTGATGTTGTTTGGGATTACAAAGAACAAATAATGCATGGATTAAAAGCTTCATCAGGTTTGATAGAGCCTTTGGCCAAGAAAAATATTTTTTACAATGATGTAAAGAAATTGTTTAAACGAGATTTTGAACATCATGTTGATTGCGATTGGAAAGATATCAAAAAACATATACATAGAGTTGCTAGTAATATTGAAGTTGTTCATATTAATAGGCTTAAAACATCAGAGAAATTAAATTATGAAAAATATCCAAGTGGAAGGATAGTTATTGCGGTAGGAGGATATTCTTTATCAAGGGGACTTACCCTTAAAGGATTAGTAGCCTCATATTATTTAAGAACATCAAAAATGTATGACACTATTCTTCAAATGGGAAGATGGTTTGGCTACAGAGAGGATTATGAAGATCTTTGTCGAATTTATATGACAAAAGCAGCAAAGAATGATTTTAGGTTTATCGCGGGAGTTGTTAAAGATTTAAATACTCAAATTACTATTATGCAGTCCCAAGAAAAAACACCAATGGAGTTTGCTCTTTTTGTAAGAAAACATGAGGACACAAAAAGACTTTTAGCTACTGCTAATCTTAAGAGAGGTGCTGCCCAAACTAGAATTATCAATGATAAATTTGGAGCACAATTTCATCAGAATTACTATTTTGAGAGGGATCTTTCAAAGATTAATCAGAACAAGATATCAGTAGAAGAATTTCTTAAAAATATAAAAAGTGAATTTATTAATAATCGTATAAATGAAAATATTAATCCACAACTGAAGAAAAAATATGCATTTAAAGAAATACCAGTAGTTTATGTATTAAATCTTCTTGAAAAGTTTCATTTTAAATTTAAAAACGATGAAAAGAGATTTCTACTAGAATATATAAATCTACGAAAACAGTCAGAGTTATTAAAATGGGATGTAATAATAGATTCTAGACCAATTAGTTCAAATACTTTAAAAAGTGATTGCTTGAATATTGGAGGATTTGAAATACTTCCTGTCGATAGAGATGCAAAATATGAAGAAAATATAGATCAAAAAGAATTTCTTCAATCAGGAACTTCAAAGAGGTCCTCTATTGTTAGTCCAAAAATTTATGAACTTACTTTGTCTAAAAAAGATTTAGAAATTGCTTCAAACTATTCCAAAAGTAATCAGGTTAAGCCTTTTAAAGGAATTCTTGAAACCAACCGAGTCCCAAAATTATATATAACTATTATGAATCTTAATTTTACCTATAAAGACAAACTTAATGAAAATAACGATCCTGAAACTGAAGAATTCTTAAATCATCTGCCTGAGATTTATACTCTAAGTTATATATTACCTCCAACTAGTATCAAAGAAAAGAAAAGAGAAGTGTTAGTAAATACTGATATCGACAATCCTTTCTTGAATACTGATTATTTTGAGGATGATTTAGAAGATGATGGAGATGATTAAAAAATATTATGCTTGAGAATTGGGCTACTCTTAGAAAATTAGCACCTGGAAAGATTGATACCAATCTTTTCGAGAGTGACTTATGGACTTTGCTTGCCACCAAAGATTATGAAGAAAAAATTGGTATGCGGGTTAAATTTAATAAACTCTCAAAAGATGAAATTAGACAAAGAAATTTTCCAGAGTGGGGTGAAATTGATATATCTGTTCCCGATTTAGAAGATAAAAATGATATTTATTTATATATAAGACTAAATAATGCAGATTTTGAAAAACAATTTAGCAGATTCATAGAAGACATTTTACCTCTCTGTGATTCGTGCAAAACAGAGAATTCATTGTTAGACGCTATCTATTCCCAGTGTAAGCAATGGAAGGATTTCATGAGAATGAAAATCATAGAAAAGTTAGAAATTAATACTCAACAAGGGTTGATAGGAGAATTATTGTTTTTGAAATATCTTTTTAACAAACTTGAAATTAGAGAAAGTATAACAGCTTGGACCGGCCCCGATAGATTGTGTAAGGACTTCCTTATCGGTTCTATTGGATTTGAAATTAAATCTAAAAAATCAGGTTTAGATGCAACTGTAAAAATCTCATCTGAATATCAATTATTTGAAGATAACTTAAAAAAACTTTTTTTATTAGTTTTTACGGTTGATAAAACTTTTAAATCTGATTTTCAAGGGAAAACATTGTCTCAAATTGTTGAAGAATTTAGAGATTTTATTGGGTTAAAAGATTTAAATTGTATAGAACAATTTAATACGAAATTACAGGCATATGGATTTTATGATCATCATGATTATTCGAAAGATTTTTGGTTGGTAAATAATGATTTTGTCGTTTATGAAATTTTTGATCAATTCCCACGAATAACAGTTAATGATATTAACCCTAGTTTTATTAGCAGGGTTAACTATGACTTAAGTATCAATAAATTAGAGGAATATAATTTAGAAAAGTTTAATAACGTCTTTGATTGAAAATGCTTGGATTTTATAATGATTTTTCAAATGAAATAAATAATGAGTCTTTAGAGACTGGACAATCTCAGCAAGAGATATTTTTTGAAAAAATCACCTCCCATCTTATTGAAGAAGGTGTTTGTATTGAAGCGATATATCCTAGACCCCCTTTTCTTGAAAAAGGACTTCAGTTTGATGGATATGGAGGAAATCCCTTTGATGATGATAATAAATTAACTATTTTTCTAATTGATTATTCTTTTTCAGAAAGTATTGAAATTATGAATCTCAATACTTTGAGTGCATTGATTAATAGAGGAGCAAATTTTGTCTCTAAGATTAATTCAAAAGATTTTAGATCTAGATTAGAGGAAAGTACAGAAGTATATTCTTCTATTGATTATTTATCTAAGAAAATTTCAGATCTTTTTCAAATAAAATTTATTGTTTTGACTAACAAGGAGTTACGTATTAGAGGCGAAAAAGTAGAAATGCCAATTATAAATAATATTCAATCTTATCTTTCAATATTTGATATAGATAAAATTAAAAAACTTGAAGAAGGAGCGAATATTAATGAAGAAATAGAAATCAATTTAAGTTCAGAATATAAGGAATCTATTCCTGTTTTAAGTGCTCATATTGCAGATAGTCCTTACAGGTCCTACTTGGCTGTTATTTCTGGAAGTTTACTTTCTTCAATTTATGAAAAATGGGGTAATAGATTATTAGAAAAGAATGTTAGAGTTTTTCTTCAGGCCAGAGGAAAAGTTAATCAAGGGATAAGAAATACTATTGATGACGATCCTGCAATGTTCTTTGCTTATAACAATGGAATTACAGCAACAGCTGATGATGTAGATATTGACCCTCTTCCAAATGGAAGGGCAATCACAAAGATTAAAAATTTACAGATTGTTAATGGAGGTCAGACCACGGCTTCTATTTATTCTGCATATAAGAATAAAAAAGATATAAGCAAGGTTTTTGTTCAAATGAAATTATCAGTAGTCAATGAGGAAAAGTCAGAAGAAGTAGTTCCATTGATTTCTCGATTTGCAAATAGTCAAAACAAGATTAATGCATCTGATTTCGATTCTAATCATCCTTTTCATTTGCAAATTGAAAAGCTATCAAGAGGATTATATGCGCCTCAAACTGGCGATTCTATAAGAACAACAAAATGGTTCTATGAACGATCTAGAGGACAATATCAGGATATGAAAAATAAAGGATTTACTAAAAGTCAAAAGAATAAATTTGAAGCAGAGTTCCCCAACAAACAGAAAATTACTAAAACTGAGCTTGCAAAATATCTGAATATTTGGAACTTTAAACCTTCTCTCGTATGTAAAGGCTTGCAAAATAATTTCGTAAAATTTTCAGAGGATATTGATAAAGAATGGAAAAAGAAAAGTAGTAAATTTGATGATGTTTTCTTTAAAGAATTGGTCGCAAAAACAATTATTTTTAAAACTTTAGATAAGTTGGTTTTTTCAAAAAGGGATTCTTGGTACAGAGGTTATAAAAGCGCAATTATTCCCTATACTTTATCTTTATTAGCCTGGGAAATAAAAAAATACAAAAAGCATTTTAATTTCTCTAAAGTTTGGAATGAACAATCAATTAACACTGATTTGCAAAGTGAGCTAATTAGAGTTGCAGAAACAGTAAATCAAATATTAAATAATCCTCCATCAAATATGCCAGGTAATGTTCTTGAATTTGCCAAGAAGGAGGCTTGTTGGGAAATAATTAAATCTAGGCAATATCAGTGGTCTAAAAAAATTGATCAATATTTACTTTCAGAGGATGATTTAAAAAAGAAGAAACAAAACAAACAATTCAAACCAATTTTACATAAGAAAATTGATTTTGAGATTCTTATCGCTAACTCTCAAGCTTCATTTTGGCAAAAACTTGAGACATGGATAAATTCACGATCAGATTTTGAATTGTCTGACTCTGAGACTATTTTATTGAGAAAAGCACTGGGTATGCAAAAAACATTTATTCCAAACATTGGTCAAGCGACAAGATTAAATATTATTTATGAAAGAGCTATCAAGAAAGGTTTTTCTGAAAGATTATGAGAAATATTTGTGCTTAGTGGTTTTACATATGCATGATGCAATTGATCGATAAAATATAGATGTCTACTCCTAGTATCATTACCCTTTTTCATTTATTCATCTCTTGAAGTATAGCTTTACCTCATTAGTTCCTTTGAAGAATGCTGCATCGACTCCTGACCTTGATGCATAAGGATATGATTGACAATGTGTTTTGTAGTTATGTCCCATGGCAGTAGCCATACTTCCACCATCAATATTGAGCCTGTGGCCTCTGAGGCTGTAGGAGTGCCTGAATGAATATATGACTAAGTTTATACCTTGCTCTTGTTCTTGTTTTTTTAACTCAAACCATTTTTTTGATTGAATTGAATATTTTCTAGTTAAATAATTTTTAAGAGCATCAGCCACACCATAAGTGTATCTCTCAAATTCAGGTAGCTTTATTTTTTGTTTCTCAAACTGATTCATTAGGTCCCATTCTTCAGTTTCTCCATTTGAGTCTTTGAGCTTAAGAGGATATAACTTCCTCTCTGATGTTGATCCACCACCGCTTTTCTTTTCATAATTGCAATACCAATAACGTTCTTTTGTTTTTGGATCTTTCTTGATTTCTAAATGCATTAGTTCAACAGGGCGTAGTCCTAGCTCTACTAAAAGCTTCACAGCAAAAGCCCATCGCTCATCTGGAATGGATTCGATTAGGT
>CETI01009376.1_pt1 | contig 10873 bp, 8 predicted proteins | sample 361441 | NCBI WGS metagenome assembly CETI01 (sample SAMEA2622478, study PRJEB7988) | marine metagenome | biome: marine biome (ENVO:00000447); feature: deep chlorophyll maximum layer (ENVO:xxxxxxxx); material: "saline water (ENVO:00002010), including plankton (ENVO:xxxxxxxx)" | depth 90 m | reverse complement strand
TCTGATGCTTTTTCTGCAATCATAATTGTTGGTGCATTTGTATTTCCTGAAGTAATACTAGGCATTACTGAAGCATCTACTATTCTTAAATTTTCTAGTCCATGAGCAACACATCTGTCATTTACAACTGCATCTTCATCATTTCCCATTCTACACGTGCTGACAGGATGAAATATTGTGCTTGCAAATTTTCCAGCTTCAGTCGCTAAAGCTTCATTATCTGTAATATGAACACCAGGTCTAAACTCTTCTGGTTGATAATCTTTGTATGCTTTTGAATTCATAACAATATTACGGACTATCTTAATCGATTTTCCAGCTATCTCTCTATCTTCTTCAGTGGATAAGTAATTCATTTTAATTTTTGGTGGAACTCTTGTATCGGAAGATTTTATTTCTATTGAGCCTCTACTAGTAGGTCTAACGTTTGTTATTGACGGAGTAAAAGCAGGAAATTTATGAAGAGATGCTTTACCTAACAAGTCAGTACTAGCAGGAGATACATGAAATTGTAGATTAGGAGTTGCTAAATGTGGGTCACTTTTAACAAAACCACAAAGATAGCTGGCACCAACAGTTAAAGGTCCTTTTCTAAATAGTAAATATTTTAATCCTGTAATAATTTTTTTACTAATACTGTAATATATTTCATTTAGAGTTTCTAAATTTTTTACTTTATATACTGGTCTTAACATTAAATGATCGGTAAGGTTTTTTCCAACGCTCGGATGATCTTTTATTACTTCTATATTATTATTTTTTAATAAACTAGCAGGGCCAATTCCTGAAGCTTGCAATATGTGTGGAGATCCAATAGTTCCTGAGCTTAAAATTATTTCTTTATTTACTTTCACGGTAATTATTTTATTACCTAACCAGTAATTAACTTTGATAGCTTTTTTATTTTCAAATTCTATATTTTTAACGTGAGCTTGAGTTGCTACTTTTAAGTTCTGTCTCTTCTTAATAGGCTTTAAATAACCAACAGCCGTACTACATCTAAGGCCATTTCTTACAGTAAACGGGAAATAACCCATTCCTTCATTATCACCATCATTAAAATCATTAGTTTTTTTATGACCAAATTCTTCAGCGGCATCCATAAACAAATCACAAACTTTAAATGTACCTCTAATTTTTTCTACTGATAGTGGCCCCCCAGATCCATGAAATTCATTTTCTCCATATTGAAAATCTTCTGATTTTTTAAAATAAGGCAATACATCTTCCCAAGACCAACCTACATTACCAAGTTGTCTCCAGTAATTATAATCATTTGATTGACCTCTAATGTACAACATTCCATTTATTGATGAGCTTCCGCCAAGTGTTTTACCTCTTGGATAGACCATTTCTCTATTATCACAAAATTTTTCTTTTTCAGTTTGAAAACACCAGTCTGTTTTAGGGTTTAACATTGTTTTAAAATAACCACCTGGAATGTGTATCCAAGGATTTGAATCTTTGTTGCCAGCCTCTATTAATAAAACTTTGTTATTTTGATTTGAAGATAATCGATTTGCAAGAACACATCCAGCCGAACCTGCACCTAAGATAATATAATCAAAATTTTCCATAGGTTTTTATAAATTAATTTTTCCAAACAATCTAACAATTTGTAGTAAAAAAAATTTTATCTGTTAAATTTATCAATGATTAATATAGAACTATTTGTAAAAATGATGAAAAAATAAGTATAAAGAATTTAAAATAAATTAATTATAAAAAAATGAAATTAAAAGATAGAGTGGCAATTGTTACAGGTGGCGGCAAAGGCATAGGCGAAGAAATTTGCTTAGGACTTTCAAGAGAAGGAGCAAAAATAGTTATCGCTGATATAGATATTGATAATTCAGAAAAAGTAATAAAAAAAATTCAAGATAGTGGAACAGAAGCAATTTTAGTTAAAACAGATGTTTCTGATGAAGCAAGCATCAATAAAATGGTAAATGAAGCTATTAAACATTTTGGTAAAATAGATATTTTAATAAATAATGCTGGCGCCAGGTATATTAAAAAATTATTAGATCACTCGAAAAAAGATTGGGATGATATGATTTCAGTTAATTTAACAGCCCCTTATCTAACTTGTAAGTCTGTAATTCCTCATATGATAAAATCTGGAAAGGGTAAAATTATAAATTTCGGATCAATAGCAAGCTTTATGGGAAGACCAGATAGAGTTGCATATGTAGCAGCTAAAAGTGGTGTTTTGGGATTAACTAGAGCTTTAGCGGTGGATTTAACTGGAAAAAATATTAACGTTAATACAATTTGTCCTGGGTTAATATCTACTCCTTTCAATCAAAAGTTTGCTGAGGATCCTACACATGGAAAGGCATGGGGAAAAGAAACTATAGTTGGAAGATGGGGAAAACCTACAGATATAGTTGGTGCGGCTATTTTTTTGTCTAGTGATGAGTCAGATTTTATTAATGGATCAGAAATAAAAATTGATGGTGGTTGGTTATCTGCAAAAACGAGAAAAGGTGAATTACATAATGAGTAATTTAGAAAAAAATTTTGATATAGCAATAAATAACGCAAAAAGACTATCCAATAAAATCCTTATAGATGGTAAATTAACTTCAGCAAAATCACAAAATGAAATTATAGTTATTAACCCAAGCACTGGTGAAAATATTGGTATTGCACCTCAATGCAATAAGGATGATGTTGATTTAGCAGTTCAATCTGCAGAAAAAGCATTTCATAAATGGAAAAAAGTTCCTTCTAGAGAAAGAGGAAAAATGGTAGCTGCTGGAGCAAAAAGATTAGAAGAAAGAAAAGTCGAAATTGAAACTCTATTAGCTTTAGATACGGGTAACGCACTTAGAACCCAAGCTATTCCTGAAACAGCAGCATCAATAGAATTAACAAATATGTTTGCGGGGCTTTCTGGAGAAATAAAAGGAGAAAATTATCCAACCAATATTCCAAATTCCATTCACTATACAACAAGAGATCCAATAGGTGTAGTTTGTGCAATTGTTCCTTGGAACGCTCCTTTGTTTTTAACAGTAGCAAAAATAGCCCCAGCTATAGTAGCTGGCAACAGTGTAGTTCTAAAAACAGCAGAGCAAGCACCTTTTTGTGCATTATTGTTAGCTGAAATTTTTCAGCAAGATTTACCACCAGGTGTTTTGAATGTAATCTCAGGTTATGGAGAAGAATGCGGTGAGTCACTTGTAACACATGAAAAAGTAAGGAAAGTAACTTTTACAGGCTCATTTGCTGTTGGAAAAATTATTGCTCAGAAAGCTGCACCAAAATTATGTCCAGTAACTCTTGAGCTTGGAGGAAAAAACCCAAATATAATAATGAGCGATGCTGACTTGGATATAGCAATACAAGGAGTAATTGATGGCATGAGGTATACACGTCAAGGACAAGCCTGCACAGCAGGTTCTAGAGTTTATATTCAAGAAAAAATTTATGACAAAGTTTTATCGGGAGCTGTTGAAAAATTGAGTAAATTAAAAATGGGTAATGCACTAGACACAAAATCAGATATAGGAGCCATCATTTCAGAAGAACAATTAAAAAAAACATTACATTATATGGATATTGCAAAAAAAACATCTACTGCAAAAGTTATGCATGGAGGAAATCAAGCTACTGGAGATGATTATAAAAATGGTTTTTTTTATGAGCCTACTTTAATATCTGGCGTCCCCGTAGATTCACCTGTTTGTCAAGACGAAATTTTTGGACCTGTGGCATGCGCAATTCCTTTTAAAACATTTGACGAAGTTATGAAAAGTGCCAATGATACACCGTTTGGATTATCAGCAGTTTTATGGACGCAAAATTTATCAAGAGCATTAGAGTTTGTTGATGAAATTGAAGCAGGCTTTGTGCAGGTAAATCAATGTGTAGCTCCAAGAGCTAATGTTTCTTATGGAGGATTAAAAATGAGCGGTCTTGGAAAAGAGTATGCTTTTGACAGTATGATAAATCATTTTACTCAAAGTAAAACAGTTTTGATAAATAGAGGAAAATCAAATATAGATAATTAATTATGTCAGATCAAATTGCATTTATTGGTGTTGGTAATATGGGCAACCCTATGGCAGTTCAATTAGTTAAAGCTGGAAAAATAGTAAAAGCTTACGATGTTTCACCAGAAATGATTAAAAAAGCTAAAGAAGCTAAACTAAATGTTGTTGACACTTTGGATAAGGTTTTAGAAGGATCAAATTTTGTAATTTCCATGTTGCCAGAAGGTAAGCATGTTAAATCTTTATATTTAGGTGAAAATGGTATTATTAATAAAATATCTAAAGATGCATTAATAATTGACTGCTCAACTATAGATATTGAAACATCTTTACTTTTGGGAAAAGAAGCTAAAACTAGAGGCATCAAAATGATAGATGCTCCTGTAACAGGAGGAGTTATGGGTGCAAGAGTTGGAAAATTAAATTTCTTAGTTGGCGGCGACGAAGATTCTGTTAATTTAGCAAAACCTTTAATGGAAATCATGGGTCAAAAAATATTGTACGCTGGTCCACAAGGAAGTGGTGTAGGTGTAAAAATTTGCAACAATATGTCTCTTGGTATTTCAATGATAGCGGCTTCAGAAGCTTTGATGTTGGCAAAAAGACTAAAGATGGATTTAAAAAAAGTTCATGAAATTATAAAAAATGCATCAGGAAATAACTGGGCGCTTACCACATATACGCCATTACCAAATTTAACAGAAGGCGTTCCTTCAAATAACAAATATAGACCGGGTTTTACAGCCGCTATGATGACTAAAGATTTAAAATTAGCTAATGATGCTTCTAAATCTGTTAACGCATCAACTCCACTTGGAAAACATGCTTTAGAAATATTTTCTGAATTTTGTAATGAAGGAGAAGGTGAAACTGATTATTCAGGAATATCGAAAAAAATTGGTGGAGAGGCTTGGGATTATCCTTTTGATCCTAAAGGAAAAAATTAAATTCTTTATAATTATTTGTAGGTTTTTAAAACTTTTTAATATTTAGATAAACTATAGGTTGTATTAAGTATCATTGTGTATTTACTTTTCTTCAACAATAAGGTTTATTTTGAAACTTATTAAGACTTAATAAATTAACGAGAGGGAAATAAAATGAAAAAAATCACTTCAATGATTTTAGCTTTAGTATTTGCTGTATCAATTATCGGTTCTGCTTCTGCTAAAACATTAAAAATTCAACTTACTTTTCCAAAAACATCTTACGACGGTATGATCGTTAAGATGTGGACTGATAGAGTATCAAAATTAACTCGTGGTGAGTTAAAATTTGAAATTTTATCAGCTGGCGAAGTTGTTGGTATGAAAGAAACACTAGAAGCTGTTGACAAAGGTTTAGTAGATGGTGGTGCCGCTTGGACTCATTACTGGTCTAACTATCACCCAGCCGCAATGTTATTTGGTTCGCCAGTTGCTGGTGGCGGTATTGGTTTGACATCAGAATCTTGGTTAGCTTGGTATTTTGATAATGGTGGTAAGGAACTTTATGACAGAATGTGGGACGAAATGGGCATGAATGTTAAAGGTTTCATAATGGCTGCTTCTGGACCTGAAGCTCTGGGTTGGTTTAAAGAGCCGATCAATAGCATGGATGATTTCAGAAAATACAGATTTAGAACTCCTCCTGGAATTCCTGGACAAACGTATAAAGATATTGGTGTAGCTTCAGTTTCAATGGGTGGTGGAGATATTCTACCGGCACTTGAAAAGGGAACTATCGATGCTGCAGAATGGTGTTGTCCTGTATCTGACATGAAGTTCGGTTTTCAAAAAGTATTGAAACACTATTATTTGCAAGGCTTGCACCAAAACGTTGTTAATGCTGATATTTACATTAACAAGGATGTTTATAACTCTTTAACTGACCATCAAAAATATGCAATGGAAGTTGCATCTGAAGCGATGATCACTAGAAATAATACAAACAGACTTGTTGGAAATGGTAAAGCACTTCTAGAGTTAACTTCAAAACATGGTGTTATACTTCATGATACTCCAGCTGATTATTTTACTGAGTATATGAATGCTGCTCAAGCTACTATTAAGAAAAACGCTGAACAGAATGCATTTTTTAAAGAAGTTTATGAGCATATGACTGAACATGCAAAAGCTATAGTACCTTATGCTGCGCAGACACAAACGTCTAATGCATCAATTGGAACTGCATTTGCATCACAACAATAACTAATATTATTAATAACGGGGATTAATTTAAATCCCCGTTATTTTTTTATACAAAATTAAGTTTTTTTAAACAGATATCTTATGGTCAAGAAAAAATCAAAATCTCAAGTAAAACAGAATCTTGACATAACAGACGAACTTATAGCTGAACGTAGAACAAGTTTAAAAATGCCCAAGGACATGGTTCCTTGGATGGCAAAAACAGTAGAATTTATTGACTCCAAAATGCTTATTACTGGAAAAATTTTTGCTTGGATTACTGTATTCCTTATTTATGCAATGATTCATGAAGTTATAGGAAGGCATTTTTTTAATAGACCTACATTATGGTCATTTGATATTAGTAGAATGTTAGCCGGAGCTTTATTTATGCTTGGCGCAGCTTATACTTTGTCAAAAGGAATTCATATTAGAGCTGATTTTTTATATAGAAATTGGTCGGTTAAAAACCAGGCAAGAGTTGATTTATTTTTATATTTATTATTTTTTATTCCAGGTTTTCTAGTATTTTTTTATGTAAGTTTTGATTATGCGTATACTTCAATTTGTGGCAGATCTAATCTTGAAGAATGTCTAGGTGGTAAAGTTAGAATTCAAAGAGCAATGGATACAACTTGGATGCCAATAATGTGGCCTTTAAAAAGTTGTATGCCAATAGGTGCTTTCTTGCTTTTAGTTCAGGGAATATCTGAAATATTAAAAACATATTATGCTTTTGTTAAAGGGAGATGGCCATAATGGAATTTTTTAGTCCAGAAATAATAGGCGCTTTAATGATAGGTTGCATGTTGTTTGCAATCTTTGTTGGTTTCCCTATTTCATTTACTTTAATATTTTTAGGTATTGTATTTGGATATTGGGGTTTTGGTAAATTAGTTTTTTATTTAATGACCTTACAATTTAATATGATAATGACGGAGAATACGCTCGCCGCCGTCCCACTTTTTATTTTTATGGGTATCTTAATGGAACAAGCAGGACTTATGGAGAGATTATTTAATGCGGTTCAATTAATGTTATCAAAAACAAGAGGCGCTTTATTTTATGCAGTAATGTTTGTTTCTACAATATTTGCTGCAGCTACAGGAATTGTAGGTGCATCTGTTACAATACTTGGAATTATGGCTGGTAAAACAATGATAAGAACAGGGTATGATACAAGATTGTCTGCTGGTTTAATTTGCGCGGGAGGAACTCTTGGAATTTTAATACCTCCGAGTATTATGTTGGTTGTTATGGGTCCTGTACTGGAAATTCCTGTAACAGATTTATTTGCGGCAGCAATAATGCCGGGTATTTTGTTAGCATGCATGTATGCTGCGTATACTACACTGAGATGTTTTTTAAATCCTAAGCTTGGACCTATTTTGCCAAAAAAAGATCAACCTAAAAATATGCTTAAGGTCTGGTATGAATTTCTAATGGGTTTAATTCCTCCAACAGGTTTAGTTTTTTTTGCTTTAGGAAGTATTTTATTTGGACTAGCAACCCCAACAGAAGGAGCTGGTATGGGAGCGTTCGGTGCAATACTGTTAGCTTTAGCTTATAAAAAATTAACTCTAAATGGTCTTAAAGAAGCTCTTATAAAAACTCTTGAGATAACAGCATTGATAATGTTTTTAGTTGCTGCATCAAATTTCTTTGGAGCAGTTTTTTCCAAATTAGGAACACCATCTTTACTTACTGACTATTTATTAGGATTAGAAATAAACAAATATTGGGTTCTTGCTATTATGATGGCGGTAATATTTTTATTAGGATGGCCCTTAGAATGGGTTCCAATAGTTTTAATTGTTCTTCCAATTCTTTTACCTTTAGTACAAGAACTAGGGTTTAACCTAACATGGTTTGCAATTTTGGTGGCTGTTAATCTCCAGACCGCTTGGCTCTCACCACCTGTTGCACTATCTGCATATTTTTTAAAAGGTGTAGTTCCAGAGTGGGATTTAAAAGATATTTATATAGGCATGATGCAGTTTATGGTAATTCAGCTTATCGGGTTGATTTTAATTATTATATTTCCACAAATTGCTTTGTGGCTTCCAAGCATTATGTATCCATCACCTTAGCTTATTTTTTATTAAAATGAGGAATAATAGTTCCTACCAATATAATAAAAAGAGATATAAAAATTTTAATCGAAATAGGCGAGTCAATAATTATCCAAGACATGGTAGCCCCTATAGGACCAGTTAAGGGATACAATAAACTTATTCTACCAATTTGCACTCTTCTTAAAGCAAAGTTGTAAAATAAATAAGCACCAAAAGTTATAAAAGATAAAGTTATCGCAGCTAATACCGAAGGAGAAAAATTCAAATGACTTTGATATACAAAACTAGAATCGGGCCAAATAACAATCAATACTAATAACGATAATAAAGCACCAATAAAATACTGATATGTATTAACACCTAGTTGATTAACTTTAGTTTGCATAAATTTTCTTCCCAAAACTTCATTTATTGATGCGCAAATCATTCCTAAAAATATTATTAAGTCTCCTAAATAATTTCCGTGACCCGTTTTTGTTTGATTTGTTAACAAAATATATGTTCCAACAATTGTTACTAATGCACCAATTATTACTTTAAATTCAATTTTTTCTTTTAAAAAAATTCTAGCAACAAATGGTTGCCAAATTGGAATAGTGCTTATTAAAGCAACCCCATTAACAGGAGAAGTCAACAATAAACCTATATGAAAACTTAAAGTTACTAAAAAAGGGTTTAATAATCCCATTAAAAAAGGAGTAAGTCCAATTTTTTTAATAGATAGATCAACCTTCATTATTAATGCAAAAATTAACATTAAAATAAATGCTAATGAAAATCTTACCGCCATTAAATCCATTACATAAAATTCTTCTAAAGCAAGCTTTACAAAAGGTGGTCCTGAGCCGAATCCAACTACGGCCATGAGCATTGAAAAATAACCAAGATTATTTTTTATAAGATTCATAATATATTATTTTATAGTTATCACTTTTATAGACATATAAAAATATTAGTTTAAAGTTAAATTAATGAGTCAAGAAAGAGAAAAATTTCAATTAAGAAACTGGGAACTTGTATCTGTTAATCCCAATAATAGAAATTGGGTTTGGTTAGATTATTTCAATTTTTGGGCAGTTAGCATTCAAAGTGTAATTGGTTTTTCGTTAATAGCTTCATTTTATTTACTATACGACTTAAACTCAATTATTGTTTTATCAGGATGTTTGGCAGCAACATTTTTAATTTTTATATTTACAAACATGATTGGAAAAACTTCTCAAAGCACTGGTTTACCTTTTGCCGTTATTCTTAGATTATCAATGGGGTTTAACGGAGCAAGATATGCAGGAATGCTAAGAGGATTAGTTGGCATATTCATGTTTGGTATTCAAACGTTTTTTATATCTAAATCATTAGGATACTTGTTTAGAATTTTCCTATATCAAATGGATAATCAAATTTTAAGTAATGAATATTTATTAATATTTTTCTTTGGATTAAATCCTTTAGATTGGTTTTCATTATTTATTACATTATTGTTTCAATTGTATTTATTTACTCAAGGTCCGGAGACAAATAGAATTTTTATAAAGTTTTCTGCATTTTTTGTTTATTTTGGTTTAGTTATTTTTTTTATAATGATAATTTCTGAAAATTATAATGAATTAGTTAATTCTTTAATACTTAGTACAAATGTAGAAAATGTAATTGCAAAAAAAAATATTTTACCTCTTTTTTATATAACAGGCTCAATGTTTGCATATTTTTCTATTTTAGTTTTAAATTATGGGGATTTTTCAAGATATGCAAAAAATAAAAAAGAAATGCAAATTGGAAATTTTGGTTTAATTTTTAATTTGATAATTTTTTCTTTTTTTGCTCTTATTTTAACAATTGGTGCAGATATAATTTTAACAAAAAACTCAATTTCAATAGAAAGATTATTGACTAATCCCAACGATATTATTGCGAAGTTTAATAATAGTGTTTTAACAGTATTTTCATTGATTTTTATTTTAGTTTCAATGGTTTCAACAAATTTAATTGCCAACTATATACCATCACAAAATGCATTAATTAATTTTTTACCTAATTCATTAAATTTAAACAAAGCAAGCTATATAATTATGTTTTTTGGTTTATTGATAGGAGGCTTTTGGTTATCAATATTTAGTCAATCAGGTATAATATTTTTTTTCGATAACCTAAGTTCATTTTTTGGTCCGATTTTTGGAATTGTAGTTGCAGATTTTTATTTTGTTAAAGAGCAAAAGGTTAATCATAAAGAACTATTTTATCCCAAAGATAATACTGAATATGTTTATACCAATGGATGGAATTATAAAGCAATTTATTCTTTAATTATTGGATTTATTTTTTCAGCTTCTACTATTTGGAATCCTAATTTGTTTTATTTAGAATCTTTTGGATGGATTATAGGAGCTTTTGTTTCATTTTCATTATATGCTCTTCTTAATAATGATTAATCATGAAAGCTTTAATTTATAGAGATTTTAAAAAATTAACTTATTATTTTTTTATGAAAAATTATAAAAATGCATAAATTTAATTTTGAAGATAGGACAGCTATAATTACAGGTGGTGCTCAAGGATTTGGTTTAGATGTCGCTAAAAGATTCTTAGATTCTGGTGCAAAAGTTTTTATTTGGGATATTGACGAAAAATT
>CETI01078976.1_pt1 | contig 10884 bp, 7 predicted proteins | sample 361441 | NCBI WGS metagenome assembly CETI01 (sample SAMEA2622478, study PRJEB7988) | marine metagenome | biome: marine biome (ENVO:00000447); feature: deep chlorophyll maximum layer (ENVO:xxxxxxxx); material: "saline water (ENVO:00002010), including plankton (ENVO:xxxxxxxx)" | depth 90 m | reverse complement strand
TACTCTGGAATGCTTCCTGATATCGCTGCAATTGAAGCTCAAAATGGAGAAGAGAATTTATTAGCTTTCCATTTAGGTATTTCAAAAGCTATGGCAGCCCATGTAATGATGGGTATTGTTGACTCTGTAGGTGATATTCCTTGGAGTGAAGCAAATAATCCTGCTGAATATCCATCTCCATCTGTTGATGATGATGCTGATGTTTATGCAGCTGCTGTTGCAATGTTAGACGAAGCTGAGTCTTACTTGAATGCTGCAGGTGGTGGTGACGACTTATTCTACGGTGGAGATGCATCGAAATGGATGAAGTTAGTTAACACCCTAAGAATGCGTGCAATGTTAACAACTGGTGATTATGCTGGTGCACTAGCTCAAGGCGGTGTTATCGATACTCCAGATGCAGACATGCAATTCAGTTATGGAACTCAAGAATTACAACCAGACACACGTCACCCTTGGTACCAGTCAGATTATACAACTTCTGGTGCGAACATTTATCAGTCTTCATGGCTAATGGATATTATGACAGGTGATATTGCTGAGTGGTATGCTGCTCCTGTAGGATATCCTGGTCTTGGAAATGAAGAAGACGGAGCTGCTCAAAGAGCGGTAACATCTGATGATCCAAGAAGAAGGTACTACTTCTACAGACAACAGTGGATTACTCCAGGTCAAACTGGTATGTTATATGCATTTGATGCAGGACCATATGTATGGCCTCTTAGTTGGGGTGGTGGTGTTGCAGATACTGCAAATGGAGAAACATTACAGTGTTCATTACAACTTCAACCTTTCCATTTAGACTTTACTGAAGATGGTGAAGATGCTTACGGAATGGTAGGAAGATGGTGTGCTGGTAACTTAGGTTACTGGGGTAGACACCATGGTAATGATGAAGGAACTCCTCCGGATAACTTCACAAGAACAGCTGTAGGTGTATATCCTGCTGGTGGTAGTTTTGACAACCAACCTGATATTCCTAACTATGACAACTATGGTTCACTTGGTGGTACTAACGCTGGAATCAAAGGTGCTGTATGGCAAGGAAACGGTGGTGGTGGTCAAGGTATTTGGCCAATCTACTTATCTTCATATGTGCACTTCATGAAAGCTGAAGCTGCAATGTGGACGGGAGATGTAGCTACTGCTAGAGCAATGATGGAAATTGGAATGCAACATTCATTCAATAAAGTTTTATCAATGGGTTCTGTTGATGCAGAAGCTGATTCTAACTATTTTGCTACTGCAACTGAAGTTAGTGACTTTATCGCAATGAAGTTAGCTGAATTTGATGCTGCTCCTTTATCGAACACATCAGATCCATTAGCTCCTTCAACTACTAAAGATAAATTAGATGTACTTGGTGAGCAATATTTTGTTGCAATGTACGGTGGTGCTAACGATGCTTGGAACTTCATGAGAAGGACTGGACATCCAAGACACATCACAAGAGGTCTTATGGATAATGCTGAATCAGGATTATTCCCAAGAACTGGTACATACCCATCAGGTGAAATAAGTGCTAACCCTAATATCTTACAAAGACAAGATAATAATACTCAAGTCTTCTGGGATAACGGAGTAGTAAATCCTGCTAACTAATAAAAATAGAAACTATGAAAAATATATTTAAATTATTATTTGCTTCTCTATTTATAGTTAACTTCTCATGTCATGACAGTGAAAACGTGATTGACGGTGTGTTAGACTATGAAACTGGAGCAATTCTTAGAACAATTTCTGTTGATAATGCAGTTTTGAACTCTAGTGACCCTAACAGTGCATTCGTTGCAACTGTTGAGGAACAAGACGAGGCAGACGGAGGATTATTAGCTGAAATTAGAGTTAATGCTATGTTTAGAGATTTAACTCCTGAGAATGGAACTACAGAAGCTTCTGCCTTTGTATACTCTATTCCAGCTAGCGAAACTACAGTTGGACCTGTAGGATTACCTAGAGCAACAGTAAACATGACATTTGGAGCTGCAGCTTCTGCAATGGGGCTTTCCTCATCAGACTACAACCCAGGTGATGTTGTTGTTGTACAATTAGAAGTTGTTTTAACGGATGGTAGAAGTTACGGACCTGATTCCGCAGCTGGTATTATTACTGGTGGATTCTTCTCATCTCCGTTCCAATACAATGCTTTATTAACTTGTTCTCCAGCACCTGGAACTTATACAATTCACATGTATGATAACTACGGTGATGGATGGCAAACTGGTGATTATTCACAAGGTCTTTCAGTGAATATGGATGGAACAGTTGTTCAAGTTGCTATGTGTTCTCAATGGGGTACATATGACTTTGACTGTGTACCTACATCTGATGGATACTTTGCTATTGCAACTGTAGATGTTCCTGTTGGGACTGAATCTGCAACTTGGAATTGGCCAGGTGACCAGTATGGTGAGATAGGATTTATTGTTTTAGGTCCTGATGGATCAGTTGCATTTTCAACTGGAACATTCCTTGCTGATGGTTCAGGTTCTTACGGTGACGGATTCTTAGCTGATGATGGCTTTGGAACTGCTCCTGTAGGTTTATTACCTGTTGCAGTTTGTGCTGAATAATAAAGTACTTACAATAAAAAAAAGAGCTTTACTTACGTAAGGCTCTTTTTTTTTATCATTTGATTACATTTGTAATATGAATAAATCACATTTATTTATAATTATATTATTCTTAACAATGATATCTAGTTGTGAGAAGAATAATACTGATAAGAATACTATTCCTTTTGAAAAACTTTCTTCAGAAATTACAGGGATAAATTTTCGCAATGAAATTACTCCAAACTTAGAAACATCTGAGAATCTTTTTGATTATGATTACTTTTATAATGGATCTGGAGTAGGAATTGCAGATTTAAATAATGATGGTCTAAAAGATATATTCTTCACTGCAAATCAGAAGGATAATAAATTATTTTTGAATAAAGGCAACCTTAAATTTGAAGATATTACTAATACAAGTAATATAAATATAAATAAAGGTTGGTCTAGTGGAGTTACCTTCGGAGATGTAAATAAAGATGGCTGGTTAGATATATATATTTCACAAGGTGGTCCCTTTTCTCCTGATAAAAGGAAAAATATACTTTTAATTAATAATCAAGACCTTACCTTTTCTGAAAAAGCTGAAGCATATGGGTTAGATGATAGTGGAATTAGCACTCAATCTGCATTTTTTGACTTTGATAAAGATGGAGATTTAGATTGTGTTGTAATGAATGAGAATGAATTTTTTGGTTATGATCCAACAACATTTTTTAAACGTCTCTATCATAATAAAACAATACTGATGCAAAATTCATCGCATTTATATGAACAAATTGACGGAAAATTTATCAATATTACAGAGAAAGCTGGGTTGTTGAGTCCAACATTTGGATTAGGGCTTTGTGTAAGTGATATAAATGGAGATAATTGGCCTGATATATATATAGCAAACGATTACTATGTAAAAGATGGGATGTATATTAACAATCAAGATGGGACTTTTACAAATCAGATAAAAGAATCTACAAAACAAATTTCTTTTTATGGGATGGGTGTAGATATTGAGGACATAAATAATGATCATCTTAGTGATATTTTTGTCTTAGACATGGCATCTAGTGACCATGTAAGATCAAAAACTCTGATGGCTTCAATGAATACATCAAACTTTGACCTAATTACAAATAAGTTAGATCAACATTATCAATACATGTTTAATTCAATGCAATTAAATATAGGTAATAACAAATACCACAATATTTCCCATCAGCTAGATATTGCAAAAACTGATTGGAGTTGGGCAGGGTTGATATTCGATTATGATTTAGATGGAAATGAAGATATTTTTGTGACTAATGGATACAGAAAATATGGATCAGATAATGATTCAAGAATTAAAATTAATGAAACCAAAAGAGAATATAATAACAAAGTGCCTTTAGATATGAAAAAGACGCTGTATGAAGAACTTCCATCAGAAAAACTCCCTAATCTCCTTTATAAAAACGAGGATAATCTTAATTTTAAAGAAGTAGGATCAACATCCTCTATCATAGAACCTAGTTTTTCAAATGGAGCGGCATATGCAGATTTAGATAATGATGGAGATTTAGAAATTATTGTAAACAATATTGACGAAGATGCATTTGTATATAAAAATTTGTCCATTGAAAACAAACTAGGAAATTATCTTAAAATAAAAACTGAAGGTATATTATCAGAATCTTTTGCTAAAGCAACAATATATTTCGGGAAAGAATCTAGAACCAAGGAATCTAAGCGTGTTAGAGGCTATTTATCTTCTGTTAGCGATGAAATACTATTCGGATTAGGAAAAACCTCTAAAATCGACTCTATTAAGGTTAAATGGAGCTCAGGCAATCAGCAAACTCTTTATAATATTAATGCTAATAAAACAATCATCGTAAAAGAACAAGAAGGTTTAAAAAGAGTATTAGATAAAAATGTCAAGAATAACTATATTTTTCAAAAAGAAGATAGGATAATCGAATATTCACATATTGAAAATAATTATAATGATTTTTTAAAAGAAATTCTTCTTCCTTATAAACAATCTACACTAGGACCTTTTATTAACAAAGGAGATGTAAATAATGATGGTATTGAAGATATTTTTATCGGAGGTGCATATAATCAAGCATCTCAATTATTTATTAGTACAAATACAGGGTATCTTAAAAAAGAGCTTGAAAGTTTTGAAAAAGATTCTAATTATGAGGATATGGAATCAATTTTTGTAGACATCGATAATGATAATGATTTAGACTTATATGTCGTTAGTGGAGGTAACGAGTTTAATAATAGAGCAAATGAACTGACAGACAGAATTTATTTAAATGATGGACAAGGGAATTTTAAAAGAGATTTCCAAGATGATCTTAAAAATTATACCATTAGTGGCAAATCGGTTACTTCAATAGATTTTGATAATGATGGAGATAAAGACATTATTGTAGGAAATAGAATTCAAACTAAAAAATATCCTATTCACGAGCCTTCAATTATTTATGAAAACAAATCTGGCAAATTATATAATAACACTTATAACATCGCTCCTGATTTTGAAAATTTTGGTATAGTGAACAAGGTAATTACAACCGATTTTAATAATGATGGCTGGTCGGATTTTATCGCTGTTGGGGAATGGACTAATATAGGATTATTTCTAAATGAAAGGGGAACATTTAGAAATATAAATAGTGAAAATAAATTAGATGACCTATATGGATTATGGTTTAATATTCAAGAAACTGATGTGAATAATGATGGCTATAAAGACTATATAATAGGAAATATTGGGAAAAATTCGAAATATAAAACTAGTAAAGACAAACCATTAAAAATATTTGGAAGTGATTTTGACGGAAATGGAACACATGACCTTGTGCTTAGTTATAAATACGAGGGTAATTATGTTCCTTTACGAGGGAAAGAATGTTCAACTCAACAAATGCCTTTTATATCTGAAAAACTACCAACATTTGAAGAATTTGCAAATGCATCAATAGAAGATATTTATGGAGAAGAAATTGTTGATGCTTATGAAAGAAAAGTTACAAGCTTTGAATCTGTATTATTAATTAATGAAGGGAAAAACCAATTTACATTACAAAAACTCCCACCCCTAGCCCAATCAATTCCAATAATCACAAGTGATATTGTTGACATAAATAAAGATGGTTATGAAGATGTAATTATTGCGGGAAACATCTACAATACTGAAGTTGAAACACCTAGATTAGATAATCAATTTGCATTAATATTGGTATCTGATAAAAAGAAGAATTACAATGTAATTGGCCCTGAAACAAGTGGTTTATATCTTTCTGGGAATACAAAGTCTATAAAGGTTATAAACGATGAAAAACTCAAAATATTAGTTGCAAATAACAACTCAAATTTAGAAGTTTTTGAAAAAAAATATTAATGGAAAAGGATACGGAAATTTATGGTATAAGATCAGTTATTGAGGCAATAAATTCCTCAAAAGACATTGATAAGGTTTTTATTCAAACAGGATTGAAAGGGAAATTAATTGGACAATTAGAGGCTCTAATCAGAAAAAATAAGATTAACTTTTCATATGTACCAACGCAAAGACTTGATAGACTTTCAAAGAAAAATCATCAAGGTGTCATTGCAAGGATTTCACCAATTAAATTTTACGACATTAATGAATTAAGTGAATTGATTAGTAAATCTAAAAATCCATTTATTCTAATTCTTGATCAAATTAATGATGTCAGAAACTTTGGAGCCATTATCAGAACAGCAGAAATTAGCGGTGTTGATGGAATCATAATCCAAAACAGCTCCTCTGCCCCAGTCAATTCTGATACAATTAAAACAAGTGCTGGAGCAATTTTCAATATCCCAATATGTAAGGTTAACCATATAAAAGATGCAATTTATCATTTACAGTCTTTAGATATATCAATTATTTCAGCATCTGAAAAGTCAGAAAAAAATATTTATGATATAAAGCTTAATACACCTATAGCAATAATAATGGGCTCTGAACAAAAAGGAATAAATAAATCTGTTTTAAATATCTCTGACGAAGTTGTTAAACTTCCAATGTATGGTAAAATTCAATCATTAAATGTATCTGTGGCCTGTGGTATCTTTTTATACGAAGTAGTAAGGCAGAGAATTTAATCAAAGAATGTCAAGTATCTGTTTTAAATGTTTAATATTATAAACATCCTTTTTGTCATTTTCCTGTGTATTATGAAAGTTGAAATATATTGATTTCATTCCGATATTATTAGCTCCTAAAATATCCGCATTATAATTATCCCCAATCATTATAGAATTTTCAATTTTAGCGTTTGCTTTTGAAATAGCATGATTAAAAATAAATTTGTCTGGTTTTTTCACACCCACATCTTCTGAAATTGTAATTGTCTGAAAATAGTCCATTAATCCTGATTTTATCAATTTACGTTGTTGAACTTCCTTGAATCCATTTGTAATAATATGCATATTGTATCTTGACTTTAATTCTTCTAAGATTAATATGGAATCAGGTATTAAATGATTAAAATCAGACAAGTGCTCTATATAATCTACAGCAAGTTTATTTATCATTTCATCATCAATATTAAAGTTTAATTGATTAAAGGTGTCTGAGAGTCTATAAAATCGTAAGTGCTGCTTAGTAACCTTATCTTCTCTATATAAGTTCCAATAATTTCTGTTAATTGGATGATATGCATGTAAAAATCTTGAAACATCAATTTTAATGTTATTTGTCTCAAGAATTTTATAAAATGTTAGGTCAGAATTTTTATCGAAATCCCAAAGTGTATGATCTAAATCAAAAAAAATGTTCTTAATGCCTTTCATTTATTTTTTTAATTTTTCAAAATTAAAGCCTCCAAATTTTCCTGAACTCATCATTAACAATACAGAGTTTGATAAATCATAAGAAAGTACTTTTTCTTCGAATTTTTTATGATTATCAATTACGATTAAATTATTATGATTGAATGATTCTGAAATAAATTTAGAATTAATGGGTTTTAATCTTTTAATTATCATATTTTTTTCAGAATAGCAAATAATACATTCATCAGCACTATCTAAAGTGTCTCTATATTTTTCTAAAAATTTAGGATTTAGACTACTGTAAGTATGTAACTCAAAACAGGCAATTAATTTCATGTTTTTAAACTGCTCTTTTACTGCTTTTGTTGTTGCCTTTACTTTACTTGGTGAATGAGCAAAATCTTTATAAATAATTGAATTAGAGGTCTTATAGATCAATTCGAGTCTATTACTTGCCCCGTTAAATGATGTTAATGAATTGTAAAAATCTTCATTTTTAATCCCCATTAAATTACAAACATGAAGTGCCCCTGCAATATTTTGAAGATTATGTTTGCCAAAAATTTTTAGCCTGTATAAGTTGTCCTGGAAATCAATAAATGATATCCCATCAATAATTTTATAATTAGGAGTTGAATAAGGAATGAAATCAATACTGTTTTTATTAGATTTCACAAGGCTACTTAGTTCACTATCATCTGAATTATAAACTAATTTTCCCTGATCCAAAATCGAGTCTATAAATATCTCAAATTGCTTAATGTAATCTTCAAACGTTTTGAATACATTAACATGATCCCATGAAATACCACTAAGAAGTGCAATGTGTGGTTTGTATAGGTGAAACTTGGGTCTTAAATCCATTGGTGATGATAAATACTCGTCTCCTTCTAGTACAATAAATTTGTTTGACTCAGTGAGCTTTACCATTACATCAAATCCGTCAAGTTGTGCGCCAACCATATAATCGGCCTCAATATTCTGAGACCTTAAAACATGTAAAATTATGGAGGTAATTGATGTTTTTCCGTGACTCCCTCCAATAACAATTCTAATTTTATCTTTTGATTGATTAAATATAAATTCCGGATAGGAATAAATTTTTAATCCAATCTCTTTTGACTTTAATAATTCAGGATTATCATTTTTAGCATGCATGCCTAGAACGATTGCATCAATATCATCGGTTATTTTTTCAGAAAACCAGCCTTCGTTTTCAGGAAGCAAACCATAAGTATCTAGTCTAGATTTCGAAGGGTCATTTATAACATCATCGCTACCTGTGATATTATAGCCCTTAAGTTTTAGAGCAATTGCCAGATTATGCATTGCCGAACCACCTATTGCGATAAAATGAATTCTCATAAATTCATCAATTTATTTAATTCTTCAATTTTACTTATCAAGTTATAATTTTTTTTCTGTGATTGTAAGGCTATTTCTCTTGATTTTTTTAAAAGGGTGAGAGAATTATTATTACCCAAATAAAAATTACAGTAAGCCAAATAATAATATACTTCTTCCAATGAAAAACGATCTGCAGATGAGTAATTTAAAAGGTATTTGTTGAAGTAATTTAAAGCTAAAGTGAATTGACTAGAACCCCTATTGATCAATAGTTTGCCAACTATAAAATTGAAATAGTTAAATTCAAATAATATAGGGTTAGACTGAATTTCTGAAAATATTTTCACTTCTGTATCCAGAATTAAATTTTCATTTCTTTCAAAATTATATATATAGTAATAGGCTAATAATCCATGTATTTTAGAAATGTCATAAATCTCTTTAGAATAGTCTAATGCAATTGTTTTATTACCCCCTAATAATTTTGGTAACTCGGTTAAAATTTGAACAAGTGCCCATCTACTGTAAATGTGGTTTGTGTCTAGAGATGCAGATTTAATTAAATTCTTTTTGGCACTATTGATAATTGATAAAACTCTAAATTTATTTACTACCTCAGAATACGCTGCCTGAGTTCCACCCAATCGATATAAATAATCAGAGTTCTCAGGATCAATATTTACTAATTTGTCATAATAATACATTGCTTTTTTCCAATCTTTTTCAGCTGCATACTCTTCTCCAAGTTTAATTAATACTTCTTGATTTAAATTATTGGTTTTATGGATTTTTATCAGTGAATCTTTTGAAACAGACTGGGAAAATATAAAGACGGGGAATACTAAGAGGAAAAAGAGAGTATTATTCATGATTTGCTTTAATTTAACATCTCCCATACTTTATCTTTAAGTTCTGATAAACCAATATTTGATATAGATGAAATGAATATAAATTCAATATTTATTGATTTTTTGATATCTTTTTCAATCTCATTAATCAATTCTTCATCCAGTAAATCACACTTTGTAATAGCAATTAATCTACTTTTATCCAGCATCTCTGGATTATATTTTTTTAATTCACCAAGAAGGATATTATATCTTTTTACAATGTCGTCAGAATCAGAGGGAATTAAGAACAATAATGTTGAATTTCGCTCAATATGTCTTAGAAAATAATGCCCAAGACCCTTTCCTTCAGACGCTCCCTCAATAATTCCTGGAATATCTGCCATGATAAAAGATTTGTAATCACGGTATTTCACAATACCTAGGTTTGGCTTGAGTGTTGTAAACTCGTAATCTGCAATTTTTGGTTTTGCATCAGTTACTACAGATAATAATGTAGATTTTCCTGCATTTGGAAATCCAACCAAACCCACATCGGCTAATACCTTTAACTCTAATGTGATCTGCTTTTCTTCGTTACCAAGACCAGGTTGTGCATATCTCGGTGTTTGATTGGTTGAGGATTTGAAGTGCCAATTTCCTCTACCGCCTTTTCCGCCTTGGCAAACTATTTTTTCTTCACCATCATCTGTGATTTCAAAAAGTGTTTTTTCGTCATCAGAGTTCTTAACAACAGTTCCTAACGGAACCTGTATATAAATATCATTACCATTAGCCCCAGTTAATCTGCTTTTGCCTCCGTCATAACCATTTTCTGCCTTAAAATGTCTTTTAAACTTTAAATGGTATAAAGTCCAATAATTTGAATTTCCCTTTAAAATTATATGCCCCCCTCTGCCGCCATCACCACCATCAGGTCCTCCTTTTGCAACAAATTTTTCCCTTCTTAGGTGAGTAGAACCTTTACCTCCTTTTCCGGAAGCTAAATTAATTTTAACATAATCAACAAAATTACCCTCTGTCATTTGATTAATTTACAGGTTATTAATAACGTTAGTAATCCTTGATGTTATCTCTTCAATTCCTCCAACACCATCAACTCCGAAATAACAGTTTTTTCTTTGATAAAATGTTTTTAAAATTGCTGTTTTACTATAATATTCCCTAATTCTGTTTTTAATTACCAAGCTATTTGAGTCATCTGCCCTACCACTTACTTTTCCTCTTTCTAATAATCTTTCAATCAGTATTTCATCATCAACTTCAAGTGCAACCATTCCAGAAATAGACGTATTAAATTTGATTAATAATTTATCTAATGCTTTAGCTTGACTTTC
>CETI01061187.1_pt1 | contig 10896 bp, 12 predicted proteins | sample 361441 | NCBI WGS metagenome assembly CETI01 (sample SAMEA2622478, study PRJEB7988) | marine metagenome | biome: marine biome (ENVO:00000447); feature: deep chlorophyll maximum layer (ENVO:xxxxxxxx); material: "saline water (ENVO:00002010), including plankton (ENVO:xxxxxxxx)" | depth 90 m | reverse complement strand
GAAACCTGGTGAAAAAGTATTTAAAGTAACACCTGATAATTAAGCCGTTGGAGATTAATCAAATATTAATATCTTTTTCGATATAACCTTTATTTTTTAAGAATGCATCTAAATAAATTTCAACTCTTCTATTCATTGCTCTTCCCCTTTGTTTTTCCTTAAAATCAGAAATATTACTGACATCAACAACCGGACGGAATTCACCGTATCCTAAGGCTGAAAAGTATTTTTCTGGCATCCCCGCATTCTTGTTCATTAATCTTACTAGATTCAATGATCTGGCGGCAGATAGCTCCCAATTGCTGGGGTATTCGGCATTTGGTGGTAGTTTAGCATCATCTGTGTGCCCCTCACATCGTATTTCTACATTTAAAGTGGCATTGTTTTGATCAATAATTTCTAAAAGTGATTTATGCTCTTCTCTAGAATTAATGTTCATAAGATCTGAATCTGCAATCAATTGTCCGATTTGATGTACTACATCATAATATTTAGGGTCTATCTCTGAAGATGTAGATTTAAATAAATTTCCAGTTATTGTTATCTTTATACCTTTTGTCTCTCTATCAACAGCAATGTTATCGTATGACAAACCCGTTGTCATTTCCTCATATGTTTCATCTAGTAACTTTTCAATCAGGGTACTAAGGCGTTTTTCAGCATCACTCAACATAACAAGCAATAAAACAAAAAATGTTAACAGAAGAGTAACGACATCTGCAAATGTAAGCGCCCATGCGGTAGATTTTGCTCTCCGCTCATCAAGGCTCATAGATTGTCGGGATATGCTATCCAATTTGCAACCTATCGAATAATTGAAAGTTCATAGGTCTTAATCTTTTTCAATATAACGATATTGAGAAGGGACAAATGTCATTAATTTTTCTCTAATAAGTATGGGGTGTTCTCTTGCATGTATACTAATAATACCCTCTACAACAATACTCTTTAGCATTAGTTCATTTTCAGATCGTCTTTTTAATTTCCCACCAATAGGAAGAAATATCATATTTGCAAAGAACACACCATAAAATGTTGTAATCAATGCCAGCCCCATTCCCCCCAATAGTTCTGCAAACCTTTCTGCGGTGCTAGATGCGGTAGCAGCATCATCGCCAGATGAAAAGTTATTCATCATTATTATTAATCCAAGAACAGTACCTAACATACCAAATGCAGGCGCATAGGATGCCATATATAAAAAAAGCTCTTGCCCAGCATGGTGTCGACTATGAATGTTATTCATCTCAAGATTCAAAAAAGTACGTAGCCGCTTTGCGTCTCTTTCATTTATGGCAAGTTCAATACCGTTTTTGAAAAACCCTTCTCTCATCTTACCAAGATCTGCTTCCAAAGATAACAATCCATCTTTTCTAGCCTTTGTCGCTTTTTTCACTACTTCATCTATTACACCACTGTAATCATAATCTTCACCTTGAAAAACATTTTTAAGAATACTGAATGAGTTGGTTACAGCTTTCATAGGGAGGTTGACCATTGTTGCAGCAAAAGTTCCACCTATCACGATCAATAAAGAATTGAGATTCCAAAACCAGTATAAATCTCCTCCCCCTGTAATTATCCCAAGTATAATGATTGCTGCGCCCATTATAAGGCCAACCATAGTAGCAAAATCAGTTCTTGTATTTGTGTTTTCCATATCTCTTTTTTACGATAAACTTATAATCAGTATTGAATAATTTAATCTTTTTTCTTTCCTCTAGACAGAGATTGACTTCCTTTATATAAACGTTCTTGCTCCTCATCAGTTAGGCTATCAATACCCTCTTTATTGATTTTGTCAAGTATTTGATTAATATCTTTCTCAAGTAGAATTTTTTTAGATAATATTTTTTCTTCTCTTTGAATTTGGTACTCAAGAGTCTTCTTTCTTAATTGAAACCACAGGCCTTTCAATTTTATAGGTTTTTTTAACATCATATACCCTATGAACATTCCAGATAAATGTGTAATGTGGCTAACCTGGGACATATTATCAAAAGATGACATAAATGCTATGAGTCCAATCCCCAGGACGAACCAGAGGGATTTAATTGGTATAATTCCATAAAGATACACTGTACGGTTTGGATAGGTTAGTCCATAAGCCAATAAGACGCCATAAACAGCCCCACTGGCCCCCACTACAGGGGTTAATGATTGAATATTGACAAACATTGTTACTAATCCAGAACCAATACCTGTAATAAAATAAAATTTCAAGAATTGATTTTTACCCCAAAGTCGCTCTAATTCACTGCCAAACATCCACAAAACAAACATATTTATCAACACATGCCAAACTCCACCATGAAAAAATAAGTAGGTAACTGGTTGCCAAATCATTTTTTCTGACCAAACTAATTTTGGAACTAATCCAAAGAGTGGGAAAAATAGATTCTCCGATCTTGATAACGTTTGCAAAATGAATATTACAAAATTAATAGATATTAATACCTTGATTGCATTGGTAAATAGACGGGGTTTATAAGAAAACTCTCCGGGGTTTGATTGGAATTGATATTTCATATTCTTACTAAAGTTAAAACTATAAATTTTAATTATTTACTAGATAGAATCTTTTTTGCTACTTGGAAAGACTTAACATTCTGAAGCCCTTCAAAATGATAGCATAATAGTATCCAAAGATATTTGCTAATAACCCTCTTGTCATTTGCTGTTATTGTATCATTAGGCAATTTATCCAATCGCTCTGAAAGAAGGCTAGATAATATAAGGCGACTATTTGGGCCCTCATTTAAATCAGGAAGGTTAATACCAGGAAGATTATCCCCATCTAAGTTTGGTCTAAATCCAAGATGGGATAACAAAACACACTCATAAAACCAGAATATTAAATTAGGATCTGAGTCTTTTTCATTAATTGAATTTAGAACATCTTTTAATACCTTAAATAGATCTGGGTGCGGATCCTCATAAGATATAGTCTTCTCAGTGAGCTCCAGAATAGCCATAGATATAGTAACAGACCTCAAATCGTTTAATATTTTTGACCAATAATTAATAAAACTCACCTTCGATACAACTTGTAGTTCCCGATTGGATTTGTAATGATAAACAAGATCTATATGGCTCAAAGGCTCAAAAAAGGCTGCTTTAGATTTTTTTTTTGTTCTAGCACCTTTAATAATTAAACTGATCTTCCCATTATCTTTTGAAAAACACCGTGCAATCAAAGATGTTTCTCCATAAGGAAAAGACTTTAAAACAATTGCAGGGGTTTGTACAATCATATGAGTAAAACTTTATTAATATGCTTTTGCAAAGATTACCTCATGTCGAGCTTTCTGCCCAGTAAAGACGCAGGTTAACTCTTTAGGATCTTCATCAAATGGGATACAACGGATAGTCGCTTTTGTATCTTGTTTAATTTTTGCCTCAGTTTGTGGACTACCATCCCACCCGCAGCGAACAAACCCTCCATTGTTTATGATGTTTTTGAAATCATCATATTTTACAACCCTATGTGTATTTTTATCACGAAAATCACGCGCTTCATCAAGTAAGTTTGACTGAATATTATCTAAAATCCTTTGGACATTTTGACACACCTCATCCTTTGGAATAAATAACTTCCCCTTTTCATCTCTTCTTGCCAGAACAACTTTTTGTTCTTTAATATCCCTAGGACCGACCTCCATTCTCAGTGGAACCCCTTTCATCTCCCATTCGTTAAATTTGAAACCCGGAGAGTTGTTTGTCCAATCTTCATATACTCTAACTTTAGATTTTTTCAACGATCTTGTTATGGGACCCAAGTAATCCTTTAATTCATTTTCTTCTTCTTCATTTTTTACTATTGGAATTATCACTAACTGGATCGGGGCAATTTTTGGTGGTAGCCTTAATCCTTTATCATCTCCATGGGTTAAAATAACAGCGCCGATTAAACGAGTGCTAACGCCCCAACTTGTAGCCCAAACAAGTTCCTCTTTATTATCCTTGGTTTGAAATGTAACATTAAAAGCTTTTGCAAAATTCTGTCCAAGATTATGGGATGTACCTGCCTGAAGAGCTCTTTTATCACCCATCATAGCTTCTATACAATACGTTCTTTCAGCGCCTGCAAATTTTTCTGATTCTGTTTTTAAACCTGTAAAAACTGGAACTGCTAAGTAATCTTCAGCCAATTGTCTGTACAGTTCTAAAATATCCAATGTCTCTTGCTCTGCTTCTTCTGGTGTTGAATGTGCTGTGTGCCCCTCTTGCCATAAAAATTCACTAGTACGCAGAAACAACCGTGTTCTCATCTCCCACCTAACTACATTTGCCCATTGATTGATTAAAACTGGTAAATCTCTATGCGATTGTATCCATTTCTTATACATAGACCAGATAACGGTTTCTGATGTAGGGCGAACAATAATCTCTTCTTCGAGTTTTGATTCTGGATCAACAATGACACCTTTTTGATCATCAGACTTTAATCTTGTATGCGTAACTACCGCACACTCCTTAGCAAATCCTTCAACATGCTCCGCCTCTTTTGCCAAGAATGATTTAGGGATAAACAACGGGAAGTATGCATTGACATGCCCTGTCTCTTTAATCATTTTATCAAAAATATCTCTTATGTTTTCCCATAGTTGGTATCCGTATGGCTTAATTACCATTGTCCCTTTTACAGGACCATAATCAGCCAAACCTGCGCGGTTCACTATTTGAGTGTACCAAGCTGAGAAATCATTTGAACGGTCTGGTAGCTGTTTGCTCATAGAAAAATATCAGAAGATTATACAAAAATTACCCGACATCACTCCGTGTACCAAGTTAGAATTGTTATTAAATCTATCCTTTTAATGATTATCTTTCCTTTACAGATTTAAGCATAATGTAATCGCCTCAAAGATTTAAATGAATAATCACTCAATAAAAGAATTGCAACGACTAAAGCAATCAAAGCATAGGAAAATCAAAAATAAGTTTATTGCTGAAGGAAAGAGACTAGTCGGAGAAGCAATCAATTACGGCAATTCGATTGAATCAATATATTGCACAAAAACTTTTTACAGTAAAAACAAAAATGATTGGCAAGCTCTTCAAAAAATTAGCAATGATATAATTCAAGTCGTAAGTGATTCACAATTTAAAAAGATATCTTCGACCTCCACGCCTTCAGGTATTGCAGCGCTTTGTAAAATAGCGAAAAATAATCATATCGACTTTGAAGAACCTAAGTGGATATATTTAGACAAAATTAGAGACCCTGGAAATTTAGGAACCTTATTGAGAACTGCTTTATGGTTTGGTTTTAAAAATATTATTCTATCTTATAAGTCAGTAGATCCTTACAATCCAAAAGCAATTCGTTCAGGAATGGGGTCCCATTTTGGATTAAACTTATATCAGAATACTGAATTAAATGATTTTGTTAAAACCCATACAATAATTTCTGGAGCAACTTCCGGAGAAAGTATTTCTGAATTTAAATCACCTAAAAAATATGTTCTCGTGTTGGGGAACGAAGCTCATGGAATTTCAAAAAACATAGAACCATTTATTCAAAAAAGTGTAAGTATAAAAAGACTTGGACAAGGAGAGTCACTTAACCTCTCTTCAGCTGCTTCGATTTTAATGTATGCATTAACAAGAAAATAATAGTTTCTTATTAAAATTTTATAAAAGATATAATATCAACTTAGGCAGAAGATCTTCTTAATTTATAGTTAAGAATGTATCCTTTATAAACGGAACATAAAGATCCTAAATCCAATGAAAAATACATTAACCATTAAGATAGCATTTGGTATTGTTATTGCGTCTCTATTTTCTGCATTTTTCGCAGGGGCAATAGTTTTGGGGATAGGACTGTCTAATCCTGAAGAACCACAGCAGACATATACTTTTATATCGTTTATAATAGGTCAAGGATTTATGCTTGTACCTCTTTTTTGGTTTCTTAAATCGCGTAAAGAACCTATTGCTAAAAGGCTTAGGATTAGATTTGTTAGCTCAGATGTTATTATTTCTACTGTATACTTGTCTTTTGGAATAATCATTTTATCTGATGAATTAGATAGAATCATACAAATCTTTCTTCCTGCACCGGAATATATCGTCGACTTAAATGGACTTTTACAACCAGAAACAATAGTAGGATTTCTCTTATTGTTTATAGCAGTTGTAGTAGTTGCACCATTAGGAGAAGAGTTATTATTCAGAGGATTTTTACAACAAATACTTGAAAAGCATTGGAAGGACGTTACGAGAGCAGTGCTAGTTACTGCACTATTTTTTGCAATGATTCACATGAATCCATACTGGTTCGTCCAAATCTATATACTAGGTATTGTATTAGGGTTCCTCGCCTGGAAAACAAAGTCAGTAATACCGCCTTTAATCCTTCATGGCATTAATAATGCAATGGCGATGTTCTTCTCATTTGCAGAGATAGAAAGTAATAGTATCTATATTTTCAATGGACACGTAGCCCCCTGGTTTATCTTTTTTGCAACGTATGCTATCTTGAGAGGCTTTAAAAGTATTAATCAAATAAAGTAACATTCTAAGTGAGAAAAGAATTATTTAAACACGAAATCACCTTACTCAGAGATACTTTTGGGAGACTTTTACGGCGTCACGCAGAGACTAATTTGATTAAACTGATCAATAAAACACATCCTGCAGACCTTGCAATCGTTTTCAGGTATTTCAATGATGATGAACAAGTACAAGTTTTCAATCTCATGAATAGCGATAACCATACTCTAGAATTTCTAGTTGAATTAGATGATACAATTATCGAAAAATTATTAAACATCCAAAATGCAGATCGAATTGCCGAATTGATTCAAAATGCATCTACTAATGATCAAAGCTATATTTTAGGCACAATCAATGAGTCTCAGGCTAAATCTGTAATTGATCTTTTGAAAAAAGAGGAACAAGAAGAGATTGAAGAGATAATGGGCTATCCTGATGACTCGGCTGGTGCAATGATGGCTACAGATGTATTTACATTATACCAAGATACTACATGTGGTGATGCGCTAAAAACTCTTCAAGATCAACAAGATGCCGAAATGGTGTTCTACCTTTATATAACAGATGATAATGATTCATTAGTTGGGGTTGCCTCGCTCCGAGCGCTAGCGACTACACCTTCAAGTACTCTACTAAAAGATCTAATGGTAAGACGTGTTCATTCTGTTCGCCCAGAGACAGATCAGGAAGATGTAGCTCAGATAGTCGCACAATATAATTATCTAGCTGTTCCGGTTGTAGATAAAGATAATCATCTTCTAGGTATAGTCACAGTTGATAACGTTGTTGATGTTATAAGAGAAGAGGCAACGGAAGACTTCTTTCGGATGGCTGGCGCGGGTAAAGACAGGGAGATACTTCTAAAATCAAGCTGGGAGAATGCTAAGGTTAGACTACCTTGGCTTTTAGCAAGCTGGATAGGTGGCGTTGTTGCAGCATCAGTGATAGGTGCCTATGAACACATGCTTGAAAGCATTATCGCACTTGCAGCTTTTATACCAGTAATCATCGGAATGGGTGGCAACATTGGGACCCAGTCGTCTACAATTATAGTAAGGGGAATGGCAACGGGAAGAATTGAAGTCGGGAATGAGCTTTTGGTATTAATTAAAGAGTTAAAGGTTGGGCTAATTCTTGGAATATTATATGGAATTCTACTTGGAATTTTTGCTAATCTGAAATTTATTGGGGCTGATCCAATGCTAGGACTAGTAGTTGGGCTTAGCATTGCTTGCTCAATGCTAATTGCTGTTACCGTTGGATCTTTCACACCTTTAATACTAAGAAAGCTAGATATAGACCCTGCTGTTGCTGCTGGACCATTTGTAACTACAAGCATAGACATTCTTGGTGTTTTACTTTATTTTGTTATAGCAGGTATTCTTTTAAAAATTTAGTCTCATGACGTTTTTAATCTCAATATGCATCGTCTTTTATTTGGGATTTATGGTGTTCATGATATCTGGATTATTTAAACATACTAAGCTTGAAATTAAATCATACGAAACACTCCCAAACGTCTCAGTAGTAGTTGCTGCAAGAAATGAAGAAAATCACATACCAAACTTAATCAACGATCTAATTTCACAAGAATATCCTCTTGATAAGCTGGAGGTAGTTATTGTTAATGATCGCTCAACTGATGATACTGCTAGAATTTTAGATGATGCCAGTGATAATTATGCGTTCATAAAAGTCATGACAATCGATCAAGTATCTAAAGATATGACTCCTAAGAAAAATGCTCTTACTAAAGGGATCGAGGCCGCAGTTGGAGAGATTATAGTTTTAACTGATGCTGATTGCAGAATAGGAAAGCTATGGGTTTCTAGTATGACATATAGTGTGTTGAATAAAGAGAGTATTTCTATTGGTTTTTCTGAAATTTCTCAAGAACATGAATCATTATTCCATCGATACCAAAGAGTTGACTTCCTTAGCATAATCATTGCAAATGCTGGTTTTTCCGGTTGGGGATTATTCTGGTCTGGCACAGGTCAAAACCTTGCATTTCTTAAAAGCGATTTTGAAAAAATAAACGGATTCCAACAAGTGAAAGGCCGAATATCCGGAGATGATATGTACCTTGTCCAATCCATATCTAAATTAAAAACTGGACATTTACATATAGATCCAAATTCTTTTGTGAAAACCTCTCCAATGAAAAGCATAAGTGACTTCTTTAATCAAAGGGTTCGGTGGTCATCAAATGCAAAGTTAACGCTGGGTGATGAACCACTTTTTTTCGGATTTTTACTCATAACAATAACCTATAATCTGTTGATTATAAGTTCCTTGTTAATTGGTAATTCATGGATTGGACTAATGTCAATTAAGGTGATAGTTGATGGATTAGCAATTTTTCTTGGTAGCAAATTATTTAATAGAACTATGGATTTCCCTGCTTATTGCCTATGGGCAATTTTGCAACCTTTTTATATTCCAATAATTGGTTTTTGGGGAATTAGAGGAAAGTTTACATGGAAACCATAAAAGTAGTTTTAATCAAATCATTTTTCTGTATTGGGCTTTTTGCACAAGAGTATTCTATTTCAATTTTTGGTTTTCACGCTGCTGATGTTTCCCTAAAAAGAGACTCTACAATTAGTGAATTTCAAACAAAAAATCGCGGTCTTTTTGATCTGATATGGCCTACAAGCAACATTTACAAAACAGTATTTGATAAAAATAACTTTTCAATAAAAAAATGGGAAAAGGTCATAAAACAAGGTTCCTACAAGGTAAAAGTTTCTGGTAGCGTTACATCTGATGGTTACATGAAATATGAAGATGAAAAAATCATTAAGATTAAAAGTGAAACAAAAACTGTTTTCACATTTCTAGAAATGGCTGCAATGATGGATAAGGATTATTTAGATACAAAATGGTTCCCATATGAACATGAAGGAAGCCTGGGAAGGGCGCGACTTATCTGGGCAGACTCTTTGAATCAGTGGTCAGGTAAAGATTCAATTTTCTGCGACCATTATAGATTTGATATTGAGATTACTGACTCTACAAAACAGGTAAAAACCAGTGATTACTTTATGAATAATATTGTGCGACCAGATTGTGTGAGAGAAATATGGGTATCCAGAAAGAGTCCAAAAAATATAATTGCGGCTAAAATATCTCTCGGTGCAATCCCCGTTTTAGCTAGGATTCAAATAGACAAAGAAACGTAGATTTTTTAAATTGATACATAATGATTATCCCAATATTGATATGATAAAAAGAGTTTTTTTTGTTTCTCTCTTAACAATGGTAGCATCTTTGTACTCACAGGATAAGAATCTGCCCATTTTGGGCAAATGGATATTCCAATCAATGACTACAATAACTAAGGCACAGAGAGAAGAAATAACCATTGTTTATAAAGATGAAAAAAATGTTGAAACTCTATCTTTTGATGAATCTGGAGAAATAATTTATGATGTTATGAACGATGGGGTCAATAAAACTGGACGCGGTGTGTGGTACGCTGATCAATCATATGTAACGATAATTGTAGAAACAGATACAACCTACGGAACATATGAAATTGAAAATGGTTCATTAACCATTATTACATCTGAGGAAGAATCTGATGAATACTATGGGAACAGCACTATATTAAAATATTCGAGAAAGTAGATAATGATTCCAGTTTACTTAGCATTAAGTAGCATTGGATATACTTTACGGCAAAGATCGTACTTCCTTAAAATTATATCACTATGAATAAGATAGCTATTTTATTGTCTTATCGAAAAAAGATTGTCATATGGATGATAGTTGGCGGCTTGATTTATACAGCTTCTTACTATGGAATTGACAAAAAGCTTATCGTCTTTACAGCGTTTATCATTGGGGTATTTACAGAAATTTTTGCCGGTATTGGGATCTTGGTTGCAGCTATACCTGTAATAGGTCCAATGATTATAAAAGTCGTATCGATACCTATTTTTTGGATTTTAAATGCGTTGGGCACATTAGTCTCTGGTATTGCAATAAAAAAGGGCTACGCTACAGAGCTAGCAAAAGGGCGCATCATGACGCTTGCACTTCTAATTGGAATGATCATTGGTTATATTATTGGAAATCTAATCCCGTTACAATGAACATTTTAATATTACAGGGTCCAAACCTTAATCTTTTGGGTCTAAAGTCGTCTAAGAAAAAAAATAGATTAACTTTAGATAAATTAAATAAAGAAATAAGAAATTTTTCAAAGAATAGTGAAATCAGCATTAAAGTTCTGCAAACTCATAAACAATTCCAGGCTATAAATTTTTTACAAAGAAATAGAAACTGGGCAAATGGAATTCTGTTTATTCCGACATCTTGGGCAAGAAATAATTTCACAATACTTGAGACTATCACTCTTATTCAATTAAAGACATCTGTTGTTTA
>CETI01190277.1_pt1 | contig 10897 bp, 9 predicted proteins | sample 361441 | NCBI WGS metagenome assembly CETI01 (sample SAMEA2622478, study PRJEB7988) | marine metagenome | biome: marine biome (ENVO:00000447); feature: deep chlorophyll maximum layer (ENVO:xxxxxxxx); material: "saline water (ENVO:00002010), including plankton (ENVO:xxxxxxxx)" | depth 90 m | reverse complement strand
CTATCGTGGCTGTCATTGGAATAACAATCGGCCTGTAGGTAGAACCCTGGATTATGGATACGTCACAAAGTATCCCTTACACTGCTGGGCACCATTTACCCCCGGAAGATGATGTCTCCTCGTCTTTCTGAACGTGTACCAATTATGATTGGCTTTGCTGTAGGGGAGTCTGTGCCAAACGGCTGCAGAGAATTGCAAATACAAAGATGGCATTGTTGACGACAAGCACAATACTCGGCAATAGATCAATCCGTTCAACAACTGCAAGAGACACCAAAATTAGAGATTGGAAACCATATCCCAGCATTGAAGATGAGATCAATTCAATCTTAAGTTCCTTCGTTCCCTGGCCGCTCAATGTTGTGACGATTCGATCTTGCCAAGAAAAAAAGAGCACATAGATCCAATGGAACCGGTCGACATTTTTTTGTTTCTCCCATGGGTATGCTTTGGGGCACTTTCTCTCATCCATACGGCTGGTTGTATCGCCTGAACCCAAGGCGCGAAGTCTAACTGAGAAGTGGTTGAATAACGAGTATTGAATCAGGATAGCGAAGCTCATCCCAAGAGTAAGAACATACCCCCATTCCAAACTTGTTCCGAACGCGAACATGACTACAACAAGGCCTATGGCGTCTGCGATTGTATCCCAAAATCGACCAACATGTGATGGTCGCCGCCTTATCCGGGCCAACTCACCGTCAATTGCATCTACAACCCCCTTGACAACCAACAACAGGCATGCCGTAATCACCTGGCCTTGAAGAATCAACCACGCACAAAACAACGTGAGAATAAAGTGGAGATTCGTGACTTGAATTACTGAAACTGGTTTATCTTTGAGAAAACGAGCAAAAAAACGAGCGATGGGCCTCCCCCAATCCGATAGATCGAGCGGCCTACCCTCGCCGTATTTCTTCGGTGTCAACTGCTACGCCCAAATGAATCTAGTAGCTCTTTATTCATAGCCGTTGGTTTGTCAAGCATGCGTAATCGAGGGCCCTAGTGTATCCATCGCCATAGAGAGTTAGTGGGATACCCAGTTTTAGGCGGGCATCATCGATTACTCGCTAGCGTCCTTGAACGCCTTCAGTGCCTCGATGTTCTCGAACTCCACTACGAAGGGGGATATCATTCCGCATGTCTTGCACTGGTACTTACGACCGGTCTCAAAACCTAGGTAGGGGTAGACTTCCATGCTGAAGCAACTGCCGCACGCTCTGAATGTCATATTGAATGATTTGGATTACAGCATTTTAATTGTAGTTTACGTATCGGTTAGAAAGAACACATTATTTCGAGGAGGTTTTTTTCTGGTTACTGCAGTAGTTTGGTTCAGGGGGCTGCTTAGACTTCACGACAACCCGGTTCTAAGTTGGGCAAGTTCGAGTGACGAGATTGACTCGGTGATCCCGGTTTACGTAATTGACGAAAGGGATCGACTGGGTGGCAAAGGTGGCTTGGGGGATAATCGGCGTAGGTTCCTGTATGACTCCCTTACTGATCTCGATAGGAGTTTCAGGAAGAGATATGGGAATGGTATCCTAGTCTTCTCAGGAGATCCTAGAGCCATTATCCAGTCCCTGTTCGAGGACCTCGGTTCCGAGACTAGTTGGCTGCTAACGGATTATCGCTCGGAGCCATCCAGTAGACAGGATATCGAGGATATCGAGGGTTTGTTGGATGGGGCCGCTGTTACCACAATAGTCTTCCCGGCGGTCAACACGATACTGGACCTGGAGAGTGTGATTGGAGCAGCGTCCTTTACCAACCCGAAGTCCTCCAAGGATATCGAGAGGATACTGAGAGAACATCTCGATGAGGGTCCCGACGGTTATCTAGTGGGAGAGTCGTTGCCCGTCCCAGACAAGGTCGTCATTGATCATAGAATCATCGAGGGCCGGGCTGGGGGCTTGGGGATTTCTGATCAAATCGTTTCGCTGGCGGATATAGCTAGGAAGTCCGCAGAGATCGGGGGATCGCACTATTTCCCAGGGGGGGAGAGCACGGCGTTGGAGCGGCTGGCTAGGAAGGTGACTGAGAGGCCGGATTACGTCATTGGCTTCAGCAAGCCCGACACAATTAGTACCAACGAGGATGGAGATCCGATGGAGCCCACCACGACCGGCCTCTCACCTTACCTTAGCACCGGCTGTCTATCAGTCAGGATGGTATGGAACGAGGTTGCTAGAGCGAGTTTCAATTCCGATCACACCAAGCCTCCGAAGTCCCTTCATGGACAACTTTTGTTCAGGGAGATGTTCTACCTACTTTCGAGATCAGTGGAAAACTGGGACAAAGACGAGGGTAACTCCAACTGCAAGTCGATAGTGTGGGGTGACTACGACGAGGGGCTTATTGAAGCATGGGAGTCGGGCATGACTGGTTTTCCGTACATCGATGCCATGATGCGCCAGCTTGATGAGACGGGGTGGATGCATCATCTGGGAAGACATGCCGTATCTTGCTTCTTTACTCGCGGGCAGCTCTGGCAGAACTGGAGATATGGTAGAGATATTTTTGAGAGAAAGTTAGTTGATTCAGACTGGGCCCTTAACAACGGCAACTGGCTTTGGCTCGCAGGAGTGGCACCGTTCTCAATGCCATACTACAGGGTCTACAACCCGTGTCCAGACTCCAAGTCTAGCCTGAACGTAGAGACCAAGGAGGCCTCCTTCGTCAGGTACTGGGTGCCCGAATTGGCCTCCTTCCCAACGAAATACATCTTCGAGCCGAATCTTGCTCCAAAATCGATCCAGGCGGAATCTGGATGTATCATCGGGGTGGACTACCCACTCCCAATAGTGGACAGGAAGGAGAGTCGGAATCGCAATTTGACACTATTCAAGGAGAGCCTCTAGGATAGCGTTTCTCATAAGATTAGTAACCCTCGTGCTGGCTTGGGTACGGAATACTACGCATGTAAAATTGAGCGGCCCCGATCATTACGCCCATGGACTTGACGCCACTTGATTACATTCTGATTTCGATTGGCGTGGCTATACTCCTGTATGTGGTAAATTGCTTGGCCAATCAGAGAGTATGGATCCGTAAAACATTTTCCTGGGGTGCAAGAGAGGAATATCCCAAGATTTTCCAGATGAATATTATTGGCGGATCATTGGTTGGATTATTTTTGGTTGCAGGTCCTTTCTTGTTCTGACATGTCCCCTACGCTCAAATTCAGCTGGAACAGGATAGCATCGAACAGCCGACTCGATTCCTAGCCCACTCAGGTCGCTTGCTGAACCACTTCTCTTCATACTCGGATTGTTCGTTGTACGGATTCTTTAGTATCTCGTAGAGTTCCATTGCCACAGAGTAGTCTCCCTTCTCTGCGGCATCTATCGCAAGTTGGGCCATCCAGTTCCTAAGTACGTACTTGGGATTGGCCTGAAGCATTGCCTCTCTGTCGGGCTTTCCATCTACTCTGTCCCACCACCTAGTCAGCCATGCGTTCCACTTTTCCGATCGGATTTCCTCTTTATCGTAGAAGGCGGGGCCCAGTTTTTCTACATCCGTACCATCGATAATCGATAACAGTCTGAAGAGGATAGTCATGTCAGTCTCGGTCATTTGGAGATTCGATGTAAGATCGGTGACCAGATCTTCGTCCCCCTCCCCAAATTCGTCAAGCCCGAGTTTCTCCGCCCACATCCTGCTACTATGTTCTCTGTAGGAGTCGAAGTATGAGTCGAGGACTCCGTTAAGTCTCACCGGTTCCTCCATCAGCGGCGAGATGGCCTCTAGCAATCGGGCGATATTCCAAGCCCCGATTTGTGCCTGATGGCCGTACCTGTACCTCCTTGTCCTGGCATCGGTCGTGTTTGGCGTCCAGCCCAGGTCGAATCCCTCTAGCCAGCCATACGGTCCGTAGTCTATCGTAAGCCCGTGGATGGACATGTTGTCGGTGTTCATGACGCCGTGCACGAAACCGACGCGCATCCAGTGGGCTATGGTCCGTGACGTCCTTGCAGCCACCTCCATTAGCCACTGAACAAGTCCTTCGTCGGTGTCCGAAGAGTGATCGGGGAAGTGCCGCCTCACCGTGTTGTCCACCAGTATCCGTAGGGTTTGGTAATCACCCGACATCGAGTGGATCTCGAAGCTCCCGAACCGGATGAAACTCTCAGCCAGTCTACAGACTATCGCTCCTGGCTCGGGTGCCGGCCTCCCGTCGTACATAACGTCCCGGATCACGTTTTCACCCGTAGTGACCAGGGAAAGCGCTCGCGTGGTTGGCACCCCGAGATGGTGCATCGCCTCGCTGCACAGAAACTCGCGAATGGACGAGCGGAGCACCGCCCTGCCATCTGAGAATCTGGAGTAGGGCGTCTTCCCCGATCCCTTCAACTGCAGCTCCAGGACACCATTTCCTTCGGTCACCTCGCCCAGAGTGATCGCCCTGCCGTCCCCGAGCTGGCCGGCCCAATTTCCGAACTGGTACCCACCGTACCTCTGGGCGTACGGATCCATCCCCTCGACCAGCCCATTACCACCGAGCAGCCCTGACTCCGCGACCTCCAGACCAATCTCTCTGGCCACCTCCTCCGACCAGAGCCTCAGCATCGGTTCAGGCATCGGCTCCGGCCTAACTCTCGACCAGCAGGCCCCAGGAACCTGCCTTGGACTACCTCCGATCACCTCGTCTCCGGGGGTCCCATCGAGGAACTGGCTCGCCCAGTTCAGTGAACTCAACGACCTCTTTTTCATGGTCTTGTGTCGAACATAGGACAATTGAAGTTGTGTGTGTCGCTTGTCCTCACACGCTACTCTTCATCCTGGATTACAGATACGTAATAGTGGGCATAGTTCTGCGTGTTCCTCTGAATTATTCAACAGCATCCATCGCACGAACAACTAGGGCCGCAAGGGGAACAGTCACAGCATTCACAAGGCATGGATTAGACTAAGCAGATTATTATTTAGAGGTATCCAAATTAATATCCTCAGAGTTTTCGAGAGGAGTGTTCCACAGTACCAGCCCGGATAACGTAATCATCAAGCCAACTAAGAAAAAAATACGGCTCTTCCCTTCAGGCAAGCCTTCCCCATGGGTGCACCTCATCAGGTTGGCACATGTATCCCTTGGATTACTTTGTACCATTCAGGGTACATGAGTAAGTTGCACTGGGATCCACCTAGGGCCCGGCCCGCTCCGAGGAAGCTACGAGGCCATCACGCTAGGAAGGCTGAGAAGCTCATCACGCTGATGGCAATCCCAGCGTATGATCCAATCAACATTGTCAAAATCATTCTAATCATAACTTACCCGATAGACGTATGGGTTATCAAGGCGCGTTTCCTTGCATGGGCGGGTCATGAGACCCCATTGCGTACGTGTATTGGCGAGCGTAACGTGTGAGCGGTGTCGCGGTCAGTCACTGTGATGCTAAATGTGGTCAGAGGGTTCTGCCTAGCAGCCTATTGATTCGACGTTGACTCAATTCCGAGTTTCCGTATTCAATACTGATCGTTCGCTAGGTCGAGAAGCCCCAGCTCGTCAAGCTTAGCAGAGGGTGCCAAGAAGGTTACTTGTACAACTCCTGGGTGCCTGCCAATCTCAATCGATCCGGTGATAGTAGCCCTATTCCTAATCTCTGGTACAGGTGCCCCAAGTAGTTCTGCGGCTCTCTCCAGCCCGTTCTCTGTCGCTGCATTTAGATCGGGACCGGAACCGACTATCGAAATTGGGACAGAATCCTCTACTCCAGACATCCCCCAGCCTTTGGCGACCTTCTCTGCCAGAGATCTTTCCTCTTCGGAAATCGGCTTCGCGAGGAACGGGAGATCCTCCTCTACTGGGAATATGATGGGGCCATCGATATCCAGACCCTTCAAAACGTGAACCTGCAATGTCACGGTTCCCGAAACATCAGTCGTGTGGCCTGCAATTTCACCATCGCCCTGCATTGCATGCATGTCGCCCATGTATACTCCGCCTCCTGGGACCTTTACCGGACAGATCAGTATCGATCCTGCCCTAACAGCATCTATATCCATATGGCCGTCAGTACGATGCTTCAGATCTTCTGCGGTGATGGCCTGGGGGTGCGGCGCACCAACCAGGAAAGTACCGAAGTCTCCTGCATTGTGGGAGTCAGGCATGGCGATTGAAGGGCAGGTCCCTAACTGTCCCATGAATGGTCTTAGCCTTGCGACGAGGCCAACAAGGTGATGGGGGCAGAATGTAAGAACTGAATGCTGGATGGCATTCTGTGGCATCGCTGCGTAGTGCTTGGCATCATGTGCAATCTTCTCTGCGGCACTCTTGTCCAGAGTCACTCCGAGGCTTCTGTTGTTGTCGAATGCGATAGTGTAGCCGTTAGTAAACTTGAACGGGCTTGCCGGCTTACCAGTCGACTTGAATTTGACTGCATCCTCCCCTATTCCTTCGACATAGCTCTCCGGGTTCAGCTCCTTATTGTCCGGATCGTACTTGGCTATGTATGGGTCGCCCATATACAGGTCGTCGACCCAGTAGTCATTCCCTGAGGAAGTGGCCATAGATGTCACGGAAATCTCCTTGATTCTGATTGCTATCGCATCGCCAATCTCTGCACCTTCGACTTCTACAGGTATGGTCACCTCATGACCGCCGCGGAGCTCCGGAGTGATCATTGGGCCCCAACATCCAGGGGCTGTGTTTGCTATGATATGCCCACCATCCTTGACCGGCCCAAGCATTGGCTTCTCTGGGTCCAGGACTCCGTCGGTGAACTCGTTCACGTACACTGTTTCTCTTCCTTTTGTTTCTTCATTCATTTCATTATCTCCTATTATCCGCCCGCAGCAGGCATCAGGAGGGTAATCTCCTGATCCGTACGAATTTCCTCACCGGTACCTCTGTGATTACCCGAGATGAAAGGTATTGCCTCGCATAACGTTCTGGAGGATCCAGGGAATCTGGAACTCATCTCGTCCAAGATATCCTGGACGGTCGCAGGCTCTGTAACTTCGATACTAAGTCTCGAAGCCCCAATTTCCTCTGCTAATTTTCCATTGACACGAATAGAAAAGGCGGCCTTGCTGGGTTGCGGCATGAAGTGTGAAGGGACGAAACGCAAATAAAAGTGGTCATTGGCAAATTATTTGAGTGGATTCAATTGTTCATTCGGCGTAAATATCCTAAGTATGGCTAATCCTAACAGCCCACTTAGGGTGAACAGTATCATCGACGATACTCCTTCGGAAGATATTGCTACTCTGATTATGACAGTTGACAGAACGAATCCGGTATTCCTAGCTAGGTTACTGAAATCTGTGTAAAACCAGTAAGATATCAATAGAATCAGGATATCTGCCAGAATTAGTAAAGTGAAGAAATCCAAGAAGAAAATAACACGGCTAACTGAGCCTCCACCATCCAGTACTGAACTTATCCAGCCAGAAAAAGAGTATGTTGCTATAACTAGGAAGAGTAGGAGCATAGCGTTAGCTATGCCTCTTTTCGCCTCGATAAAGACGCCTATATCGTCTGCCATGAGTTCATTTTTTTCCGACTTAATGCTTATTTTGAAGTAAGTCAGAGAGGTGAATAACAATGCTAGGAAAGCTGTACATTCTACCAAAAGAAATCCGAGATCAGAACTTATCTCCCACTCGTTGTGATTCTCAACCTCAGAGAGCCTTTTCAGGATGTCTCGAACTACAAGTAATGTGGCGATTTCGAACTGTTTCCCCACGGATGATGAGAATGATTCCGGGATGGTTCTTACCAGTTGATACACCTCATATGCTAGGAGAATGGAAAAAGGCGTGTAAAGTGCCGATAGAGGTGAGCTGACAAGCTCAGATGAATCACCCGTGATTGAAATTATTTCTGTTTCGTACAATGCCCATAGCAAAATGTGAATGGAGAACCCAAATACTGCGAGTACTATCGTCACCTTCCGAATGAGTTCCTCTGAGGCGTCCCCCATGAACATCTCAAACATCTTTTTATTCATCTCAGGCATGAATTGGCGCTGAAATACTCCTTTTTAGAATTTAATTTATTATTTTCATACAATAATTCCTCTGATAGTATCCAGTTCCAGAGTCCACATGAAATAGCGAATCCAAGAAAATCCCGAGGGATCCCCCCCTGCACTATCTTCCGTTTTGTAGCACAATGGATAGGATGGGCATCGGCAGTCTATGAGCCACTATCTATTCCAGGGTAATTGATGGCGTTCACTCTTCTTCATCACTTGCAAAGGGATTCTTCCCCCCAGCACAAAGCCAGATGAGGAACAAAATCAGGATCGACCAAGGAATAGCTATTGTGACAATCTGACCAAAATACTCCAGTGAAACGAAGTAAAGTAATGGCTGTAAAATTACTACAAGGATCAAGAATGAAGTATTTTCCATTATGCGCCTCATAGAACGCCATCCTTGGGTTTTGAAAATAAATTATTGGACGGCATTACCCTTATTCATGGGAAAATAATCTTCCCTACGGAATGTTGCGCATACATGATAAAGCAACTCAGAGAAGAAATTGTGTGGACAATGAGAAATTGATGCTTAGGCTGACCATCATCCCGTTGATTGTAATGGGAATTGCTTTCATGATCAGCCTCATTTTCGATTTAGGTACCTGAAATCTCAGAATCCGCCCCTTGCATACGGGACCATCAACTGAATACGCCAGTTAGCCCGCCGTCATCGTCCATGTCCATGTCTTTTGCCGCAGGACGAGCCGGCAAACCGGGCATTGTCATCATGGAACCACAAACTGCAACGATGAATCCTGCACCTGAATTCAGTCTCAACTCACGAATTGGTAGGGTGAATCCAATTGGTGCACCCAACTCCTTGGGTTCGTGGCTGAATGAATACTGAGTTTTCGCCATGCATACTGGTAGATTCTCAAGACCCCATTCTCGCAATGATTCGAGGGTCTTGTTAGCTTCAGATGAAAAGTCAACAGTATGGGCGCCGTATACTTTAGTCGCAATTCGAAGAATTGTCTGATCGGCTGGCATTCCAGGTTCCACAATTGGATCATATGGGCGACCTGCGGCATCATGAGCAGCACAAGCCTCGACCGCAGCATCAGCTAGGTTGACTGCACCTTCTCCGCCTTTTGCATGCCCTTCAAAGATTACTACATCTCTCGCACCTGCGGCAATTGCCTCCTCGCGTATAGCCTCTACTTCCGCATCTGTGTCGCTGGAAAAACGATTGATGGATACGATAACGGGAATATTGGTCGAGGATAGGTTGAGAACATGCCGTCGTAGGTTCGTCGCAGCTCCGCCCCTAGTCGCTTCGACATTCTCTCGTTCTAATTCCACCTTTGGTGGTCTTTTACCGCCACCTGTAGAAAATCCACCTCCATGCAACTTCATCGCACGCACTGTGACATTTAGAATTAGACAATCTGGTACTTTTCCAGCAGCTTTAGCTTTAATTTGCAGAGCCTTCTCTGCACCCATTTCTGCTCCAAACCCAGCCTCTGTAACCACATAATCGGCGCATGAAAAAGCGATTGAATCCCCGATTATCGAGGAATTTCCATGAGCGATATTCGCAAAGGGTCCCCCGTGAATGAATGCTGGATCGCCCTCAAGTGTTTGTACAAGGTTAGGCAATAGGGCATTCCTCAGAAGTAGCGCCATTGCACCCGCACAACCCAAATCCTCAGCGGTCACGAGGTCGCCGTCTGTTGATACGCCAATAGCAATTCTACCCAGTCTAGCCCGAAGGTCGGCGTAGTCCTTTGAAAGTACTAAAATCGCCATTACCTCGCTAGAGGCTGTAATATCAAACCTCTCGGTTCGGACGATTCCATTTGCCTTACCTCCAAGTCCGACAGTAACCTCACGTAAACTGCGATCGTTCATGTCTATGACGCGCGGCCAAAGGATCCTGTCCAAGTCCAAATTCAGAGTATTACTACGGTGGAGGTGATTGTCGAGCATTGCGGAGCATAGGTTGTGAGCCATCGTTACAGCGTGTAGATCTCCGGTGAAATGCAGGTTGATTTCCTCCATCGGTAACACCTGAGAGAAACCACCACCAGCAGCTCCGCCCTTGATTCCGAAGACAGGTCCCATCGAGGGTTCACGAATAACACAGGTCGCATTATGGCCGCGACGGTTCAGGCCCTGATTGAGGCCAATCGTGGTCACAGTCTTACCCTCGCCGAATGGAGTCGGATTGACACTTGTCACTAAAATCAAGAATCCTTGATTTTCCCCACCTGCTTGCTTGAGCCTGTCCCAAGATATCTTGGCTATCGAAGGTCCCTGTAAAACTAAGTCACTGACCTTCAAACCTAGCTTATTCGCTACTTCCTCGATTGGACGAATCTTAGCCTTTCGGGCGATATCAAGGTCGCTTTCCATCATCAATCGACTCGCCCTCCCTTTCTTGAAATAAACGGCGCATTACTGATGCCCGCACTAATATCTATAGGGAAATTGATTGAACACGGAGAAACAATCCCGGGTGCATTTTTTACACCGTATTTCCGGCCGGGTCACATGACCAGACTCAAGAAAGGCGACCCGGCCCCCGAAATCTCTCTGCCAGCCATCGACGGCTCCACGTTCGAAATGTCCTCCATGAAGGGGAGGAGGGTTATCCTGACCTTCTTCAGTTTCTCCTCGTGCCCATTCTGCAACATCAGGATCAACCGGATAATGAAGAGGTGGGACGAGTTCCCCGATAATGCCGTCATGGTCGGGGTCTTCGACGCTGAGGTGTCGGATCTCGCCAAGAGGATGGCCAAGCACGAGCCCAAGTTCACCATAGTCGCGGATGAGAGTTACGAGACATTCCGAGAGAATGGGGTCTCGAAGTCCATGGCCGGGCTGATGCTGGCTCCCCTGAGGGCACCGCTGACGACGCTGGAGGCGATGCTGCGCGGGTACGTCCCGATGACGATGTCGATGTCGAAGCTCTC
>CETI01243030.1_pt1 | contig 10904 bp, 9 predicted proteins | sample 361441 | NCBI WGS metagenome assembly CETI01 (sample SAMEA2622478, study PRJEB7988) | marine metagenome | biome: marine biome (ENVO:00000447); feature: deep chlorophyll maximum layer (ENVO:xxxxxxxx); material: "saline water (ENVO:00002010), including plankton (ENVO:xxxxxxxx)" | depth 90 m | reverse complement strand
CTAATATTCTCATCTAAAATATTACTAATCTGTAAATCATTAGTGAGCTTTTCATAATATTCTTTACTATAAGCTATCCCTTCAATAATTGATGGCAATATTATATTTTCCTTGACTGTAAAATTTCTAAGAAGTTCAGAAAAGGCAGACATTATCCCTATTTGACTCCTAAATTTTCTTGTCTCGCTGCTACTATTGAAGATTTCTTCCATATCCTTGTCATTAAAAAAATATTTACCTGAAGTTTTATTAGTTATAAGCAAAAGAATGTTTAACAGAGTTGTCTTACCAGAACCTGACGGCCCTACAATCGAAACAAAATCACTTTTAAAAATTTTAAAGCTTATATCTTTTAATATCTGTTTACCATTAACATTCTTTGATAAGTTATTAATCTCTATCATGGTTTTAATAATTCCTCCTTATAAGTGGCTCCAGGTCTTTATTAAGAACTAACAAAGAAGGTATTAATGAAGATACGAAAACAGCAAGAAGTGCTGAGATGCTTATTAAAATAAAATAATCAATAGAGATGATAATAGGAAATCCCTCAATCTGATAAAAAGAAATATCAATTGATAAAGAATTTATAATATCCGTATTTATAATTAAATATAAAACTGACAAGGACAATAGAACGCCAATAATTGTTCCAAAAAGCCCTAGAAATAATCCAACAAAAGTAAAAATTAGAACTAAAGACTTTCTACTGGCCCCTAGCAAGATCAAGGTTCCTATCTCATTCTTTTTTTCTAAAATAAAGCTAACCATATTAGAATAAATATTAGTAGCGGATAAGATTATTAAAAACATCAAGAAGATTGTTATTGATAATCTTTCTAGTTTCATTAAATTAAAAAGACTTGCATTAATCGTTTGCCAATCCATAAGGTCGAATTTTATACTTGGGTACTTTTGAATTATTTTATCAGCTATAAGTTTAGACTTATACGGATCTATAATTAAAATTTCAGTAAAAATATTTTTTGATAAACCAAGTTTCTTTTTAGTATCGTTCCGCATGTAAATCCTATTAAATTCAGAATTTTTAATATCCAGAATTTTAAGTACATATGATTGAATTTCTTTAATTTGTACCTTCTTCTTTGAAAAATCAGGAGCCAAAATTTTAATTTTTGATTTTTCTTTCAGGCGAAACTTTTTAGAGAATTCATTGCTAATTACTATAGGTACATACTTTCCATCAAGCATCTCATGTTCTATTGAATCTGTTATTAACTTATTGTCATAACCTTTGATTTGAACAACATCAAAGTTATCTCTTATTAAAATGACACCATAATCCTCTGAAGTTTTTCTATACGACTTTACCCCTTCTATTTGATTAAGATCTAAAACTTTATCGTTATTTATTACAATATGAGGAAAACTTTCTAATATTTTTTGCTTAACTTTAACCTCAAATCCTTTCATAACAGAAAGTACAATTATTAGAGAAAAGACAGAAATACTTATTGAGGTAATTGATATTATTCCTGGTACTGAGTTATTACGTTTCTTAAAAAAATTTTTTATATAGCTTAAAATAAATAATCTAACGAATTTATTCATTTCTCATATGTGGAAAAAGAATTACTTCTCTAATTGAAGGACTATTTGTTAAAAGCATAACTAGCCTATCTATTCCAAGCCCAGCTCCCGCTGTAGGTGGCATCCCATATCGTAAAGCATTAATATAGTCTTCATCCATATCATTGGCTTCATCATCACCTTTAGATTTTAACTCTAATTGCTTATTAAACCTTTCAAGTTGGTCCTCAGAATCATTTAATTCTGAGAAAGCATTTGCAATCTCTTTCTCATTAATAAAAAGTTCAAACCTATCTGCAATCATAGGATTATCATTGTTTCTTCTAGCTAGGGGTGATACATCAATAGGGAAGCCGTAGACAAAGACAGGATTAATTATCCCTTTTAAATATTTTTCCTCAAATATTTCTGTAATTGCCTTTCCTGGCAAATCAAAATGATTAATCTTCATTTTATCAGCCTCTTTAAGTATTTCTTCTGGATTATTTAAAACGTCATATTTATAGAATTCTGATAGCCATTGAACCATATCAACTCTCTTCCATGGTCCAGTAAAATCAATTTCTTTCTCTTGATATATTATTTTATTATTATCTGAGAATAATTTCACACAATCTAGAACCAATTCTTCAACAAGGTCCATCATTATATTGTAGTCAGAGTAGGCTTCATATAATTCAATCATTGTAAATTCAGGATTATGTTGAGTCGAAATTCCTTCATTTCTAAAATTCCTACCAATTTCAAAAACCTTCTCGATTCCGCCAACGACGAGTCTTTTTAAATGAAGCTCTGGTGCAATTCTAAGTGTGAGATCCATATCTAAAGTATTATGATGAGTGCTAAACGGTCTTGCGGCAGCGCCACCAGCTACTGTATGTAATATTGGAGTTTCTACTTCAAGAAATTTTTTTTCAATCAAAAAATTTCTTATTTGTGCAATTATCTTAGATCGCGATATGAATATTTCTTTTACATTATCATTAGCTATTAAATCAACATATCTTTGACGATATCTAGTTTCGACATTAGTTAGTCCATGCCACTTTTCTGGAAGTATATTTATTGATTTTGTTAATATTTCAATATCTTTTGCTTCAATTGACAACTCTTCTGTTTTTGTAAAAAAACAATGACCTTCTACGCCAATAAAATCTCCAACATCAATAAATTTTTTAAAAAAATTCATTTTTTCTTTTCCAACAGAATCATTCGAAATAAATATTTGAATTCTTTTCATATTATCAATAATTTTAACAAAAGCTGATTTGCCAAAACTTCTAATAGCTGTAACTCTCCCAGCAATTTTATAATTAATATTATCTAACTCAAAAGACTTAGGAGATTCTTGAGAATATTTCTTTAAGATGTCTTCTACCATATCAGTCTTCATAAACTTATTGGAATATGGATCAATTCCCAAGTCTCTTAATTGATTAATTTTTTCTTTTCTTTTCTCTATATATTGATTATCTGAACTCATCAATCAATTCCTTCTCTAATAATTTCATAAAATAATAAAAACCTAAGGTTACTATTATACTACAAGATAGAAACATAACTTTAAAACTATATGTTTCTGCAACCAATCCATATAGGACCGAGAAAATCATGCCCCCGGAGGTAAACGATACACTGCAGATTGAAAATGCTTTCGACTTATCACTAATTTCGGTATACCTCAAGGCTAAAGTATAAATTGATGGATATACTAATGCATGAGATAAACCGAATAATAGTCCAGCGGATACAACTCCTATGAAATCTATCGAGAATCCAAGAATACCAATCGATAAACCATAGAAAATCAATGCTGGCTTGCAAAATGTTACTTGTCCATATTTATCAGGGAGCCATCCGAAAAATATTCTCATTACTAGTGCAATTAAAGTATAGGATAAAAAGAAAATAGTTATAGGTTCAACATTAATTGACTTTGTAAATACTGCTGCGAAATTCAAGCATGTTAAGAAAGAACCTCCCACAAGAAACATTATAAGGCAAACAAATTTTAATTTTTTATTTTTAAATAAGTCTGTAAAACTTCCTGGATTATTTAATCTATTCTCAAATGAAACTTTATCTTGAATCCCAAGGACGACTATAAAAGATATTAAACACGCAAAAACTGTTGAAATAAAAAAATAATCGTATGACAAATAATTTATTATTTGCACTGAAATTGTTGGTGCTAATGCATGATTAATAATCGCAAAAATTCCAAAGAAACCTAACGCTTGAGTCTGATTTTCCTCTAGAGAATTCTCTGTTATCAATGTTCCAGCTGAGACAAAAAAAAGAGAAAAGGCGCACCCTTGAAGAAATCTTAAGACTAAATACGAATAATATATGGAATCAAAAAACAGAAATAAAAAGTTTGATATAGCTAATAGTAGAGTTCCAAACAATAAAAGATATTTTTTTCTATACTTGTCCCCCATTAGTCCTGACACTGGCGTCACAAGTAAAGTGCTAATTCCTGCCATTGACATTACCAAGCCAATATCAAACTCAGCTCCACCTAAAGATATAATCCTAATCGGAAGAATCAGGAAGGCATGGTATGCATAGAAAAAGAAAAATGCAGAAAGAGTTATAAGAATTATATTCTTTGAGAATTTCAATTTATTTAGTTAGAAGTATAGACAGTTTTCCCGTTAACGATTGTCCTAATCACTTTTCCTTTTAATTTAATTCCATTGAATGGTGTATTTCTGCTTTTAGAGTACATTAATTCTTTATTAACTCTAACCTTTTTATTTTTATCAAAAATAACAATATCAGCCTTAAATCCTTTCTTAAGACTTCCACGTTTAATGTTTATTATTTCAGCAGGTTTAGTAGACATAATTCTTATCAACTTAGATAAGCTAACCCTCTTCTTTTCAACTAGGCTCAATGACAAAGGGAGTGCCGTTTCAAGACCAATTATACCAAAAGGTGCTTTTTTAAACCCCTTCTTCTTTTCTTTTTCAGCATGAGGTGCATGATCAGTAGCTATGATATCAATTGTCCCATCTGAAAGACCTTGGACAATTGCATCTACATCTTCTCTTGACCTTAAGGGAGGATTCATTTTAAAGTTTGGATCACAATCCTTAATGTCTTTATCTGATAGAGTAAAATGATGAGGAGTAGCCTCGCATGTTACTTTAACACCTCTTCTTTTTGCATTTTTAATTATTTCCACTGAATTTTTAGTAGATACATGACAAACATGAAGGTGAGCGTTTGTATATTCTGCTAATGCTATATCTTTTATAATTCCCAATTCTTCAGAAATATTTGGTATACCTTTTAAACCATTCTTTTTAGAAAACGTCCCTTCGTTAGCAACACCATCTAGTGAAAACGAACAATCTTCACAATGAGAAATTACAGGAAAAGAATTTTTCTTTGCAATCTCCATTGCTGCGTATAATAGTCTAGAGTTAGATACAGGAAATCCATCGTCAGAAATCCCTACACACCCTGCCTTAATATTCTCTAGAATCATCGCTAGCTTAAGATTATTAAGAGACTTTGTAATCGCGCCTATTGGAAAAATATTTACTAATCCTAAATCTCTTGCTTTTTTTATAATGTATTTTGTAATTTTTGGATTATCATTTGCTGGTGAAGTATTCGGCATACATGCTATCGATGTGAATCCACCAGCAACTGATGCAAGCGAACCAGTCTTAATTGTTTCTTTATGCTTAAAACCCGGATCTCTTAAATGAACATGGATATCAACCAAACCCGGTGAAACAACTAGGCCTTTTGCATCTATTATTTCGTCATAAGAATCTGTTTTTAAAACTTTTCTTTGATTAATGTTAAAGATATAATCATCCCTAATTTCAATATTCATAATTTGATTAAGGTTCTGTGATGGATCAACAACTAACCCATTTTTTATTAGAATCTTCATTTATTTCATCACTCTTTCTAAAAGAATTTGTCTACACCATACACTAAATTTTATCTGGTCAAAATATTTTGCCCTCTTATTCTTATCAAAGTCAGTAGGAATCTCATTAACTCTTGGAAAAGGGTGCATGACTATTGACTTGCTTGGTAAAGTATTTAATTGATCACTAGTTAATGAATAACTATGAACACTTCCTCTTTCTTTTTGAACTCTTGTAACATAAAGTATGTCGGTTTCTTCTAAAACTTCATTTATATCTGTTGTTTCATAGTAACTCTTGGGTAAATCATTAGATAGCTTTAAATGCTTTGGGCTAACTAAATTAAAATGATTATTATCAAATCTATTTAATAGCTTTACTAAACTTTTAACTGTTCTTCCATTTTTAAGGTCACCAATAAGAGTAACTCTTAGATTCGATAAATTTTTATTAAAAGAATTATAAATTGTAAAGCCGTCAATAATAGTTTGGGTTGGGTGCTCAGAGTTTCCGTCACCAGCATTAATAATAGGTACTGAGCTAACGTTTGCTGCTTTGTGTGCTGCACCATTTTCAGAGTGCCTTACAACAATCGCATCACTCATAGTAGACATTGTTATCACTGTATCCTCGAAGGTTTCTCCTTTAGCCGCACTAGAGAACTGAACATTATTAATAGGTATAGTGCTTCCTCCACAACGGCTCATGGCACTATAAAAAGAAGAAGAAGTTCTAGTTGAAGGCTCATAAAATAAATTAGTTAGAACTTTACCTTTTAAAAAACTATTACTTTTCCCTCTTCTTTTACCAGCATCCCGCCACAAAGAAAACAAAAAATCATCAGTTAAATCATCAACACTTAAAATATGCAACATATTAATTATTCAATTACCTTGAAGAACCTCCTCGTTCTTAAAATATCTTTAACATTTTTAAAATTATTATTCCACGAGAAATGTATGATAAAAGCCTTTCCTACAATATTTTCTCTAGGCACGAAACCCCAAAATCGACTATCTAAGCTATTATCTCTATTATCTCCTAATACAAAATAATTCCCATAAGGTATTGTTAAATTTTGTATATCATTTGGAATGCTTCCATTTGTCCTATAGATAACCTCTTTAGTACCTGAAGTAAAATTATTTTCATAAATAGTATGATTTACACCGTCTAGATTATAGATTCTTGAAGTTTTACTTGAAATTTCCTTACCATTTATATAGAGATTACTTTCTTTAATTGTGACTACATCCCCAGGAATTCCTACTATTCTTTTAATATAATAGATACTTGATAATCCAACAAACCCCCCATTGGGACAATTTTTAGAGTCTTTGTCCTCTGGAAATCTAAAAACTACAACATCTCCTCTTTTTATGATTTTAAAAGGAGCGACTATTTTAGAGGAAGAGCAAGGAAAACCTAGCCCATAATTAAACCTATCAACTAGAATTTGATCACCAACCAACAAAGTTGGATACATTGATTTAGAAGGTATCTTAAAAGGCTGAACAAAGATATATCTAATGAATAACGCAATTACCAATGCATATAATATTGACTTAAATGTTGAAAAAAACTTTGAGGAGCTTTTACTGTCTAAACTCATATCTAGTTAAGCTATATTCTACTGTTTTTTTGCGATAAGTTAAATTCTGAATTTGGTGCTAGTAATCTTTCAACACTATATACATCAGGGATCGAATCTAAACCTTTTATAATATCTTTTAAGTGATTTGCATTTTTTACCAAAATCTCAAGATAAATTGAAGATTTTGAGGAGGAAATCTTCTTTGCATTAATCTTAATAATATTAGATTCATTTTGTGCTAATAAGTTAGATACTTCAGATAAAATTCCAGTCTTATCATTACAATAAAGTCTTAAACTTGTTGAAGATTTTATGTTGGATTTTTCATCCCATAAAGCCTCAACCAATCTGTTTGAATCGACCTCAAGTAGTTGCTTACATGAAATTCGATGAATCGATATCCCCCGACCTAAGGTAATAAACCCAGTAATTTCATCCCCATAAATGGGTCCACAACAATTTGCCATTCTTACCATAATGTTACTAGATCCACCGACAGTTATAGCATTGTTCGGATTTAAATAGTTTTTTTGTTTTACCTCAAGTTTAGTTTTTACTCCCAGATTAAAATAACTTAGTATTTGAACAATATTAACTTTTGATAAGCTATAGTTAATAAATAAGCTTTCAATATTCTTAAAGTTATTTTCACTTGAAAAGTTCTTTAATTTTTCAAGAGTACTTGGATCGTCAATATTCAAACCATAATTTGCTAACTTCTTCCCTAATATCTCTTTCCCTATTTTTTCCGAATCCTTAGATGAAAGATTTTTGATTGAATTTCTAATTTTAGATTTTGCTTTCGAAGAAACTACATATTTAAGCCAATCTTTCGATGGTTCTCGATCTTTATTTGTAATAATTTCAATAGCGTCTCCACTTTTTAACTTATAAGAAAAGGGAACTATAGACCCATTAACTCTTGCACCAGAACATTTATTTCCTAAATCGGTATGAATAGCATATGCAAAATCAATTACAGAAGAGTCTATAGGAAGCTCTTTTAATTCCCCTGTTGGAGTAAATACATATACAAAGTCAGTTATAAGCTCGTCTTTTATTGCATCAATAAATTCCCTAGGATCGCTTAAAGTTTGAGTTTCAAAAATATTTTTTATACTTTCTGGTAGATCTATAAGCTTCTTTCTTTCATCCGAATCAATCTTATATTTCCAATGGGCCGCAACTCCATATTCAGCTATTTCATGCATATCTTCAGTTCTTATTTGCACTTCAACTTTATCTCCAAATGGTCCAATAACTGTAGTATGCAAAGACTGATACCCATTACTCTTAGGTAAGGCGACATAGTCTTTAAATCTTCCTGGTATTGGTTTCCAAGTTGAATGAACAGCCCCTAATGCAGCATAGCAGGATGCTATATCTTTGGAAATAATTCTAAAAGCCTTAATATCAAAAACCTTATCAGGATCAAGATTCTTTTTTATCATCTTTCTATAAATACTGTAAAAATTTTTGAATCTTGTGTTAACTTTTGATTCCAAATTAAATTTATCTAATTGCGCTTCTAAAAGATTTTTGATTTCAAAAGAATATTTCTCCCATTCATCTTTTTTAGAATTAAACATCTTGGATATTTCATCATATTCATTTGGTTTTAAAACCTGAAAGCATCTATCCTCAAGCTCAGTTCTGATCCAATATATCCCTAGGCGATCTGCTAAAGGCGCATAAAGGTCAACTGTTTCTTTTGCAAATATCTTTCTTCTTTCCTCTGGCAAATATGATATTGTTCTAATGTTATGCAACCTATCGGCTAACTTTACTAATATCACTCTGATGTCTTTACCTGTAGCTAAAATTAATTTCCTAAAATCCTCAGCTTGTTTTTCAAAAGTTGAACTTATCTTTAATTTGCTAATTTTAGTTACACCATCAACTAAGCTGCAAACCTCCTCACCGAATATATTAGTTATATCTTCTTTTGAAGTTAAGGTGTCTTCGATGGTATCATGAAGAAGACCTGTGATAATAGACTCTTTATCAAGCTTTATATCTGCAAGAATAGAAGTCACTTCCATTGGATGCGTTAAATAGGGTTCACCAGAATGTCTTTTTTGTCCTGCATGAACTTTTGCCGAATAAGCATAAGCCTTTGTAACTTCGGCTATATCTTCTGAAGTGAGATAAGGATTAACTTTTTCTAATATATCATTAAATCTTATCATTTAAATTCCCAACAATATTTTTTCAATATCTTGATAACACTCATCAAAACTATCATTAACAATGAGATGATCAAAGTACGTAGATTTAATTATTTCGTTTTTTGCCTCGATTGTTCTGTTCTCTATCTCGTCAGAAGTCATATCTCCTCTATTAAGAAGTCTCTCTCTTAAGGTATCGATTGAAGGAGGTCTAATAAAGAAAGATATACAATCAAAATGGTTAGTGTTAATAACGCTATATGCACCTTTAACATCAATATCCAGCAAGATACTATGGTTAAATTTTATCGAATCCTCGATGGGCTTTATAGGAGTGCCATAATAATTCCCATGAACTTCTTCATATTCTAAAAACGCATTTTGGTTAATTAAATTCTCAAATTCTTTTTTTGATACAAAGCTATAATGATCATTATTGGTTTCACTTGGTCTTTTCTCTCTAGTCGTAAATGAAATTGAAAAATCAAGATTCTTACAATTTAAAAGCAATTGTTTAGTAATAGATGACTTACCAACCCCAGACGGACCAGAAATTATTATCAAATATTTTCCCTTAATGTTCATATTATTATTTTAAAGTAAAAAAAAAATAATGGAATTAGAGATTACCTGCTCTAGAAGTACCCTCACAGGCAGGGCAGCTATAGCTATTCCCTGTGCATGATGAAAGTCTTTTTTCTAATAAATCTAGAATTAAGTCATCCACACCCAATGGCTTAGATACATGATAATTCGTTCCAGGAAACTTTTTTGAAGCCTCAAGAGCCAGAGAAGGTATATCCTGCTGCCAGTGTCTACCAGGACCCAAGAAAAAAGGACATATAATTACAAAATCAGCGCCCTTCTCTACGCATTTGTTATATGCGGTTTCAATGGAGGGTTCGGCTAATTCCATATGGGCAGGCTCAATAATATTATATTTTGACGAAAAACGTTGATGAAAAAGATCAACAACTTCTAAAAGCATTTGATTGCTCTCAACTTTTTTTGATCCGTGATCAACTATTATGATTCCTTTATTCATATCAAAATTATAACTGAAAAAAAAGATTTGCCGAAGGCGGGACTCGAACCCGCACATCCGAAGACACCACCCCCTCAAGATGGCGCGTCTACCAATTCCGCCACTTCGGCATTAAATTAAGCTCCAAATTTAGCAAGCATGTCTGCATGAGCCAAAATGTAATTCATTAGACTTTTACCTTCAAATAAACCTAAGTTACCCTTTATACACTCTTTCTCAGTAAACCTATTAGAAGTCCCATAAAAACTATTTTTCGAATTTATCATTACAGGAACAGGATGCCAACTGTGACTTTTCATTTTTGATGGAGTTGAATGATCTCCAGTTATACAAACTACATCGAAATTTAATTTCATTATATTCTTTAAGTGTTTATCAAAATCTTCAATAATTTTTATTTTGCCCTTGTAATTACCATCTTCACCATAACTATCTGTTTTCTTAATATGAAAATAGAAAAAATCGTAATTTTTATACTCATTCTTTAATGTGCTTACCTGCTCCTTAATACTTAAGTCTTTTACTGTAAGAGGGTTCATCCCTACGAGCTTAGAAATACCCTTATACATTGGATAAGTAACAATTGAAGCAGCTTTTAAATTATACAATTCCTTGAATTTAGGAATTTCGGGATATACAGAGAAACCTCTCAG
>CETI01151318.1_pt1 | contig 10934 bp, 13 predicted proteins | sample 361441 | NCBI WGS metagenome assembly CETI01 (sample SAMEA2622478, study PRJEB7988) | marine metagenome | biome: marine biome (ENVO:00000447); feature: deep chlorophyll maximum layer (ENVO:xxxxxxxx); material: "saline water (ENVO:00002010), including plankton (ENVO:xxxxxxxx)" | depth 90 m | reverse complement strand
AATTATATCAGGAGCGGAAAGTTTATAATTATGAAAAAAGGAAAAATAACACAAGTTATTGGAGCAGTAGTAGATGTAAAATTTGATGGAGAATTGCCGGAAATTCTTACAGCACTTGAATGTAAAAATGGAGAAAATAGATTAGTTTTAGAAGTTGCTCAACATCTAGGAGAATCAAGTGTCAGAACTATTGCAATGGATGCCACTGAAGGTTTAAAAAGAGGTGATGTAGTAACTGATACTGGAGCACCTATAAAAGTTCCAGTTGGACCTGAAACATTAGGAAGAATCATAAATGTTGTTGGAGAACCAATCGATGAAAAAGGTGAGGTTAAAACAAAAGAAAACTGGCCTATACATAGAACTGCACCTGAATTTAATGATCAGTCAACTGAAACAGAAATTTTAGTTACAGGAATCAAGGTAATTGATTTGTTAGCACCTTATGCAAAAGGAGGTAAAATAGGTTTATTTGGAGGAGCGGGAGTAGGAAAAACAGTTATTATTATGGAGCTTATTAATAACATAGCTAAAGCACACGGAGGATTTTCAGTTTTTGCAGGGGTAGGCGAAAGAACAAGAGAAGGCAATGATCTTTATCATGAAATGATAGAGTCAGGTGTAATTAAACCTGAAGGTCCAGGATCGAAAGCAGCTTTAGTTTATGGACAAATGAACGAACCTCCTGGAGCCAGAGCAAGAGTAGCGTTAACGGGATTAACTGTTGCTGAATATTTTAGAGATCAGGAAGGACAAGACGTACTATTTTTTGTTGATAATATATTTAGATTTACCCAAGCAGGATCTGAAGTTTCAGCATTGCTTGGTAGAATTCCATCTGCAGTTGGATACCAACCAACTTTAGCTACAGATATGGGAAATTTGCAAGAGAGGATTACAACAACTAACAAAGGATCAATTACATCAGTACAAGCTATTTATGTTCCTGCGGATGACTTAACAGACCCAGCACCGGCTACGTCTTTTTCACACCTAGATGCAACAACAGTTTTGTCTAGACAAATCGCTGAACTAGGGATTTATCCTGCAGTTGATCCTCTTGACTCAACTTCAAGAATTTTAGATCCAAGAATAGTAGGTGATGAACATTATAGTGTTGCAAGAGAAGTACAAAAAATTCTTCAAACCTATAAATCTCTGCAAGATATTATTGCGATTTTAGGAATGGATGAATTATCAGAGGAAGATAAATTAACTGTAGCAAGAGCTAGAAAAATTCAAAGATTCTTATCGCAACCATTTTTTGTTGCTGAAGTATTCACTGGATCTGCAGGAAAATTAGTAGATTTAGAATCTACAATAAAAGGGTTCGATGCGATTTGTAAAGGTGAGTATGACCATTTACCTGAAGCAGCATTTTATATGGTAGGAACTATAGAAGAAGCTATAGAAAAGGCTGAAAAAATGGCTAAGGAAGCTGCGGCTTAATGAACGAAGATTATAAAATTGAAATAGTAAATCCAGAAAAATTTTTTTTACAAAAAGAAGATGTGTCAGAAGTTGTAATACCTGCATTTGAAGGAGAAATGGGAATATTAAAAGATCATATTCCAATTATTTCTTTCTTAAAGCCAGGAATTATTAAAGTTTTTACAAAATCGGGCGAGGAAAATTATTATGTTGAGGATGGTATAGTTGAATTTAAGGATAATAATTTATCAATTTTGACAAGCTTAATCTTTAGGGTTGCTGATTTAGATAAAAGTAAAATTGATCAACTTCTTAAAGAAGCTGAAAAAGATATCAATGAGGATAAGATTGATGATCAAAAAAAATATTTAGTTGATCAAAAAATAAGTGTTTTAAAATCTTTATCTTTAAACTAATTAATTATTTCTTTTACCCTTTTTTTGATTATTTCATAAACATCTAATTTAAATTTAACTACTACATCAGTGATTTTTTCTAAATCAATCCATTTATATTCAAGAAATTCAGGATGATTAGTTTTTAAATTTATTTCACTTTCTATTCCATTAAATCTCATAAGAAACCATTTTTGTGTTTGCCCTTTATACTTTCCTTTCCAAATTATACCTAAAAGGTTATTTGGTAATTCATATGTGGTTGTTCCATCTATTTCTTTAATTAATTCTACACTTTCAATACTGGTTTCTTCTTTAAGTTCTCTAAGAGCTGCTGTTAAAAAATCTTCATTTTTATCCACACCTCCTTGCGGCATTTGCCAAAAATTTTTAGGATTATCTATTCTCTTAGCAACAAAAACCTTATTTTCTTTATTGAGAAGGACAATACCCACTCCATTTCTGAGTGGCAAATTTTTATACTGCTTCTGCATACAACTATCTAACCATTAATTAACTTAAGTGCAAATTGTAGTTGATTGTCAGTTTCTGTATTAATTCTGAATTGATCATTATCTTCTTCGACTAATATATCTGGAACAACTCCAACTTCAGAAATAGATTTTCCAGATGGTAAATAATATTTTGATACAGTTAATCTAATTGCTCCTTTATTATCTAGAGGAATGATTGATTGTACTGACCCTTTTCCATAAGTATTTTCTCCAACCAGAATAGCTCTTTTGTGATCTTTTAAAGCACCAGCTACAATTTCAGATGCTGAAGCTGATCCATAATTAATTAAAATAATAAGAGTATCTCCATTTATTATATCACCTTTTTTTGCAAACCATTTTCTGTTTTCATTTCCTCTTCTACTTTTTGTAGAAACAATTTCACCATTATCTAAAAAAAAATCTGTAATTTTAATTGCTTGAGATAAAAGTCCACCAGGATTATTCCTCATATCGAGAATAAAATGTTTAACCTTATTGTTCTTTTTGAATTTTGTTAATTTTTCTCTTACTTGTTTGCTGCTGTTTTCATTAAAAGAAGTTAATCTTAAATAACCTATATTATCATCAAATAATTCTGATTTTACCGATGCAACTTTAATTATTTCTCTTGTAATATTAAAGATAATTGATTTTTTAACTCCAATTCTTCTAACAGTAATTTTAAGATCTGAGCCGACTGGACCTCGCATTAGATCTACAGCTTCGGTTAGAGATTTTCCTTGAACTTGAATGTCATCAATTTTTACAATGTAGTCTCCAGCTTTTACTCCAGCTCTATAAGCTGGCGAATTATCAATTGGAGAAATTACTTTCACGACACCTGCCTCCATTCCCACTTCAATACCTAAGCCACCAAATTCCCCGCTAGTTTCAGTTTGCATTTCTTTTAGTACTTCAGGAGACATATAAGAAGAATATGGATCTAAAGATTGAAGAACCCCATTTATTGCAGCATCCATAACATCGCTTTGGTTAACATCTTCTACATATTCTTTGTTAATTTTATCCAAAACTTCACTGAACAAATCAACTTTGCTATATATATTTTTATCACTGGCAAAAACAGATGTTTTAGTAAAGTTGAAAATTATAATAGTAAAAACAAAAAAATATTTTAATTTATTATTCATATCATTATTTTTTCTTTAGGTATTAATTCTGACCACATTTTTTCTAATTCATAAAATTTCCTTTTTTCTGGATTAAAAATATGAACTATTAAATCGATTCCATCTACTAATTTCCAATCATTGCTATCTTTTCCTTCAATTTTACAATTAAATATTCCATTTTTTATAAATTGATCAAAAACTTGTTCAGAAAGTGCCTGTATATGTCTAGATGATGTTCCGCTTGCAATTATCATATAGTCAGCAATTGTTGATTTTCCTGCAAGATCTATTGTTACAATGTCTAAAGCCTTATTGGAATCCAATGTTTTTAGGATAGTTTTTTTAAGATTGGAAATTTTATCCATTAATTATTCTTAGATTACCAAATTTTTCTTAATTTAGAAGAAGAAATATTTATTTTTTTAAAATTTATATAGTCTAATCCCTTTTTTCTGAATTTTTTGTATGCAACTGATTTTAAAGATTTTGATTTATATTTATTTCTATCAAAAACTAAAATATTAAACTTTTTTAAAATTTGCTGCCACTTGTACCATTTATGAAGTTTTATAAGGTTATCTGCTCCTATTATGAAATAAATATCATGATTTTTATTTTTATTTTTTAAGTAACTTATTAAATCAAATGTTTTATTTGAACCAACTTTATCTTCTAAATACTTCACTTTTATAAAGGGATTTGTTTTATTGATTTTTTTTGCAAGCTCTATTCTTTTTTTTAAAGAATTTAGACTTTTATTTTTAAAAGGATTTTTTTTAGTAATTGACCAGATTACATAATTTAACTTATATTTTTTTTTTGCTTCTAGAGAAATTTTTACATGACCTTTGTGAGGAGGATCAAAAGTTCCACCGAGCAAACCTATTTTATATTTAATATTTTTTTTTTTCAATTTATTTTCTAATTTGTCCAGATCCATATACTTCATATTTGTATGTCACTAACTGATTTAGTCCAACCGGTCCTCTTGGAGGTAACCTATTAGTCGATATACCTACTTCTCCACCAAATCCAAATTCTCCACCATCTGCGAATTGTGTTGAAGTATTATGCATTGCTATGGCACTTTTAACATTTTTTAAGAAGTATATTGCAGATTTTTTATTTTTTGTGATAATTGCATCTGTGTGCATTGTTCCATATTTATTTATATGAATAATTGCTTCTTTTAAATTTTTCACAGATTTGATAGAGACTTTTGCAGATAAATATTCTGTGGACCAATCTTTTTCTTTTGCAATTTTACTATATCCTTTAAATATTTTTCTTATTTTTTTATCAGCAAAAATAATACAGCCCTTAGTAATTAGTTTTTTTAAGACTGGATTTACAAATTTTTTTAAGCATTTTTCATGAATTAAAATTGTTTCAGTTGCACCGCATATACTTGTGTTTCTAAGTTTAGCATTGTAAATTATTTTTACAGCTGAACTTAAACTTGCATCTTTATCAATATAGGTATGACAAATACCCTCAAGATGTCCAATTATTGGAACTGAAGAGAGTTTTTGAACTTTTTTAACTAAATTTTTCCCTCCTCTTGGAATCACTAAATCTATATATTTTTCCATTTTAGATAGTAAAATATCTACTAATCGTCTATTTCGACTTTTAATAAATTGAACATAATTGGGATCAACTTTATTATCTTTAAGTGCTTTACGAAATAAATTAGCTAAAATTTTGTTAGAAAAATAAGCTTCAGATCCCCCTCTCAGAATTATTGAATTGCCTGATTTAAAACATAAACTTGAAACATCAGAAGTTACATTAGGTCTACTTTCGTAAATTATACCGATAACACCAAGGGGAATAGTAACTTTTTTGATTCTTAAGCCATTAGGCCGCTTAAATTGAGATAAAGTTATGTTTATTGGATCTTTTAATTTAATAATAATTTTTATTGATTTAATTATTTGTTCAATTTTATCTATATCTAAAATTAATCTTCTCAATAAATTTTCTTTTATACCTTTTTTTTTGGCAAAATTAACATCTTTTTTATTTTGATTAATTATTTTAAATTTATTTTTATTTATCAAATAAGCAAATTTGTCTAAAACTTTATTTTTAATTTTAGTATCAATTTTTTTTTCAAATGCTTTTTGGGCATTTATACCTATATTTTTTAAATATTTATTCATCTATATTTCAACCATATCATCTTTATGAACTACTTCAGATTTGCTAACATATCCCAATAGTTCGCTTATTCTATTTGAATGTTGACCTTTAATTTTATAAATTTCCTCTGAATTAAAAGAACTAAGACCTCTAGCAAATTCATTCATATTCTTATCAATAATTTTAATATGATCTCCTTTATTGAACTTTCCCTCAATATTTATAATTCCTGCCGCTAGTAAACTTTTTCCTTTCTTAAGAGCATTTATGGCTCCATCATCAATAATTAATTTTCCTTTTGGTGCAATGGATCCAATTATCCATTTTTTTCTTGCATCTAATTTAGAAATTTTAGGCAAGAACCACGTGCAATTATTTTTTTTATAAATATCACTAATCGGTCTATTTGATAATCCATTTGCAATTGCCATGTAGCAACCTGATAATTGGCATACTTTGGCCGCATCAATTTTAGTTTTCATTCCTCCTGTTCCATAAATTCCTATACTTTTTCTTGCCGCATTCTCAATATTTTGATCTATATTTTTTATTTCTTTAATCAATCTTCCTTCTTTATATAATTTAGGATTTTTTGTGTACAGGCCGTCAACATCAGATAATAAAATTAAACAGTCAGCACTTGAAATTTGAGCTACTCTTGATGCTAATCTATCATTATCACCATATTTTATTTCACTAGTGGCAATACTATCATTTTCATTAACGATTGGTATAAAACCTAATTCAAACAAATTATCGATTGTTCTTTTTGCATTAATAGCTCTTCTTCTTTGTTCGGTATCTTCAAGAGTAATTAGTATCTGGGACAAATTAATTTTCTTTGAGTTAAAATTTTTTTTAAACAAGTTCATTAACTCTATTTGGCCTATCGATGCAATTGCTTGACTCTTATCTAATTTTAATTTTTTTTTATTTAAACCTAATTTTTTACATCCTAGTGCAATTGCTCCAGAACTCACTATAACTATATTTTTTTTTTCATTTAGTAATTTTTTAATATCTTTAATAAACTCAGATAACCATTTTTTTCTTATTATACCATTATCGTTTATTATTAAAGATGAGCCTATTTTTATTACAATGGTTTTAGAATTTTTAAGATACATATTTAATTAATTTAGTTTTTATATTTGCAATAGATTTTTTATCTATTGTTGAAAGAGTCAAAACATTTTTTTTTAATTTTTTTTTAATTTTTTCTTTTACTTCTTTTAATTTTTTTTTATCAATCAAATCAATTTTATTTAAAACTATTAATTCGTCTTTTTTTAACAAATCCTTGCTATATTTACTTAATTCTTCTCTAACTTGTTTATATGATTCTATTAAATTTTCATTATTTGCATCAATCAAATGTAATAATGTTTTACATCTTTCTATATGCTTTAGAAATTTTATTCCCAAACCGACACCTTGATGTGCTCCTTCAATCAAACCAGGTATATCTGCAAGCGTAATTTCTTTATCATCGTATATAGATACTCCAAGGTTTGGATTGATTGTTGTAAATCTATAATTTGCAATTTTAGGCGTTGCACTTGTAATTGAAGCTAATAAACTAGATTTGCCTGCATTAGGTAAACCAATAATTCCTACATCAGCAATTGTTTTTAATTGAAGCCAAATCCAAAACTCCTCTCCCAATAATCCTTTTGTAAATTTTTTAGGTGCTCTGTTTGTTGATGATTTAAATCTTGTGTTACCCAAACCACCTTTTCCACCTATTGCTGCAACAAATTCTTCGTTTTCTTTTTTAAAATCATAAATTAAAGTTTTATTATCTTCTTCAAATACTTGTGTACCAACTGGAACTTTTAAATACAAATCCGTACCTCCTCTGCCAGTTTGTTTTTTCCCCTTTCCATCTTCACCTCTATTAGCTTTAAAATGTTGTTTAAATCTATAATCAATTAGAGTATTTAGATTTCTTTCAGATTTTAAAATTATTGAACCACCTTTTCCACCGTCACCTCCATCAGGCCCTCCAAATTCAATAAATTTTTCTCTTCTAAAACTCGGTGAACCTGATCCACCATTTCCAGCTTTAATAAATATTTTTACTTGATCTAAAAATTTCATGATAAGACAACTTTTTTGAATTTAAGTTGTATTGATTAATTGGGTTTTACCGAAACAAATGTTCTATCTGACTTTGTTTTTTTGTACTCTACAGTACCTTTAATTTTTGAAAAAATTGAATGATCTTTACCCATACCAACATGTTCTCCTGGAAAAATTTTTGTTCCTCTTTGTCTTACAATTATATTTCCAGGAATCACTTGTTGTCCTCCATACTTTTTGACACCAAGTCTCCTTCCTGCACTATCCCTTCCATTTCTCGATGATCCACCTGCTTTTTTTGTTGCCATAAATTACCTATCTATTTTGACTTTATTTCCTCTTTAATTTCATTTTTTTTTGTAGGTTTTAAAACTTTAGGAGCTTCTGACAAAATTTTTCCATCTTTAGAAAAAATTTTCATTATTTTTATTAATGAATATTGTTGTCTATGACCATTTTTTCTTCTCGAGTTTTTTCTTCTTCTTTTTTTAAAAATTAAAACAGTTCTATTTTTACCATTTTTAATTATGTCAGCCTCTACTTTAGCACCATCTATTTTTGGAGCACCTACCTCAGAAGTTTTATCATCTCCATACGCTAGAACTTCATTGAATTCTATTTTAGAATTTGAAGTTGAATTCTCCAGCTTTTCAACTTTCAATATCTCACCAGCTTTGACTTTATACTGCTTTCCTCCAGTTTGTATGACAGCAAATGACATTAATATTCCTTAATTTTTATAGGCTGCAATATAATTCTAGACATATTTTAGTCAAGTTGAATAAACTAAAAATTATCCTTTAAATCTCTTAATTTTGAAAAGTCCTCTAAATTTTTCGCTCTCAAAAAAACATTACATGCCAATTCATCTCTTATTGTAGATGGAATTGTGGGTAAGTTTTTTTCTAATTTTAAATTGATTTCTAAAATTTTTTTTTTTAATTTTTCATTATCACTTTCATATTTTGAACAAAATAAGGAATTTTTTAAAGTATATTCATGTCCGCAGTAAACTTTTGTATTTTCAGGGAGGACTTTTAATTTTTTTAAAGAATTGTACATTTCTTCTTTTGTGCCTTCAAAAATTTTTCCACAGCCTAATGAAAAAAGTGTATCTCCAGTAAAAACAATATTTTCTTTTCTAGAATAAAAACAAATATGCCCTTTTGTATGTCCAGGAATATGTATTATTTTAAATTCAAAGTTTTCACTTTTCCAAATTTCATTATCTTCGACCAATATATCTATATCTGGAATTCTTTCTTTATCATTTTTAAAACCAATTACTTTTGAACCATATTTTTTTTTCAGCTCATTGTTTCCTCCAACATGATCAAAATGATGATGAGTATTTAGTATAAATTTTAAAATTATTTTGTTATTTTGAATATAATTAATAATAGGTTGTGCTTCACTAGGATCAACTACACATGCATAATTATTTTTTTCATCAATAATTAAATAAGAATAATTATCTTCTAAGCATTTTATTATTTCTATTCTCATTTTATTTTTCTATTAAAAAAATTCCTAGTTCTGAAAAAAAATTTTTAATATTTAAATTTTTACTATTTATTTCTGATACCTTTTTCTCATGCAAAGCTAAAGATTTAAAAAATTTAAAATTTTTTTGCTTTGAAAAATTAACAAAATCTTTAATTGTGCACATATGAATATTTGGTGTGTTAAACCATTCGTTTGGTAAATGTGTTGTTATTGGCATTGTTCCTTTCAAAAAAAGGTGAAGCCTTACTTTCCAATATCCAAAATTTGGAATTGTGACTATGGCTTTATTAGCAACTCTTAACAAATTATCTATTACTTTTTCAGGATTATAAAATGCCTGGAGAGTCTGACTTAAAATAACATAGTCAAATGAAGAATCTGGAAATTGTTCTAAATCTTTTTCTGCATTTCCTTCAATAACTGATAGTCCTTTAGAAATACATTTTTGTACATTGTTTTTTGAAATTTCTAAACCTCTAGTATCAATATTTTTATTTTCAAATAAATGTTTCATTAATGTACCATCTCCACATCCAACATCTAGTACTCTTTTATTGTTTTCAATTAATTCTGAAATTATTTGAAATTCTTTTTTCATAATTTTAATAGTTTGCATCTAAAAAGTTTTTTACTGATTTTAAAAATTCAGGCACTTCTAATAAAAAAGAATCATGTCCTTTATCACTTACAATTTCAATAAAACCTACATCTGCACCTGCAGCATTAAGAGCTATAACAATTTCTTTATTTTCTGAAGTTGGATATAACCAATCAGAAGTAAATGAAATAATAAAAAATTTTACTTTACTATTTTTAAATGCATCTGATAAATTTCCATTATATTCTTTTACCAAATCAAAGTAATCCATTGCTCTTGTTATATATAAATAACTATTTGCATCAAAACGATCAACAAACGCAGAACCTTGATGTCTAAGATAGCTTTCAATTTGAAAATCTGCATCAAAACTAAAATTTAAATCATCTCTTTTTTGAAGTTTTCTTCCAAATTTTTCTTGTAAACCTTTTTGGGATAGATAAGTTATATGTGCAGCCATTCTCGCAACAGACAAACCTTTATCAGGAGAATTTTCATAATTAAGATAACTTCCTTTTTTCCAATTAGCATCAGCCATTATTGCTTGTCTACCTAATTCATTTAAAGCAATATTTTGTGCAGAGTGACTAGCTGTACAAGCTATAGGAAGTGCAGTTCTAGTTTTATTTGGAAAATTTGCAACAAACTGTAGAACTTGCATGCCACCCATTGATCCACCCATAACACTATATAATTTATCAATTTTAAAAAAATCTAATAAGTTATATTGTACATTTACCATATCATTAATTGTTATTACTGGAAAATTAGTTCCAATATTTTTATTCGTTTTTGTATCAATGCTGCTTGGTCCATAGGATCCCATACATCCACCAATTACATTTGCACAAATTACAAAAAATTTATTAGTATCAACTGCTTTATTTGGCCCAACTAAATGTGACCACCATCCACTTTTATTTGTTATTGGATTAATATCGGTTACGAATTGATCTCCTGATAATGCATGAAATGCTAAAATTGCATTGTCTTTATTTTCATTTAGCTTTCCATAAGTTTCATAAGCTAATGGAAAATTTGAAATAGTTTTACCACAATCAAGCTTTATAGGTTTTTCTATAATAATTGTTTTTACCTTATCTATTTTATTCATTTTTTCTTTCTATTGAATTGTGAGGTAAAAAAA
>CETI01008449.1_pt1 | contig 10935 bp, 6 predicted proteins | sample 361441 | NCBI WGS metagenome assembly CETI01 (sample SAMEA2622478, study PRJEB7988) | marine metagenome | biome: marine biome (ENVO:00000447); feature: deep chlorophyll maximum layer (ENVO:xxxxxxxx); material: "saline water (ENVO:00002010), including plankton (ENVO:xxxxxxxx)" | depth 90 m | reverse complement strand
TCTCGAATAAAAAGTTCCTTAGCTTTTAAAGCATTAGTTACATAATGAGCCCAAGGGTCCTTCGGGTCAAAAAGATCAGAAACATTTAAAAATTTCTCAGTTTTTGCAAAACCTTCATCAGTAAGAATACAACTTCTTTGTTTCTCATCGACTTCATAATCCCCATCTGGATCTATTCCATCTTTTGACATCTCTTTTGACCTCAATAATTTTTCCACCACAGCAGCAGCCTTTTGATATTTGTCTTGTGGCCGTTCAACCTGTCCTGAAATAATTAATGGGGTACGTGCTTCATCTATGAGAATTGAATCAACTTCGTCAATCACACAAAATTGAAAAGGTCTTTGTACTACTTCATCAACGCTTGCAGCCATATTGTCTCGAAGATAATCAAAACCAAGTTCCGAATTAGTAGCGTAGGTTATGTCGCATAAATAATTTTCTCGCCTCTGAAGAGGAAGCATATCTTGCTGAATAAGTCCTACTGAGAGTCCTAGAAAACGATGAATCTGACCCATCCACTCAGCATCTCTTCTCGCTAAATAATCATTGACAGTAACAACATGTACTCCCCTTCCTGTTAAGGCATTGAGAAACGAAGGTAAAGTCGAGACTAATGTTTTTCCCTCCCCAGTCTTCATTTCTGCTATTTGACCTTCATGTAAAACCATCCCACCCATTAATTGCACATCAAAATGTCTCATTCCCAAAACTCTTTTTGAAGCTTCTCTAACTACAGCGAAAACCTCAGGTAGCAGGGCGTCCATCAACTCTAAACGGGCTGAGCTTTTATCAGGCTTTTCCAATTGCACTCGAAAATCTGTTACTCGACTTCTGAGCTCATCATCTGACAAAGAGACAAAATCTTCCTCAAGAATATTAATGTCTGAAACTATTGGAGAATATCTCCTTAACTTGCGCGCGTTAGGGTCACCAAGAAGTCGCTTAAGCATTAACTATTTTGTTCGAGATAATATGCATTTTATTTTACGCTATTAAAAATAGATTTAAAAGGGTTTGACGAGTAAATGAATGTTAGAAATTTAAAAGTGTATTAGTTAACAAATTAGTAGAATTACTTGAAAATGCATAATAATTAAGGTTTCGAGAAGTAAAACAAAGCATTTTTATAAATAAGTAGGGATCTTATCAAATTTGGATTTATAGAAGAATATAACTTACAAGAAGGCATTAGATAAACAAAATCTGATTAAGAAGTAGTTCAATGAAAAAATATTTACTAACATGCTAGCAAACATTTATTAATGGCTAAATCAGCTGATTTGATGAAAGACATATCATTAATTAAACATGCATCAAGTGCTCCTGGATTAAGAATCTTTGGACTTGGTCCATTTCTGAAGCCAATTAAAGGATTAAAAAAACTACAAGTTTTGTTTAATCAAAATACGTTGTGGGCAAAAGATAGAACTATCTACCAAATCAGACGCATGCTTGCAAATAGCAATGTAATAATTACATTATGGTATAAAGATGATTTAATAGGTTTCGGGAGAGCCACAACTGATCAAGTCTATAGAGCTGTCTTATGGGATATTGTTGTCTCCAAAGATTTACAACGCGTGGGTCTAGGGAAAATAATAGTAGAAGAGTTATTAAAGGATAAAAAAATAAATTCTGTCGAGAAAGTTTATTTAATGACTACTAATAGTAAAGATTTTTATAATCAATTGGGATTTAAAGTTATTAACAATCAAACACTTATGATGTTAACTTAGATGTTAAAAATATTATTTGACTATTACTAACCACAAAAAAAGCGGATGAAGAGATTCGAACTCTCGACAATTCTCCTTGGCAAGGAGATGCTCTACCACTGAGCTACATCCGCAAAGTTGCAACTACATCGTACCAATTAAAATGCCTTGGTTGAAAGATAATTATGTAAATTGAGCTTTTCAATTTACATAATTATCCAACCACTTTCATCAATGAGCCCATCTCAAGGGCTTGCAAGGCATAACTCCATCCTAGATTATTCTTAATTCCTGCTCTTTCTAAGGCCTGCTGCATAGTGTCAGTTGTCAAAACACCAAATATTATGGGAATTCCAGTTTCTCTGGAAACAGTAGCAATACCTTTACTCGCTTCAGAAACAACAACATCAAAATGTGGAGTATCCCCGCGAATAACTGCGCCTAATGTAATTACTACCTCATATTTTCCAGATCGAGCCAATTGTTGTGAAACAATTGGCAACTCAAAAGAACCAGGAACCCAGGCTACATCTAATTGTTTGCTATTTTCTGATGAGTCAATTCCATGCCTAGATAAACAATCTAAGCAACCGCTTAGAAGTTTATTAGTAATTAGATCATTAAAACGTGCAATAACAATAGCCACACGTAATGATGATGAATTCTCAAAGGTACCCTCAATAGTTGCCATTTTTTAAGGCCTTATTTACCTCTTAACAGTAACCGCTTTGGAGTAAATTTAAAACACTCTGATCAAAACAAATCTAATTCGTGCAATTTAATCTTACATAAAATCACTAAACACTCATCTGGTGAGTGATGTATTCACCAACCAATGCTTGAAGAAGAACAAGGTGGAACCAAACACCAGCAAGTATTTCTATCTTTTTAATATTGGGATTTCGATTATCCTCTGGATTCGATTGAGTCATATAGAAAACAGGTACTCCAATCACCAAAAGCAATGAAGAGAATAAAAGTGCGTTCGCAACGATGGAATTAATGGCCAGCATGAGTGAGAAAGCTGAAAAAGAATTGCTCAATATTTGATAATTGTCCCATGTAAGTGTGAATTGATGAACTACGTCTTAATATTTGTAGTGAGGCTTCACATGCAAAATAAAATATTTCTTCTAATATGCGTTGATTAAAGCATGTTTAATAAAATGGCTGCCAGCCCAAATCCATTGCAAGGCAGTCTTTTTAATAATGAAGAAACATCTTCTAATGTAAATGCTCAGGAAAACAACTCCTCCATTAAGTCTTCCGAAAGCCTTGCAAATCAAAAACTTCAAGATGACGCACATCTTAGGCCTCGCTCAAAAAATACTAAAAAAAAGCAACCTCAAGCATCTAGTTTGGATGGATTTTCCATTCCTGAAATTGAAGTACCAAAATGGTCACATCACAGCTTGCCGAACATTGATGACCTGACTCCTGCGCTTAGACACTATGTTGAACTAAAAATAGAAAATCCAAAAAGAGTTTTACTTTATAGACTTGGCGATTTTTTTGAATGCTTTTTTGAGGACGCCATTAAGCTCTCTGAAATTTTAGAACTTACTTTGACCAGCAAAGAAGGAGGAAAAAAGATTGGTCGAATTCCAATGGCTGGGATACCTCATCATGCCTCTGATAGATATTGCTCTCAACTGATAAAAAAAGGTTTATCAATTGCTGTTTGTGACCAACTTGAAGCGGCTCCTTCAAAAGGCAATAAATTGATAAAAAGAGGTATTACAAGACTAATAACTCCTGGAACAATTCTCGAGGAGGGAATGCTGAGTGCGAAGCAGAATAATTGGCTAGCATCTGTTCTAATTGACTCTTATGCAAATAAAGCAGAGATTAAATGGTCTTTGGCGAAAGTAGATGTAAGCACAGGTGAACTTATTGTTCAAGAAGGACAAGAAATTAATAATTTAAGACAAGAACTAGTAAAATTGGAAGCAGCTGAAGTGATATCAGAACGAAACACGATAAGTATTAATCATTGGCATACTAAAACAACAAAAATAACTGAATTTAATCAGACTTCATTTTCTAAATTAGAGTCTGAAACAGCAATATTAAATCACTACTCCTTAAGTAATATTGATGGATTAGGTTTATATTCTCATCCTCTATCTATCAGAACTATTGGAGGGTTAATTGCCTATTTAAACAAAACACATCCGAATCTAACCAATCAAAATCAAGATACTATCAAGACTCATATTTCTTTAGATTATCCTCAGATAAAATATGATCATGCTGGTTTGGTTATAGATAATCAAACTAGAAGAAACTTGGAAATTTTTTCAACACAAAGAGGAGGGCAATTTCAAGGATCTTTGTTATGGGCAATCGATAAAACCTTAACAGCAATGGGAGGGAGATGTATAAGAAGATGGGTGGAAGAACCCTTAACAGATTTCCAAGAAATACATAACAGGCAAGAAATTATTGGTTTGCTAGTTAAATCAACCTCATTAAGAAAAAATCTTCGCAAAATACTTAGATCTATGGGAGATCTTGAGCGTCTATCAGGGAGAGCAGGTGCACAGCAAGCTGGAGCGAGAGACTTAGTAGCAATAGCAGAAGGAATCAACCGTTTACCAATACTTGCCAAAAACCTGAAGGATCCAATATTTAAAAATTCTAAATACTTCGAATCTATAATAAATTTAGATAAAAATTTAATAGAAATTGCAAACAAAATAAATAATGAAATCATTGACAATCCACCACTTAGTCTTACAGAAGGTGGGCTAATTTATGATGGTGTGGATCCTATCCTTGATGGTTTACGTAATAAACTGGATGATCACAACTTATGGCTAAAGAGTCAAGAAATTAATGAAAGAAAAATTAGTAAAATAAATAATTTAAAATTGCAATATCATCGTTCCTTTGGATATTTTTTAGCCGTAAGTAAAGCCAAGTCCATTAATATTCCAGATCACTGGATAAGGAGACAAACTCTTACTAATGAAGAAAGATTTGTAACGCCCGAATTAAAAGAAAGGGAAGGTAAGATTTTCCAAATAAAAGCACGTATCTCCCAACTAGAATATGAATTATTTTGCGCACTTCGAATACTTGTTGGAAGTAGATCAAAGAGTATAAGACAAGCTGCAAAAGCTATTTCTTGTTTAGATGTATTAACTGGGTTAGCAGAACTTGCAGCTACAAACAATTATATTCAGCCTCAAATAGTTAATAGTATAGACTCTAAAAAGTCCAGAGAAATTTCAATTTTAGAAGGTCGACATCCAGTTGTTGAGCAAATTCTCGTTGATAAATTTTTCGTACCCAATGATGTGAACCTTGGCTCTCAAACTGATTTAATTATTCTCTCTGGACCAAATGCAAGCGGTAAAAGTTGTTACTTAAGGCAAATCGGATTATTGCAAATTATGGCACAAATAGGCAGCTGGATTCCAGCGAAATCCTGCACAATCGGAATTGCAGATCAACTATTCACTCGCGTAGGTGCAGTGGATGATTTAGCAGCTGGTCAATCTACATTTATGGTGGAAATGATTGAAACAGCTTTTATTCTTAATAAAGCTACGGAGAAATCATTAGTATTATTAGATGAGATTGGTAGGGGAACTTCCACTTTTGATGGATTATCTATAGCTTGGTCGGTTAGCGAATTTTTAGCACAAAGTATAAAAAGTCGTTCAATTTTTGCAACTCATTATCATGAACTAAATCAAATTTCAGAGTACAACGATAATGTAGAAAATTTTCAAGTCCTTGTTGAACATGAAGAAAACTCACTTCGCTTTCTTCATAAAGTTGCTAGAGGAGGTGCGATTAAAAGTTATGGAATCGAGGCGGCTAGACTCGCAGGAGTTCCCAAGGAAGTCATAAATAAAGCCAAAAATATTCTTAAAGGACTTGAAGAAAAGAACCTCAACAATATTCAAGTCAATCAATAAAAAAAGATTTACTGTTAGTTAGATATTTTTAAATTAAGTCACCAATACTAAGTATCAGCAGCTTTGAGCAAAGCATTAACTGTTGCCGCTGCGATAGAAGCTCCTCCCTTGGAACCCTCTAAAATTATGTGAGAGCAATCACTTCTTAATAATCGATTTTTACACTCAGAAACTCCTATAAATCCAACTGGCATTCCAATAATTAAACTAGGTTTTTGTTTAAGTTCCTCAATTAAATCTAATAAAGTCATCAAGGCTGATGGTGCGCTTCCTATTAAGACAATTGGGCCAACCGAAAATTCTTTTTTTCTTTTCATACTTAACCACATCTTTTTCATACCGATTGCACTTCTTGTCACAGACGAAGAATCAATTAAGTCAGGTGCCATTTTCAAAATACACTCTACATTTGAATTTAATGTCCTTTTAGCCACTGGCGAAACAGCCGCTGCTGCCATGTAAGTATCAGTCAAAATAATTGCACCATTTTTTAATGCACTAATTCCTACTTCGCAAGCTTTAGAACTAAATCTTAAATAAGGCTGCAGGCTTAAATCACCGCTTGAATGAATAATTCGTTCTAAAACTGATTGTTGAACACTATTAAGCTCTGTTGGACCAATTTGAGATCTAATATATTCAATACTTTCACGGAAAATTGGATGCTCTGGTGTTTTCACTGTTTCAATTCTTAGGCTAATTTAAGCTCAGACCTATATGAACAACATATCTGCTTGTAATGCCAATACATTTAATATGGGGAGATGACTATGAAGCAAGCAAAAGAGAAATCGAGGAAATAATTGAAAAAGTTATTGATCCTGTATGGAAAAGTTTCAACTATAGTCAAATCGACGGCTCAGACCCAAAACAAAGTTTAAGAGCACTTGAAGAAGTTCAAAGTTCTCCATTAGGAAACGGAGGCAGAATTGTAATCGTTAGAAGAAGCCCATTTTGTAACGGCTGTTCTATTGAGCTCGCTAGCAAGCTTGAACAAACTATCAAATTAATACCAAACAATACCCATCTAATTCTAAATAATTCAAATAAACCTGATAAAAGACTAAAAACCACTAAATTAATACAAAAACATATTGAATCTAATAGCTTTTCCAAAGAAAAAAGTTTTACACTTCCATTACCTTGGGATATTAATGGACAAAGGAAATTAGTAAAGAATATTGCAAATAGATTAAATTTAAAAATAAATCATGAGACAATCGATTTAATTATAGAAAGCATAGGAAATGATAGTTCCTTACTTAATACTGAGCTTCAAAAACTAGCATTACTTTCTGAGGCAACTAGTCAAAGATTATGTAAAAATGAATCAATAGAAATCTCACAAGAATTAGTCAAAAAAATAATTCAAAACAAGTCAACAAATGCTCTTGAAATTGCCAATCTTTTGATTAAAGGTGAAAAAGTTAGTGCTTTAAATAAAATTAAATCCCTACTTGAAAATGGAGAACCAGCTTTAAGATTGATTTCCACATTAACTGGTCAATCAAGAGGTTGGCTTTGGGTAAATCTATTAGATGAGCAAGGAAATCAGGACATAAAGGACATTGCTAAAGTCGCTGGTATTGTTAACCCAAAACGTATTTTTGTAATCCGAAAACAAATTCAAGGTAAATCCATGGAAACATTGCTTGAACTAATGAAAAAGCTATTAATAATAGAAGCATCAATAAAATCAGGAAACCATCCAATCGATTCTTTTAAAGATAATCTGCTAACAGAAAGTAAAATAATTACTAATAACTGAAATAATCAATAAGTTCACATGAGTTAAATGTCCTTGCTGGTTCAAAAATTTGGTGGCACCTCTCTCGGTAGCACTGAGCGCATAAAAGCTGTTGCCCAAAGAATTAAAGCAAGCAAAGAAAAAGCAAATGATCTTGTAATTGTTGTATCGGCAATGGGACATACAACTGATCAATTGACACATTTAGCCTCAGAAATAACTATCCATCCCCCTAAGCGAGAGATGGACATGCTTTTATCAACTGGGGAGCAGGTTTCAATATCGTTGTTAACTATGGCCCTAAACGAATTGGGCATGCCAGCAATCTCACTTACTGGAACTCAGGCTGGAATTATTACTGAATCAGCTCATGGGCGAGCAAGAATAATAGAAATAAGAACAGAAAGAATAAAAAATCTTTTAGATCAAGGCAAAATCATAGTCATTGCTGGATTCCAAGGAACTAGTCTTGGCATAGGGGGGATTTCTGAAATTACGACTTTAGGTAGAGGAGGGTCAGATACATCTGCAGTTGCCTTGGCAGCCGCTCTTGATGCTGAGAAGTGTGAAATTTATACCGATGTTCCTGGCGTTCTAACAACCGATCCGCGAATTGTTAAAGATGCACAATTAATGAAAACAATTAGTTGTGATGAAATGTTAGAACTAGCAAGCCTGGGAGCTGCAGTTTTGCATCCTCGAGCGGTAGAAATAGCAAGAAACTTTGGCGTAACGCTAGTAGTGAAATCAAGTTGGGATAATTTGGATGGAACGACACTAACAAGCAAAAAAAATCATGCTTTTTGTAAAGGTGGAATAGAACACCGTAGTCCAGTAGATGGATTAGAACTAGTTGAGGATCAAGCAGTAGTAGCTCTATCTAATGTTCCTGACCGTCCAGGAATTGCTGCTGAGCTATTTGAATCTCTATCCGAAGGTGGTGTAAATGTAGATCTGATCATTCAAGCAACACACCAAGTCAACTCTAATGACATTACTTTTACTGTTTCAGAAAATGAATTAGACAATGCAAATACTCAATGTAAAAAACTCATTAACAGGATTGGAGGTGAAATATCCTCTCAAAAAAATCTCACTAAATTAAGTATTTACGGAGCTGGAATTATGGGTAGACCAGGAATAGCATCATCTCTTTTCCAAACTCTTTCAGATGCTGGCATTAATATACGATTGATAGCAACTAGTGAAGTCAAAGTCAGTTGCGTTATTGATGCAGAATTAGGGAAAAAAGCATTACGAAGCGTAGGTGATGTCTTCAAACTAAATAATAAACAAATTTCTCTTAATCCTATGACTATGTATAATAAAGAACCAGAAGTAAGAGGAATAGCTTTAGATAAAGATCAAATACAAGTTAGTGTCAAAAATGTTCCAGACAAGCCAGGGACTGCGTCTGCGATATGTTCCATATTAGCTGAGAGAAATATTAGTTTAGATACAATAGTTCAATCTGAAAGAAATAATAAGGATAAAACAAAGGATATTAGTTTTACATTAAAAAAAAATGATAGAAGTGAAGCTAAATATGCTTTAGAAGAATTATTAGCAAAATGGAAGGGATCAAGACTGGAAGAAGGGAATTCGATAGTTCGCATTAGCGCAGTAGGATCTGGAATGCCTTATACGAAAGGAACGGCGGGTAAAATATTTAGAGCACTCGCAAATCAAAAAATTAATATCGAAATGATAGCTACCAGTGAGATAAGAACAACTTGCATTATTTCAGAAAAATATGGTGAGGAAGCATTAAACGAGATTCATTCTTGCTTTGGCTTGGGCAGGATTGATCGATGCTGATTTTTTATTTGCCTACTAGTCTATGTCTTAATTTCTTAATTCGATCCCTCAAAACCGCTGCCTTCTCAAAGTCTAGATCTTTAGCAGTTTTTTTCATTTTAGCTTCCAACTTTTCAATCAATTCAGGTAAGGCATCCAACGATAATCCCGCATCTGAATCTTTATAGCTTTGATCAATTAATTTATCTGCAATATCCACAAAATCATCGGAGTTGGCATCTTGATTTAACTTTCTAGATAACTCCAAGAATGAAAGAATTGAATTATTTGCCTTCTTTCCTGCTGGCTTTGGAGTTATACCATTCTCATTATTATAAATCTCTTGTATTTCACGACGTCTTTCCGTTTCGCTGATTGCTTTTGCCATGGAGTCGGTCATTCTATCTGCGTATAGCAAAGCCAATCCCTCTACGTGCCTTGCTGCCCGACCTATGGTTTGTATTAAGGATCTTTCTGCTCTTAAAAAACCTTCTTTGTCAGCATCTAGAATAACTACAAGAGATACTTCTGGCAAATCTAAACCTTCTCTTAAAAGATTGACACCAACTAAAACATCATATTCTCCAAGTCTTAAATCTTGAATAATTTCAATTCTTTCTATTGAATGAATCTCTGAATGTAAGTAGCGTACTTTTATTTTATTTTCAGATAAATAATCGGTTAAATCTTCAGCCATTCTCTTTGTCAGTGTTGTTACAAGTATTCTTTGATTTTTAGATGCCCTTTCTCTAATCTCATAAAGTAAATCATCAACCTGTCCGGTTGTTGGACGTACTTCAATTAAAGGATCTAAAACACCAGTCGGCCTAATAACTTGTTCAACTATATTACCTTTACTTTGAGACAATTCCCAATCACCTGGAGTCGCACTGATGAAAACAGTTTGTTGTGCTTTATTCCAAAATTCAATATCTTTTAAAGGACGATTATCGGCTGCACTTGGCAATCTAAATCCATGATCTATTAAAACCTTTTTTCTAGATTGATCGCCATTATACATAGCCCTTAACTGAGGACATGTAACATGACTTTCATCAATAAGTAATAACCAATTGCTTGGGAAATAGTCAACCAAGCACTCCGGAGCTGACCCTGGGTCTCGGCCTGACAAATGACGAGCGTAATTTTCAACTCCGTTACAATAGCCAACTTCCTTTAACATTTCTAAATCATATATAGTTCGTTGTTCTAATCGTTGAGCCTCCAGTAATTTACCATGTTGATTAAGAAATTCTAATCTCTCTTTTAATTCTTCCTGTATTCCTTTAATTGCCGAATCTAAGCGATCTTTTGGAGTTACAAAATGTTTTGCTGGATATATATTAATTGATTCAAGTTTGTTAAGAATCTCTCCAGTAGTAGGGTCTACATAAGTAATACTTTCAACTTCATCTCCAAACAGTTCAAGTCTAACTAATCTGTCATCATAAGCAGGTCCTATTTCTAAAACATCTCCTCTAACTCTAAATCTACCTCTAGTTATTTCTACATCATTACGAGTATATTGATTTGAGACTAAGGATCTAAGACACGACCTCAAATCAATACTTTGTCCAACTTTAAACTTTATAGAAGCCTTTAAATATTCACTTGGAATTCCTAGACCATAAATACAACTAATTGAAGCTACAACTATGACATCATCTCGTTCAAACAAAGACCTAGTTGCAGAATGACGCAACATATCAATTTCTTCATTAATTGAAGATGTCTTTGCTATGTA
>CETI01042937.1_pt1 | contig 10936 bp, 7 predicted proteins | sample 361441 | NCBI WGS metagenome assembly CETI01 (sample SAMEA2622478, study PRJEB7988) | marine metagenome | biome: marine biome (ENVO:00000447); feature: deep chlorophyll maximum layer (ENVO:xxxxxxxx); material: "saline water (ENVO:00002010), including plankton (ENVO:xxxxxxxx)" | depth 90 m | reverse complement strand
TCTTTGAATGTATCATGCGCAACTGCCAAAACTATTGCATCATATCTGCCTTTTATAGGTTTTTTAATTAGCTTAATTTGATATTCATTCAATGCGACATCTTGATTAACCCATGGATCATAAACATCAACATTACATTTCATATCTTCAAATGCCTTAATCAAATCTACAACTTTAGTATTTCTAATATCAGGACAATTTTCTTTAAAAGCTAAGCCCATTATCAAAATATTTGCGCCTTCTACATAGATGCCTTTTTTATTCATCAAATCTGATACTTGATCTGCAACAAAAAAACCCATGTTATCGTTTATCCTTCTACCTGCAAGAATCATCTCAGGGTTATAACCAACTTCTAATGCTTTGTGGGTAAGGTAATAAGGATCGACACCAATACAATGTCCACCTACCAAACCAGGCTTAAATGGCAGAAAATTCCATTTTGTGCCGGCTGCTTCCAGAACTGATTCAGTATCAATATTTAATTTATTAAAGATAAGTGAAAGTTCATTTATTAAAGCTATGTTTACATCTCTTTGAGTATTCTCAATTACCTTAGCAGCCTCAGCAACTTTTATACTACTAGCCTTGTGTGTTCCTTCAACAATGATCTCTTGATATAACTCGTCAACCTTTGTTGCAATCTCTGGATTTGATCCTGAGGTAACTTTTTTAACAGTTGAAATGCGATGCTCTTTATCTCCAGGATTGATGCGCTCTGGAGAATATCCACAGAAGAATTCTTTGTTGAAGGATAAACCAGATTTGGCTTCAAGAATAGGAACACATATCTCCTCAGTTACTCCAGGATAAACAGTTGATTCATAAATAACTATATCTTCTTTTTTTAGAATTGAGCCAATTGCTTTGCTAGCATTTTCTAATGGAGATAAGTCAGGTTTTTTATGTTCATCAATTGGAGTTGGGACAGTTATTATAAAAATTTTACAGTCTTTTAAATCCTCAAGACAGTTTGTAAAACTTAAATGAGTTGCATCTTTTAATTCTTGATTGGTCGTCTCAAGAGTATTGTCTATACCTTTCTTTAACTCTTTAATTCTATCTTCATTTATATCAAAACCAATAACTTTTCGCTTGGTACCAAATTCAACTGCTAGTGGTAACCCTACATATCCCAATCCAACTATTGCTATTGACGAATCAGTGTATTGCATAAGCTGTCCTCATAAATTGATTAATTATTTTCAAGCCAAGCTTGGAACATTAAAACATTCCATAACTGATGATGCCAGTTTCGTTTACCACTTAAATGCTCCGACCATTTACTCCGGACAAATTCTACATTAAAAAAACCTTCTTGATGTAAACGTTTTTCATCCAACAGAACTTCAGCCCAGTCCTTCAATGGTCCTCGCAACCATTCTGCTAAAGGAACTGCAAACCCCATCTTTGGTCGCTCAATTAGATCTTTAGGGACATATTTATAAAGAACCTCTCTAAGTGCCCATTTAGTTATACCATTACGAATTTTGAATTCTAAAGGCAAAGAAGCTGAAAATTCAATAACCTCAGGATCTAGAAATGGGACTCTGGTTTCAAGGGAAACTGACATAGCGGCTCTATCAACCTTAGTTAATATATCAGTTGGCAAATAGGTTATTAAATCATAAGCCATCATCTTCTCAATAGAGTTTAATCCTTCAAAGTGCTCAATATCATCATTAAATATTGTTTTATGTTCGTTCACATTTATGAGCCAATCTGATGGGTTGTGAATTTGTGATATTAATTTGAAGTGTAAATCGCGAATTGATTTAGATGAGAGAATATTAGCAGCTTTATGCAGTTTATGACCAAAGTTTGCAAAACGTTTACTCATCAAATTACCCAACAAGCTATCCCACTTTTCCTCTGTCATGCTAAAAATAGTTTTAGACATTAATTTCCTTAAAAAAATTGGGCTTTTTAAAATTTTACTTAACATCTTTTCACTAAATACATAACGATTATATCCACCAAAGAGCTCATCGCCTGCATCTCCGGAAAGGGCAACAGTAACTTCTTGTTTAGCAAACTTTGAAACCAAATAAGTTGGTATCTGTGAAGAATCAGAGAAAGGCTCATCATAAATATTTGGTATATTAGGGATAACATCTAATGCATCATGATCAGTAACATACTTTTCAAAATGATTAGTCCCAAGATGCCTAGCAACCTCTCTAGCATGCTTGGCTTCATCAAACTCTTTGGCATTAAAACCAATAGTAAATGTGTTTACATTTTGGCTAGATTTTGACTGCATTAAAGCAACAATTGTACTTGAGTCTATTCCTCCAGATAAAAAAGCACCCAATGGGACATCAGATTGCATTTGAGCAAATACAGCATTAGATAAAGTAGTCTCAAGCTGATTAACTGCTTCGGATGGGGTGAAAGAAAATTGAGCCATATGACCTTTTTTATATACATATTCTGTTGACCAATAGTTATGCTTTTTAATTTTTTTTGAATCCGCATGAATTTGTATTATTTGACCCGGTTCTAATTTAAAAATATCTTTATATATTGAATGCGGTGCCGGTATTGAATTGAATCTTAAAAATAATGCCAATGAATCTCTATCTATTGGATTATTAAATTCTGGAAACTTTTTAATTGATTTTAATTCAGAACCAAAAACAAACTGTTCTTTTATCCATCCATAGTAAAGTGGTTTCTCTCCAATTCTGTCACATGCTATCGACAAATTTTTAGAATTTTTATCCCATAAAGCTAAAGCAAACATCCCCTTAGACTTAATGAGTGTTTTTTCTAATCCCCATTCTTCAATAGCAGCCAAAAGAGTTTCTGTATCAGAATGGCCCAACCAGTTTCTATTATTAATTAACTCCAACTCCGATCTGAGCTCATTATGATTATAAATCTCTCCATTAAATACTATTACATAGTTTTTTGATGTTGAATGCATGGGCTGATTGCCAGCTGAGCTTAAGTCGAGTATGGACAATCTAGTATGCGCAAGACCGATATCTGCTTTTTCATCCGACCATATACCCTTATTGTCAGGACCACGATGATTAATCGCCTGCGCCATTTTGGCTAAACATTCTGAGGGATTTGGTGTTTTACCAACATATCCTGCTATTCCACACATTTATAAAATTTCCCTATAAAATCCTATTAAATGAATAGCGTCATGATTATTATTATATATTGAGAACTGTGCTTTAAAATATTGCAAAACTTCATCAAATATCAAAGTTTAAAATCCTTATTTAAAATTAAATTGCCATGTTTTAAGTATAATTCATAAGCCATGCCAACAATCACAATTACAATAAAAGGGAATTTATATCGAACAGCTGTTCCAAAATTATAGACAACCAATCCATAAATACCCAACGCAGCAAATAAATATACCAGCCATTTAAAAGCAATTTGTTTATCCAGTTTAGATGTTCTTATAAACATAAAACTCAGGAAAATTAATATTAGTATGTTTTCAAAGCTTTGAAGGAATGTTAATAAACTATCAGCTTCCCAGGGCAATGGCTTCATTAAAAAATAAGGTGCGGATTGCATAGCTATGATTATAAAATCTTCTAAAGTTCTCATATGCACATATGCATTGCGTCTTCCTCCATCATCGATGAACATATTTAACCTGCTAAAATCAAGTATCTCAATTATTGTCATCATAAAAGGAGCAAGGGAAGCTATTACGATAATTAAGAACATATATCTGTATCTATAGACAAAAGAATCACGGGAAAAATAAAGGTGAGCTATAAAAAAAACGATTACTAATAAAAAGTTTTGAAATTTAAACAACAATAATGGAACAGCGGTTATTACTGCAAGCAATTTTCGATTTTCTATAAAAAAGATTATAGACAAAATCATAAATATTAATACTAATGTGTCTCTGAGAGTCAATGAACTATAAAGTAGCAAGCTTGGATAGAAAACCATGAATAAAAGGGGCCAGCCACGTATGTTCTTAGAAGAATAGAGCCAAATAATAAGAACAGTAACCATAAATCTATTAAAAAAACCTAAACTTTGAATTGTTTCTATATAAGGCAAAGGAATCAAAGCTAACATCCAACCGGCGTTCTCAACTGTTGTAGATTCAGAAAAACTTTCTAGGGCAAAAGATCGAATTCCCTTAGAGACATTATAGTACTGAAATTGATCAGGCATATAACTTGCTGGGAAAAGAACCTCATTAAGAAAAAAGGGGGTAAAGGCAAACAAACACAGAAAAAAAGATAACCATAATGGAATTAAACCAACTCTAAATGATACTAATACCACTATTAATATTGCGAGTAAGTTTGGTAAATCATAAATAAACATTTATTGAGCTCTTGAAATTAACTTTGGAAATTTAATCATTGCCTGCCCATGCCTTTTTATACTTTTTTGACATTTTTTCAAGAGTAAAATGATGGGCAATTCTTTGATGACAGTCATTTTTTCTCTTAATCCAAGCAGAATTATCTGATTGTTTTTCACCTGCAGCTTCGAAAACAGCATTAGCTATAGCTTCTGGGTCTTTAGGAGATACAACCCACCCTGTATTATCTACAATTAATGAAGCATCGCCGACGTTGGTTGTCACACAAGGAGTACCGCACGCCATTGCTTCGTTAAGAACATTTGGGAAAGCTTCTGATAAAGATGAAAGTACAAACAAATCAATCCCATTCATAACTGCAGGAATATCGTTCCTTTCTCCAAGCAAAATAATATGATCAGTCAATCCATTTTCCCTTATCTTAGATACCAAATCATGATTGTTATTATCAAGATTCTTTCCAACAAGTACAGCTGAATATTCAAAACCTTTTTTATTTAAAAAAGCAAGAGCATCGATTAGACTGCTCTGATCTTTTAAAGGATGATAACTGCCAACATGACCAATAAGAAAGGTATTATCAGAACAGCCTAGCTCATTTCTAAAATCATTGCGCAAAATATCACTTTGAGAGAAGTTTTTTATGTTATAGCCATTTTGTATAACTAATCCTTTTGACTTATTAAAACCAATTGATTCTTGGATTAATCTAGACTTTTCAGCGCAATAAATTATCTTTTTAGGTATAAAGTTTGATAATAAAGCATTGCATTTTAAAATAAAAATTGTTGAGAATTTAACTTTACCTTGAAGCAAAATGGTATGGTGAACACCCCAAAAAATATTTTTGACTCCTGCAAATCTAGCTGCTAAACCACCAATTAAATCAGCATGTATCAACCATGTTTGAATAGTATCTGGATTAATTTTTTTAATAAGCTTATAAAGTTTAAATAATCCTGAAACCCTTACCTTTCCTATGGGGAAATTTAGTGAGTATAAAGAAAAATTATGCATGCTAGAAAGAGATTGTGAATCTTTAACATAAGATAAAGAGATAATTGTATGTTCATGCTCTTTATCGAATTGACATAAATTTAATAGAAGTGTCTCGGCTCCCCCCTTATTTAAGCCTGTGATTATATGTAAAATCTTCATCTTTATTCCTGCATTGAGAAATTTAAAAAACTTTAATGAAAATTATCAATCAATTACTTAAGGACTATTTGTCTTATCAAAGTTTTTTTAAAGTTTTGTTTAAATAAAATAATGCGTGCTCTTTTATATTTTGAGGTTTAATTATATCAAATGCTTCATCTATGTATGGGATAGCCTCTTTTAATTTAGTTCTCTGAAATAAAATTACCTTAGCCAAAGAAAGCCTATTTTCTTTTCTTCTAAGCTTGATTTCAATTTGAGGTAATAATTCTTTATTTGAAGCTAAGTTTAAAAAGTCCTCTACTCCATTATAAGCATAATATGGATCCGACTTACTCCATGAATCTTCTCGCATATGCTGAATAAAACCAACCCTATTAACTCCAAAAAACAGCCCCTTCTTTGCAATTCTTAGAAGGAATTCGAAATCTTCATTAAATCTGAGAGATTCATTATATCCATTAACTTCATTAACAATATCTCTTCGAAATAAATGATGTGTTATTTGTCCAGGAATACCATTATTACGCCCAACCAAACAAACATTAAGCTTCCCATCAGTTTCAAAAATTTTTTCTTTAATTTTCCTTTTATTATCTATAAGCTTTATTTTACTGCAATAAATAGACGCATAATTTTGATCTAATGATTCTAATATTTCCTCGCGCCACTCTAAAGAGTTTCCCAATAGCTCATCATCAGCATCAAGAAAAAGAATAAACTCTCCTTTTGCCAATTTAATTCCAACATTTCTGGCGCTTGATGGGCCACCATTTTTTTTCTTTTTATGGATTATAGAAATATCTGAATGGTTATGAAATGAATCAACAATCTCTTTAGCTTGATTGTCGCTTGATCCGTCATCAATAATAATTATTTCTTTAGGCTTTGAAGTTTGGTTGATGACTGAAGGTATTGACCTTTTTAAATATTCAGCATCATTAAATGTTGTGATAATTACACTAGTTTTAGGTATTTTGTTTTGATCCATTGTCTATATTGTCTTGATATTTATTTATTTGATCTAATAAAAAATCACCAAATACTAATTCATCAAAATCATGATAAAAGTCTTTTGACCACTTATATACATCATCACAACTATTACTATAAATTTCTTTATTATCCATTCTTGCCAATATATTTTTAAAATCTTTATAATCTTTAATCACCATATCTTTACAAGGATATTTATACTGCTTAAAGAAAATATCTTTAGGTGAAAATTGCCAATTTTTTTGCATATCAATTAATATTGTAGGAACTGACATTGCTGATGCATCAATAGTAGAGGTTGAGCTAAATGTAATGTGAATACTACTCTCTGAAAGCAATTTATTAAGAGGCTTTTTATTTTCAAAGGATACAAATGGATGTTCTAATTTTATTTCTGGACAATTAAATTTACTATATCTAGGGTGGTGTTTAAAAATGATTTTATATCCATGATCCAATAAAAATTTAGCATTAATATCTAAGAGTTTTGTAATTATTTCAATATTCTGCTTGTTTATTTCATCCAAATCTTGATCTGGAGCAATCTGAAGTGTGAACAGAATTTTTTTATTATTATCTATTTTTTTACTAACCCTATATGCCCTCTTGTTTACGCCGACTTTGATTACATTAGCATCATTAAAAAATTTTGATTTGTCATTATGTATTAATATATTTTTAAAAATGTCTGCATGAACAAGGGTCATTATATTATTTTTTATCTTATCTTCAGGAGGATAACCATCTTTTAAATACCAGTGATGGCCACTCCAAATAGTTCCATGCTGATAATCTACTACACAAGCATCAGGATTAATGGTTCTCCATAGAGTAGAATTATTCCAAATAAGAGTGATATAAACTTTAGAATGAAATTTTGTAAAAAATATTCTTTTGAGTATTTTTGAAATCTTTACTTCTCGCAAATAGATTTCGTTTTTAGTAATTGGTTTTTTGTTAAGAAAATTTAATAATTTTCTTAATATTATTTGTATTAAAGATATAAAAATAAATGGTGTCGATTTTTTATTAACTTTATAACTCGAATAAGACTTAAAATATGTTTCTTCGAATACAACATAACTCAACTCATTTTCAATACAATAATTTATCATAGGGCTTAGTAGATAATTCTCACCCTCTTGTCCTCTATTAAAAAAAGATGTACTTATAAAAACCACGTCATAGTTTTTTGAAGTAAAAATTAATTTTATGAAGTAAATAAAGGAAGACAAAAAATCTTTAAAGTTATTTGTGGTCATTAATGTTTAATATTTCAGTCTTTTTTCTGCTATTTTGAAATCTTCGATACTATCAATATCAATTTTATCCTCTGGATTAATAATTAATGGATATATTTTATTACCAGATACACTTCCACTTAATAATGTTTCTCTTCGAGCAGCCTCGATATCACCTGTCATGGAGTAAGCTTCAGGCAACTCTTGTCTAGGAAAATTATAAGGCTCTTCTATATCAGAAATCATGGAGCTTATACTGCCATCTTCATCAATTCCTAAGACTCTGTATGGATGTTCCTTTGCCCTTGCAACTGCTCTAACAGATGTTGCACTAGGGTTTTTATTAAGTATATCGATCGATTTTTCTATAAGTCCTTCTGGCCTCAATGGTGAAGTTGGCCTTAGCAAAATATATATATCATAAACATCACCAACTGAATCAAGATAATCCAAAGCGTGTCTCATGAAAGGATAATCTCTAGTATTATCCATAGATATTTTGGCTGGCCTCAGAAAAGGCACATCTGCGCCACAATTTTTAGCAATTTCTGCAAATTCTTCAGAGTCTGTTGAAACTATTACCTTATTTACTGAGTCAGACTTTAACGCGTAAGACACTGAGTAACAAAGTAATGGTTTACCATTTAAAGGTAATATATTTTTTTTTGGCAGAGATTTACTTCCACTTCTTGCTGGAATTATAACTACTACTTTCATCTTTATTTATTATTTAGAATATGAAGATAATGAAATTATTGTGAATAAAGTTTAACTTGAAGCTTACTAAATCAATCATTTAGAGATCTCTTTTTTTAATTTACTTAGTTTTTCTTTATCTTTAGTGGAAAGCTTATTTTTGAGAGTTCCATCACCTGCAGCGACACCATAAATTATATTTGGGTTTGAAATATTATCGACTACAATGTCCCCATCTCTACCGTGAAAACCGCCACCAACTATATTGCAATAATCCAAATCTTTTTTTCCATATGAATTATTTAAAATTTCGTCTGTTTTAATAGCTTCATATATGAAACCTTCAAAAGCTGATGTTATGTTTGTGCGATAAATTTCAATGTTTTGATCTAATGCATGCTGTATAGCATCTTGTGTAAGATTATTTTTTCCAAGATCAACTATGATGGCATCATCTTTAATACTTTTTACTATATCAACATCTATTATAGGCATTCCATTAGAGGTTCCTATTAAAACATCTGACATAAATGAAGTTTGTAAAATATTTTCATGAAAAGTAATATTTGAAACTGTGTTTTCAGGTTTTATAAAATTAAGGCCCTGAGCGATACCATAGCCTTTATGTGCATTTCGCCTATGAATACTTACACTCACGCCACACTCTACTAACTTTAAGGCAAGCTTACTTCCTATGTTACCAGAGCCTAATATTGAAACTTTTTTGCCACTCAAAAAATTAAGTTTCTGGCTTAAAAAAGACCATGTTGCATTAACTGTTATATCATTGGGCTTATATTCTAGAATTCTTGATTTTTTAATTTTTTGAAAACAAATTTTTGACAAATTTCCAGTTTCGACAACATTAAGCTTTGGATGAATTGTAACTGGAATTTTCTTTTCGCTATCTACGAAAATATAATCAACCTCCCCATCAATGATATCTATTATTTCTGTTAAGATAGATTGTTCAAATATTACACAACCGCAAACAACAAAAAAATCACATTCTCTTATTGGTGTAAGATAAGGTTCAGTTTCCTGTTTGGATGTTGTGGCAATAGTAAAAACAGTTCTACTATTATTTTTTTTAAAAGCTTTTAAATTTTCTTTAAGCTGTTTGAGAAAGATTTTCTTCATTAGTTTTAAGAGATCAGGTCCCAAGTAATTGGAGTATTCTCTGGTATATCTTGATTAGCCATCTTACCAAGAACTATATCTTCAAATTTTGCATATATCCCATAAGCTGGAGCTGTATAAATTATATCTTCAGCATTAATAATAGAGCCTTTATTTATCTTATTTTTCGCATACATAGTTTTTCTAAATCTTATGATAGATGCTATTTCACTTGACGATGGTTGTTTAATTCCATCACCCAAAGACTTTTCTACGATTTTGACTCGTTCCTTCATTTCAGAAAATTCTTTTGGTTCCATTGATAGAATATGATCAGGACCTTCCATTTTTTTATCTAAAGTAAAATGTTTTTCAATTATATCTCCTCCTCTGGCTACTGCGCCTAGACTAACCATATCTCCTATTACATGATCAGAGATGCCAACAGGTAAACCATTGAATGCTTGTTTCATTGTATCAATAGCTTTAATGTTCATAGTTTCAGGGGGACAAGGATATGAAGATGTGCACTGCATCAAAATCACATTAGGATTCCCACATTTGGCAACCTCCATAAGAGCATCTTGAACCTCAGAAAGATATGACATACCTGTAGAAATAATAATTGGCTTTTGAGTTGAGGCGACTTTTCTAATAAGTGGGAGATTAACTAAATCAAAAGACGCAATTTTGTAGCAATCAACTCCAAGCTCAGCGAGTTCATCTGCACTCTCTAAATCAAATGGAGCTGAAAAGATTATGGTTCTCTCTTTGGCATAATCAAAAAGCTCAATAGTTTGTTCTTTTGTAAGCTCATATTTTTTAAGCATCTCATAATCGGTCTCTTCAACCCCGAGAACTTTTTCAACGTAGCGAGAAGTTTTTCCATGTTTTGCAACTCGATATTTGGTTTTATACGATTGAAGCTTGACTGCATCTGCTCCAGCATCAATAGCAGCATCAATTAATTTTTTTGCCATGGCCATACTTCCATTATGGTTGAGGCCAATCTCTGCAATCAAAAAAGTACCTTGGTCTATACCCACACATTTATCTTTAATGCTTACAATTTTGTTAAAATCTAAACGAGGATTTGTTTTATCAATCGAATTAATTTTAAATGTCTTATCGCTTATAATTTGTGCAAGATCAATTGCCTTACTAAATAATATTTGTAAATCAGCATATATAAATTCTGCGAGGCTGCCTAAAGTATATAAATTTAAAATCTTATCAAATTTTTCACGTGTCTCAGCAAGTGCTGCCTGATAACCTTTAATGTACATAGGATAAACTTCTGGCAATTTAATAACTTTAAAATCGGTAATTTGATCTAACTTACATAAACCGAGACTGGCAAATTGTGTTTTAACATTATTAAATAACTCATCTTCATTCATCACAT
>CETI01054647.1_pt1 | contig 10949 bp, 10 predicted proteins | sample 361441 | NCBI WGS metagenome assembly CETI01 (sample SAMEA2622478, study PRJEB7988) | marine metagenome | biome: marine biome (ENVO:00000447); feature: deep chlorophyll maximum layer (ENVO:xxxxxxxx); material: "saline water (ENVO:00002010), including plankton (ENVO:xxxxxxxx)" | depth 90 m | reverse complement strand
TTTTCTAAAAAAAACAATATTCCATATTTATCACATAATCTATCTCCCTATTTTTCTGAAGGAATGAAAAGTTTTGCATATGAAATTTATTCTGATTTAGGAGACGTTGATCATATTATTTTTCCTACAGGTAATGGCTCTTTATTATTAGGTACATGGAGAGGATTTTTAGATATTTCAAAAAGTAAAAAATGTTATTTACCAAAACTTCACGCAGCTCAATCAAAATCTATTGAGCCAATTGTCGCTGAGCATAATCAGACAAAATGGACTTTTGATGCAAAAATCCCAACCATAGCTTCTGGAATATCAGTTTCAAATCCTCCTAGGTTATATGAAATAGTTGAAGCGGTTAAAAATAGTAAAGGAACCACTACTTCTTCTTCAGATCAAGATGCTTTAAAATGGCACAAATTATTAGCGAAAGAAGAAGGTATATTTTCAGAAAAGACATGTGCTTTTTCTTTTTCTTCACTTGAGAAGCTTGTAAATGAAAATATAATTAAGAAAGATGAAACTGTGTTAATTCCTATTACTGGTTCAGGACTTAAGGAATCTAACTAAAAGTCTTAAAAGCTTTTTCAAATCCTTTAATAGATCCTTCTAAAACCCAATCATCAACACTGTAAGATATTCTGAAAAATCCACCTAAACCAAAACCTCTTCCTGGAACAGTTAATACCTTATGCTTTTGAAGCTCTTGTACAAATTTAGCATCATCTTCAATTGGAGTTTTTGGGAATAAGTAAAAAGCACCTTCAGGTTTTACGCAATCATAACCAATATTTACTAATTCTTTGTATAGAAAATCTCTTTTCTTTTTATAAACATCTATATCTACTGATTCATCTTGAATATCTTCAATTGCTCTTTGCATAAATGCTGTAGCATTTACATGCCCAAGAGTTCTTAAAGAAAAAATAATTGCATCAAATAAAACTTCTTTGTTTTTGTCTTGAGGTGAAACTACTATGTATCCAATTCTTTCTCCTGCTAATCCAAGATCTTTAGAATGAGAAGTAACAACAATTGATCTTTCGTGATGGTCAAAAATAAAAGGATATTTAGTATTATCAAAGATTATTTTTCTATATGGTTCATCTGAAATTAAATATATTTCTGTTCCAAGGTTTTTTTCTTTTTCTTGAATGATTTCTCCCAATTTTTGAATAGTTTCTTTTGGATAAAGAACACCTGTTGGATTATTAGGAGAATTTATAATAATAGCTTTAGTTTTTTTTGTAATTTTAGTTTTTAGATCATCTAAATCAGGTAAGAAATCTTCATCTGTTTTTGCTATAACTGATTTTCCATTATGGTTTGAAACATAAAATAAATACTCAACAAAGAATGGAGCAAAAATAATAATTTCATCTTCGGGGTTTAGCAATGTTTTTAATATAGAATTCAAACCTCCTGCAGCCCCTGTCGTTACAATGACATCGCTACTAGAAACATTTATTGAAAATTCATTATTTAGGTTTTCTGCAATAGCTTTTCTTGTAGAAATAAATCCAGGGTTTGGCATATATCTATGCATCCCTTTATCATCTGAATTGGCAAGACTTATAATTTTTTCTTTAAATTTTTGTGGAGGTTCTAAAAGAGGATTGCCTAAAGAAAGATCAAAAACGTTTTTTTCACCATATTGTTGTTTTAGCTGAATCCCTTCCTCAAACATTTTTCTGATCCAACTAGATTTTTCTAGAACATCTAATATTCCTTTTGAAATACTCATTTTTTCTTCTCCGTTTTAGCTTCTTTAATAACAAGAGTTTCAAAAAATATATCATACCAAGCTCTATTTTTTTCATCCTTAATTATCCAAAATATACCAATCAAAAAAGGCAATATAGATATAAATTTACCACCAATCTCTCTAGCAAAAGCAGCTCCTATTCCTATGTTATCTCCTTCAGGATTTACTACTTTTATTCTTAGTGCCCATTTGCCTATTGTTTTCCCATATAATCCTGTGGGAATTACAAGATAGCAAAAACAGGTGATAATTATGAAATAATCAAATGCAAAGTAAGTTATTCCAAGTATATTTCTTCCAACAATATTTAACCCAAAATATAACAATAAAATATAAGATGTATCTACAAATGCAGCCATAAACCTTCTAAATATAGGAGCTATGTTTTTTTCTTTTTTCATAAATATTTATTTAAATTCTATTCTTCTAATGGTATATAAAATTCGTATATAGGAATATATTATTTACTTAATTATTTGTTTATCGGAGGTTTATATTGACTAGATTAGAAGGAAAAGTAGCTGTTGTTACGGGAGCTGGGTCAGGAATTGGAATGGCTTCAGTAAGATTATTCTTAGAAATGGGCTGTAAAGTTGTATGTTCAGATGTTAGCGATAAATTCTTAAAGGATTTAGAAAAAGAAATTTCTTCGCACAAGCCTAATTATGTAATTTTAAATTCAGATGTAACAAAAAGATCAGATTGTCAAAAAATTGTAAACGAAGCTATAAACAACTGGGGGAAACTAGATATTTTAGTTAATAGCGCAGGTGTTACACCAAGGCACGCACCTGCTGACTGGGATTTTGAAAAAAAATGGGATTTTGTTATGGAGGTAAACCTTAAGGGTTCTATGCTTATCTCTTATGAAAGTGTTGAACAGATGAAAAAAAATTCTGGAGGCTCAATTATTAATTTGTCGTCAATAATTGGCCTCGTAGGATATTCTGATACATTAGGTTTTTCTGATGGATTTAATCCGTATCCTCATTCAAAAGGAGGAGTTATACAAATGACTAGGGATATGGGAGTAAACCTTGCTAAACACTCTATTAGAGTAAATGCTTTATGCCCTGGGTTTGCTTATACTAATTTAACTAAATCTATAACAGATGATGAAACCGTTCATAAAAAACTAATAGAATTACATCCGATGGGAAGGCTTGGTACAGCAGAAGATATTGCAAATGCCGCTTTGTTTTTGGCAAGTGATGAATCATCTTTTATTACAGGAACTGCTATTCCTGTTGATGGAGGATATACGGCAAGATAAGGAGTTATATTATGTTAATTAGACTAGATACACTAAGAGAAAGGCTTCATGGAGTAGTTCTTAATAAAGGAGAACAAGGCCATAATATTGAAGGCTTGCAGGATGAACTTGATAAATTGCCCGATAGCTATGACGAGTTTGTAAATTTTACCAAAAAATTAACTAACCTAAAATTTAGGTCTGATTGGCCATACGTAGAACCAAGTTCTATAAATGATATCTTAAATGAAATGGATCCATCTAGACCAAAAGGATTAATCCAAGAAATTGATCTTGATGAAAGCTCAAAGAGGGTAGAAGCTGCTTTTATAGCTTCGTTATGCGGATGTATGTTAGGTAAGCCCTTAGAAGCTATGTTTACAGGCCATGAAATAAGAAAAGCATTAGAAGATATTGGAGAATGGCCAATGTCAGATTACATATCTAAAGATATTGAAAAGGTTCTTCCAAGAGTTCATAGATCTTTTCCTGAAACAGCAAGAGAGTTTATAAATTATGTAGCTCCAGATGATGATATCAACTACACAATTATGGGGATGCTAATTCTAGAAAAATTTGGTCCAGAATTTACTCATGAGAATATGAAAGAACTTTGGATTCATCATCTTCCTATTAGTACAACATTTGGACCTGAAAATACTAAGTTACTAAAGTCAGGAATGGATCTAAAAATTGATGGAATGGACAGGGCTACTTTTTTAGAAAAAGGAGGTAATGGTCCAAGAAATATTTTGCCTACTGAAAATCCAGAAGATCTAATAGATGTATTTAATGACATATTAAATCCAGGAGATGAATTATGTGGAGCGGCAATTAGAGCTGATGCATATGGTTATGCATATCCAGGTAATCCAGCTATTGCAGCAGAACTAGCATGGAGAGATGCAAGTTTTACTCATAATCGTACAGGGGTTTATGGAACTATGTTTATAGCAGCGGCTATTTCATGTGCTCAAATCATGGAAGATAGAGATGAAATAATTGAAACAGCTCTTAAGTTTGTACCTCAAAAAAGTAGATTTTATGAAAGAGTTTCAGTTTGTTTTAAGGATGTGAAAAAATCTAATTCATGGGAGGAAGCATACGATAAGATTAGTGATAAATATGGAGAATATGGTCACTGTAGAATTTATCAAGAGATTGGAATGCTAATCAACACCTTGAAGTTTGCTAAAAATGTAGGTCATGGTATTTGTATTCAGGTAAGTCAAGGTGCAGATACTGATAGCTTTGGCGCAACTTCAGGGTCTCTTCTTGGTGCATATTTTGGACCAGGTTTTCTTGAAGATAGTTGGATTAAGCCTTTTAATGATGATATTCATACTGGTTTGGCTTGGTTTTTTGAAAGGTCTATTTCTAAATTAGCTAAAAGAATGGCAAACCTTCCTAAAATTGTAAGTAGTAAGTAAAGGTAAATTTACTAATAAAGGAATAACGTTTAAATATTTTTAAAATAGGATTAAATTATGGCATGCCCGGCAGGATTCGAACCCGCGACCTATTGGGTAGAAACCAATCGCTCTATCCAGCTGAGCTACGGGCACACGATTACATATACTATTATAAAGTCGTTTTTTACTTATTGGCAACGCTTATTTTGACTGCACAGGCCTTATACTCTGGAGTTTCTGTAATGAAATCTACTGCATCTGAAGTTAAATTATTTGTCATTGTTTTATCTGGAAAAGCAAAACTCATAAATACGGCTCCTTCAGGAGATTTATCTGTTATCTTTGCTTTAACTGTTACAGAACCTCTCCTTGATTCGACTTTCAAAAGATCTTTATCTTTTATAGAAAGGTTTTTAGCATCAAAAGGATTAATTTCTACTAATTCTTCTGAAATTATTTGATCAAAACCTTTAGCTTTTCCTGTTTGAGTTCCAGTATGATAAGTCGATCTTCTTCTACCTGTTGATAAAACAAAAGGATATTCATCATCTGTTTGTTCAGCTGGCTCTATATGGTCTACAGGACTGAATATTCCTGTTTCTCCTGATTCCATTTGATCTTTGTGAAGATATTTTGTTCCAGGGTGCTTTTCATCAGGACAAGGCCACTGAATTCCACCTTCGGTTTCTATTCTTTCATAGGTAATTCCTTTGAAAAGGGGAGAAGTGCTAGCCATTTCTTTCCAAATTTCTGAAGGTTCTGAAATTTTATGTTTTTTACCCATAGATTCAAAGAAACCTAATATAATGTCTACATCAGTTTTTGCATTACCAGGAGTGCCTATTGCAGGTCTTACTCTTTGAACTCGTCTTTCAGTATTTACAAATGTTCCATTTGCTTCAGCGAAACTAGATGCAGGTAGGACTAAATCTGCCATTTTAGCTGTTTGTGTCATGAAAATATCTTGAACAACAAAGAAATCTAAGTTTTCAAGTGCATGAATTGCATGATTTGCATTTGGATCCGATACTATTGTATTTTCACCCATTACAAATAAAAACTTTACGTCTCCAGAATTCATTTTGTCCATTGCAGTTATTTTGGTCATTCCTCTTTTTCTTGGCAATTCAGAATCCCAGATTTTTTCAAATTTTTCTACCATTCCTGGAGCTTCTAATTTTTGATAACCAGGTAAATCTGTAGGTAATGAACCAGAATCACTTACTCCTTGCACATTATTTTGACCTCTTAAAGGATTTACTCCAGCATTTTCACTTCCAAAGTTCCCACAAACCATTGCTAGATTTGCAAGGCTTTGAACATTATATGATCCACATGAATGTTCGGTTATTCCAACTGTGTAGCAAATAGCTGCTTTAGGTGATGCTTTTGCATATTCTTTTGCAGTGTAAATTATATCCTCTGGGTCAATTCCACATATCTTTGCAGAATATTCAGGTGTATACATTGTTAAGTGATCTTTTATTTCTTCAAAATTTCTTGTTCTTGTAGCAACATAGTCTTTGTCGTATAAATTGTTTTGAATAATGTAGTTAGATACAGCATTATAAAATGGAATATCTGTTCCTATTCGTATTTGGATATACTTATCAGCCCATTTTGTTAGTTCTATTTTTCTAGGATCAACAACTATAAGTTTTGCGCCATTCTTTACAGCCTTTTTCATTCTTAAAGAAATTACAGGATGTGTTTCAGTGGTATTAGAACCTGTAACAAGGATTAATTTAGATCCTGCTAATTCTTCAATCGAATTAGTCATAGCACCTCTGCCGACCATGACCGCCATCCCAGCGACCGTAGGAGCGTGTCAGGTACGTGAACAATTGTCTATATTATTAGTTCCAACAACTGTCCTTGCAAATTTTTGTAGTAGATAATTTGCTTCTGTTACAACTCTTGCTGATGCCCACCAAACTGTAGAGTCTGGTCCTTTTTCATATATAGATTTACTTAATTTCTCCCTAAATACTTCGTATGCTTTTTCCCATGAGATTTTTTCAAACTCACCTTTAGAATTTTTCAATAAAGGATCAGTTAGTCTTTCTTTAGAGTTAACGAAGTCCCATGACGCAAATTGTCCTTTGACACATAAAGAACCTAAACTTGGGGCACTAAAATCAGGGGTAGCTCCAAGAACCTTCTTACCATCACTGATTAATTCAATTCCACAACCTACTCCACAATATGGGCAAATTGATTTAGTTTTAGTTTCTTTTTTTTCTTCACTTTTTTCAATTTTCTTATTTGATAGCGCGCCGGTAGGGCAGGTGTTTACACATTGACCACAAAATGTACAATCAGAATTCATTAGTTTATTGTCAAAAAATGAGAAAATCTTTGAGTCTTGTCCTCTGCCATCAATAGTTATTGCTGATGCTTGTTCCCAATCGTTACATATATTAGTACATCGATAACACGCAATACATTTGTCGTAATCTCTAGCTATAAAAGGATTTAAATCTTCTTTTATACTTTTTCTTTTATTTAAGTCTGGAAAATAATTTTCAGGTTTATATTCATTTACGGCGTTACTAAATTCATTATTGGTTAATTTAGTTTTATTCATACTTTCTTTATCCCATCTAATTTCAGATAAAGATAATTCTAGTAAGGTTTTTCTATATTCAATTAAAGTTTCAGAATGAGTAAACACTTCTATATCGTCTTCAGCCATATATGTGCAGGACGCGACATAGTTTTTCTGACCATTTTTTTTAACTTCAACAAGGCACATTCGACAAGTACCTTGGGGGCCAATACGTTCGTCATAACAAAGCGTAGGCACTTGAGTTTGTGTTTTTTTAATAGCCTGTAATAATCTGTCTCCAGTTTCAACAGTTACTTTTCCGTCGTTAACTTTTAGGTTTATAAATTCTGTTTCTATCATATGCTTCTCTTTATCTTATAAAATTTGAGCACAAAATAAAATAAAACAAGGGTACATCCTATAATTAATATAGGTAATTTAAAGGGATCAATGTATTTTTCTATATCACTATAATTTTTTCCTAATCTATTTCCTACATATATATATAAGTAATTTGCTGGAAATGAAGCTAAGAAAGTTATTAGAGAAAATTTATATATGTTCATTTTGTATAAACCTGCAATTATTGATGTAAGTGATTTTGGAAAGAAAGGTATGAATCTGGTTATAAAAACAAAATAGTAGCCATACTTTAGAAAATAAGATTCAGTCTTTTGAATATCTTTTTCAGTTATAAGAAAATATTTTCTAAATCTATTAATTAATTTTAATCCAAATATTTTTGCTATATAGTATTCAATGATACATCCTATTAATGTACCAAAAGTTGCTAATAAGCTAACGTAAAATAATTCAAAATAGTTATTTACTAATAGCCAACCTGCTAATGTGAGTATTATTTCACCAGGGAAGGGCAGAACAGTAGGTTCAATCACCATAAAAATAAAGATTCCTGGGTACCCAAGGGTATTGTATGAGTTAATTACCCAGTCAATTATAGTGTTTTCTATACTGAACATTTGATTTAAGGCCCTTTAAAAAGAATGTATAACAAAAAGTATACAGAAATCTTTAGGCTAGTCTAAAATTATTTTAACCAACGTTCCTCCTATTAGTAGTTTTATCAATAAATTTCTATTTATTTTTAAATATTACTTATAAATAGTGCAAAATAATTAAACTTTAATATAATTTTAAAACCTTGTATTTGAACTCATTTTACTACTTTGTATTGAATAAGTTTTGAACAAGTTCAAAAATATAATAGAATATGTTTTATACAAATTTTATTTATTGTGTTATACTTTTTAACATGCCGCAAGACGTTAAAAAAACTACAAAAATGAAAAGCCTCGAAAAGAAATTCAAGAGAGATCTTGAGGTTATAATTCCTGAATTAGTTAATGAGTATGGCCTTTCTGGTGCTGCTAAAAAACTTGGTCTTGGAGAAAGCGGAAAGTCAACTTTATCTTACTGGATGTTGAAACTTGGAATACAATTTAGAAAAGTTGCTCTAGCTCCTGGTGAGATTATTGAAATAAGAAGAATTTCTGATTAATCGTTATTTTTTTGTCTTTATTTTTTATTTGACTTGATTTACATTTAAGTTGGAGAGAAAAACAATCTAATTACTATAATCTCTGATTATGAATAAAAAATTTATATTTCTACTGTTTACAATTTTAATGACTATATCGCTAATATCGTGTCGTGAAGTTACTGATGACCCTTCAGAACCAGTAGTATTTAACCCTACTCCTGCTGCCAAAGAAATGGTTATGGCTGGAGCTGCTCCAGTTGTTGAAGTAGTCATAGTTGGTGATCCAGAATCTGGATCTGAATGGTTCCTTAATGAAGGGTGTAATGCATGTCATTCAACTGGTGCTGATAAAATAGTTGGTCCTGGATTTGCTGGTATTTATGAAAGAGCAGCAACAAGGACAGGATATAGTTCGTCTGAAGATTATATCGAAGCTTCAATAAGGTATCCCGGTGAATACATAGTTGAAGGCTACTCTAATCTTATGCCTGCAAGTTGGGAAGAGGCTGAGAAACAAGAGATTGCAGATATAATTGCATACTTAAAAACCTTAAAATAAATTAGTTTCAAGCTATTTTAATAAACAAATTATCTTCTTGCTATAAGTCCCGCTTGATAACCTGCCGAAAAGCCTGCATCTATATTTACTACAGATATACCAGGTGCACATGAATTTAGCATTGTAAGTAATGCTGAATATCCTTTTTCTCCTGTCCCAAATCCAATTGAAGTTGGAACTGCAATTACGGGTTTGTCCACTAGTCCAGCAACAACTGTAGGTAGTGCGCCTTCCATTCCTGCAACCACCACAATACAATCTGACTGTCTGATTAAATCAACTTTATTTAATATCCTATGTATTCCTGTTACTCCAACATCGTTTATAGATTCTACCTCCACACCCATAAGTGATGCAGTTATTTCCGCTTCTCTAGCGATAGGGATATCTGATGTTCCTGCATTTACCACGGATATTTTGCCTGATAATTTTCTCTCTTTTTTTGAGCAGAATATCATTTTTGCACTTTCATCATAATTGGCTTCAGGAATGATTTTTTTTACTTCCTTATAGGTTTCATTGTTAGTGCGAGTTATTAAGAATAAATCTGATTTTTTATATATCTTTTCAGCGATTAATGCAGATTGCTCTGGAGTCTTAGTTTCACCAAAAATAACTTCAGGAAAACCAGTTCTGCTTTCTCTATCAAGATCTATTTCTGCAAATTCTTTTGTTTTATCGTTATTATCTTTCATTTTTTTTATTTTATACCAATAAATTCTAAAGTTATTATAATTCATCCTTGTAAATTTACTTCTAATTTTTATACTTTACTTATAAGTAAATTAATTTTAGATTTATGAAGGGAACTCATGAAATTAAGCTGTATTCAATCTAACTTAAGAAAAGGATTAGCAACTGTAAGCAGAGCTGTTGCAACTAGATCTACTATCCCAGAAACGCAAAATGTACTTATAGCGACGGATAATGGAAGATTAAAATTGACTGCTACGAATCTTGAAATTGCAATTACTACTTGGATAGGAGCCCAGATTGAAGAAGAAGGGTCAGTGACTATCCCTGCTCGCATGTTATCTGATTTTATAAATACTTTACCAGATAAAAAAGTTGATATAGAAACAGTTCCCAGCCCCATAGGATTAAAAATTCATTGCGCAAACTTTGATGCTCAGATGAATGGAATAGATCCAGAAAATTATCCACCTATACCTAATATAAGCGATGGTCCTAAAATTTCTATTTCTTCTTCCGATTTTAAGAGCTCTCTTTCTAGAGTTAGATTTGCAGTTGCAACTGATGAATCAAGGCCTGCACTTACTGGTGTAAAGGTTGACGTTAAAGACAAACAATTTACTTTGGCTTCTGCTGATGGATTTAGACTAGCAATTGAGTCAGGCTCATGTGAATCATCAGTTGATGAAGATGTGTCAGTAATAGTGCCTGGAAGAACTATGAATGAAATATTTTCACTACTAGGAACAGATTCTGGAATGCTAGATATGACTGTTACTGAACAGAAAAGCCAAGCATTATTTAAGTTTGGAGATGTTGAAGTTGTAACACAGCTTATACAAGGTAATTTTCCTGATTATGAAAGACTTATTCCATCTGAGAAAGGCACAACTTGCAGAGTAAACAGAGAAGATTTACTTCAGGCCACAAATGCTGCATCTGTTTTTGCTAGAGACGGAAGCGGAATAATACGAATGGTATCTGATGATTCTGAAGATGGTTCAGTAAGGATAATGTCTCAAGCTGAGGAATTAGGGTCTAATGAATCTCGCGTAAAAGCTAGTATTGAAGGTGAAGAAACAAGAATAGCGTTTAACTCTAAATTCTTAAATGAAATCCTAAGTGTTTTAGATGGAGATGAAGTAGAGATAGAAACAATCAGTCCATCAAGCCCAGGTGTATTTAGATCTGCTGCAAATTCTGGCTATCTTCACATAATTATGCC
>CETI01013697.1_pt1 | contig 10959 bp, 7 predicted proteins | sample 361441 | NCBI WGS metagenome assembly CETI01 (sample SAMEA2622478, study PRJEB7988) | marine metagenome | biome: marine biome (ENVO:00000447); feature: deep chlorophyll maximum layer (ENVO:xxxxxxxx); material: "saline water (ENVO:00002010), including plankton (ENVO:xxxxxxxx)" | depth 90 m | reverse complement strand
CCAGTCCTCAAGGCCACTGCTGGAGGGAAGTTCACCATGAACCAATAAGTAAGCAACTTCAGTGAAGGTTGATCTCTTTGCTAAATCTTCAATACGATATCCGCGATATTCAAGTTGCCCGGCGCTCCCGTCAATGTAAGTAATTGAGCTATTGGTGACAGCTGTCGCAGCAAAACCTTCATCCTTGAACCAAATGCCAGGAAGAAACTTAGTCCATGGACCAGAATCAACTCCGCCTTGTTCTATGGGGATCTCAATTGACTCACCGGAGCGATTGTCAGTAATAGTTATGGACTCTTTCAAATCTCCGCTCCGATCGTTTTACAAATTGCATGTTATCGGCAAAATATGTGATCTCAGTCACTTTGACACATCTTTCTAGGGACTTCGAGAAAGTTTTCTGACTTCTAGAGAGGGGTATTGCTGTGTAGTCGCTTTTGAAGCTTTTCTCGTTTGGATAGAAGGAAATCTAATGCAGCTGAAACTTCCCTTCTAGTGTTCTCTGGATGTATGACCATATCAACGGAGCCTCGTTCTGCTGCTGTGTAGGGGTTTAGGAGTCTGGTTTCGTACTCAGATTCAAGTTGTTCACGGTCAGATTCGGTGGCTTTGCGATGAAGAATTTCAATAGCTCCTTTGGCCCCCATTACGGCTATTTCAGCTGAAGGCCAGGCTAATGCCAGGTCGTTCCCCATGTGTTTGGAGTCCATTACGATGTAAGCGCCTCCGTAGCTCTTTCTGATGGTTATACATATTCGGGGGATTGTTGCATTTGCGTATGCAAAGGCAAGTTGGGCTCCATGTCGGATCATTCCGCGCCACTCAAGATCTTTTCCCGGTTGAAATCCGGGGGTGTCAACAAAGGTGATGATCGGAATACTGAAAGCATCACAGAAGTTGACGAATCGCGCTCCTTTCTGTGATGCAGAAATATCCAAAGTGCCAGCAAGGGATTGTGGTTGGTTTGCAACGACTCCAACAGTGTTGCCATTAATTGTGCAAAGTGCAGTAATGATGTTGGTAGCCCAGTCTTTCCGAATTTCTGTAAGAATTCTGTCGTCAGCTACCTGCCCTATTATTTCTCGCATGTCATAGCTGCCAGTCTGCGTATCTGGAACTACATCTTCAATATTCGTTAAACGTCGATCAGCTGGATCACTTGTGGGATTATTTCGTGGGGTTGAGGATGAACTGCTTGGAAGTAAGGCAAGCAACTCGTCCACTATTTCTGAGGCTGAATAAAGGTCAGGCACCACAAAGCTTGCAAGGCCGGACATTTGAGCGTGTTTTGCAGCACCCCCCAAGGTTTCAGGATCAATCGGAACCCCAGTAAACTCTTGAACCATTCTTGGGCCACTTACATAGCTGTAAGAATCTTTAACCATTATTACAAAATCAGCCAACCCCAAAAGGAGTGCAGGGCCAGCTAACGCTGTTTCTTTAACGCAAAAGATGATCGGTATTACCCCTGAGCTGGTCGTCATTTCTTGGGCGGCTTTCCCCCAACCATCAAGTGCTTCTATACCTGCATCAGGCGGCGCTCCAGTTGAGTTAATGTTGCAAATTAGGGGAATATGTTGAGTCCTTGCAGTCCTTATTCCTTCCGCTAACTTTTGCCCGTCTGCTGCAGATAGCGGAACGGGGTCAGTTGGAGATCCTAGAGATACTTCCACATAGCTTTTGTCGCTATCTCGTTTAACTTCAACAACCGTGTTTTGCGAAAGTTGCGTTTGCACTTGAACGGTATCTTCTTGTCCACTCACAGGGTTATCTTAGTATGTTTGTTGAGAAATACGCGTTACTTAGTTGCTAAGTAGATTCCATTTTGGTCGGAACCGTATTCTAGTATCATTTGGCGAAGAACTTCACGTACGACTCTCGTTGTAGCGGATAGGGGCACTCTTTTATTCGTTGCCAAACCGACTATGCGGCGCGTGAAGCCCTCTAGCGGAATCCTTTTCCATTTGCCAGCCCCTTGGGCTGCAGTGGCTGGGAGAATCGCCGCCCCATAGCCATCTGTGGCTAACGATGCTAGAAGTCGCATGCCATCTACTTCAGCTTTCGGTGAGAGTTTAATTCCGTGGGTTGCTAAATCTCTGTCAAGACTATCTCTGAAGGGGACCCCTTTGGGATTCAGCAAAAGAGGAAATTCAGCAAGAACGGACGGGGTGACTGAGTCGTATTTTGAAAGAGGGTGTGAATTAGGAGCGACAAGAACTGGTTCCTCTTCAAATAAGGGTTCTGCTTCAACATCAGGATGGTTGATTGGCAAATTGACTATTGCCCCGTCAACTCTTCCCTGCACAACTAGTGGCATTAAGTTGCTCGTGACTGCGTCTGTGATTTGGATCTTGACCTTGGGGTATTTCTGCGTCATGGATTCTAGTAAGATAGGGGATACCCAACGGCCTGTGGTTCCAATTACTCCTAATCTTACGATTCCTGAAACTTCCGTATGAAGTGCTTTTACATCTAATGAGATTGATTCGAGTTCTGTTTGAACACGGCGTGCACGTTCAACTACGAGTGCCCCCTCTTCGGTTAATACGCCTGTTCTTCTGTCAATTAAGGAAACTGATAATTCTTGTTCTAGCCTGGCAATATGGGTTGAGATATTCGACTGAACAGTATGTAGGGATTGCGCCGCCGCACTGAAACTACCTGTATCAACTACGGCAACTAATGCATTTAGTTGTCTAACATCCATAAGGAATTATATCTAAATTAACGATAACTACTTACCGACTATCGTTAAATTAGATGTTGGATTGGCTCTGTGTCTGAGAGCGGATGACATTAAGGGCCGAACCGGCTTTGAACCATTCAATTTGGTCCTCGCTAAAGGTATGAGTAGTCTCAAAGCTGAATGTCTCGGCGGATGGTTTTGTAACTTCGACAGTAATTGTTTCTCCGGGATTTAGGTCAGCTAAATTACGAATTGATAACTGATCTGATTCATCTATCTTGTCGTAATCAGCTGGATTTGAAAACGTAAGCGGTAGCATGCCCTGTTTCTTTAGGTTTGTTTCGTGAATACGTGCAAAACTGCGTGCAATGGCTACGAGCCCCAACCGAAATCGCGGTTCCATAGCCGCATGTTCCCGGCTTGATCCTTCTCCCATATTTTCATCACCGATTACAACCCAATGCTGGTTGGCCTCATGGTATGATTTAGCGATTTCAGGGAAGGTTTGTGTTTCTCCTGTAATTAAATTTTTTCCGTAACCAACTTCATAACCTTCAAACGCATTTACGGCACCTAAATATAAGTTTCCAGAGATATTTTCGAGATGCCCTCGGTATTTCAGCCAAGGCCCCGCCATCGAGATATGGTCAGTCGTGAATTTCCCTTTAGCTTTGACAAGAATGGGCAGATTTTCGTAGTCGTTTCCGTCCCATGCAGGAAATGGCTCAAGAAGTTGGAGTCGGTCAGAGGATGGGGAGACTTTCACTTTGAGCTCGGTTGCATTTTCGGGTGGGGCAATGAAAGTCTCCTGCCCAGGATCAAAGCCACTCGGAGGTAATTCAATTCCCTCAGGGGTTGATAATCTTATTTGATTACCGTCTGCCGTCTCAAGACTGCCGTTAATAGGATCAAAATCCACAGTTCCAGCAAGTGCAAGCGCCATAACTGTCTCAGGCGAAGTTACGAATGCTAGCGTTGATGGATCTCCATCATTCCGCTTTGGGAAATTACGATTATAGGAAGTAACGATAATGTTTGGTGTTCCTGTCTCGTGGTCTGATTCTTCGGATCGGTCCCACTGCCCAATGCACGGTCCACATGCATTTGCTAAAACTACAGCTCCTACCGCTTCAAAGTCGGCGAGTAGGCCGTCTCGCGTTATCGTTGCTCTGACTTGTTCGGAGCCGGGCGTAATTAAGAGTCGACATTTTGATTTCAGACCGTGCTTGGCGGCTTCTCTTGCTATTGAAGCGGCGCGAGTTATGTCCTCGTAGGATGAATTTGTGCAACTGCCGATTAGTGCGGCACTTATTTCTAAAGGCCAACCATTAGATTTGGCTTCTGCGCCTAGTTCCGGGACTTCTCTTGCTAAGTCTGGCGTATGTGGACCATTGATATGGGGGTTAAGTTTGTCAAGGTCAATCTCGATCACTTGGTCAAAATATTCATTTGGAGACTCTAGTACTTCAGGGTCAGCAGTCAGATGCCGTTGGTTGACTTTTGCAAGTTCAGCTACATCACTTCGGTCAGTTGAGTGAAGATAGCGGTTGATAGACTCGTCATAAGGGAAGATTGAAGTAGTTGCGCCTATCTCTGCACCCATATTGCAAATTGTTGCTTTCCCGGTGGCGGAAAGGTTGGAGGCTCCATCACCGAAATATTCCACTATTGCCCCTGTTCCACCTTTCACAGTAAGAATTTCAGCCACTTTCAGAATTACGTCTTTGGGTGCTGTCCATCCGTTTAAGGAGCCTTTAAGATGTACACCAATTAGTTTTGGCCACCGAACGTTCCACGGAAATCCAGTCATAACGTCAACTGCGTCGGCTCCACCAACTCCAATTGCGATCATGCCTAAGCCGCCTCCATTCGGTGTGTGACTGTCAGTGCCGATGATCATTCCACCAGGAAATGCGTATTGTTCGAGCACGACTTGGTGAATTATCCCACTTCCAGGTTTCCAAAAACCAGCTCCATATTTTGCACAAACAGATTCAAGGAAGTCATAAACTTCTTCGTTTGTTTTGGATGCTGTGAGTAGGTCATGTTTACCTTCAACTTTTGCTTGTATTAGATGATCTGCGTGAGTTGTCGTGGGAACTGCTACCTTGTCAAGGCCAGCTGTCATAAATTGCAACCAAGCCATCTGAGCTGTGGCATCTTGCATTGCAACACGGTCAGGTCTCAGATCTACGTAGGAGGATCCTCTCTCAAGAGATTGGTCTGGTGAGTCTAAATGATTGATTAATACCTTTTCTGCGAAGGTCAGTTGACGCCCTAGTTTTTTTCTTGCATTTCCCAATCTTTCTTCAAACGTGGAGTAGACACCTTCAATTAGTTCAATTGGAGTCTTCGTGTAAACAGTCATAATTCCTCTATTTATCTTCCACTGCATGCAGGAACGCATCTACTTATAAAGCAGTATAAATCTATCGTAAATCAACTCACTTGTGGTGTTGAATCTTAAATTGTCGGCCAGCGACTTTTTGTTTTTGCCGATTTCTCTAATTGTGCTTCAAGGCTCCATGCCTTTCGCCAGCTTCCCATATCAGGGGCTTGCAGTGTTGGGGTCTGGCCAGAGTGCTTACGTTTTTTGGCAATCCACCAATCATTATTTTCTTCATCGGCTAACTCCGCAACTGCCTGCTCTATCTTTTTTGAGTAAGTTCTGCTGTTCTCCTTTTCACCCGGCCAAATCGGAGTACCAAATGTAACCTTAGTTGATGATCGCTTCGGCCACACTTTACCTTTACGAAGGATCTTTCCTGTTCCAGAAAGATGTATAGGAACAATTGGTGCGTCGCATTTTATTGAAAGATAAGCGGCTCCTGCTCGGAATGGTTGACCCCATCCGTCAGGGGAGCGGCCTCCCTCTGGAAACACCATGAAGGACCAGCCTCGTTTAATCAATGATGCAATTTGATCTGAGGACTCACGGCTTACTTTGTTTCTTTCCACGGGAATAGCACCAATAAATAAAGCGGATAGTGAACCGCCAAATTTTGTTTTAAAGAAATAGTCAGCGGCAGCACCGACGATGAGCCGGTTACGCCATTGGAAAGGAATGGAAGTCAGCAATAAGGGAGTATCAGCATGGCTCTGGTGGTTTGCGACAAAGATAACTGCTTGCCGTTTTTTGAGACCTTCGAGTCTGTCATAGCCGGTCCGTTGCGGACTAGCAATATAACTCATTAGGGGTTTAGCAATTAATTCGGTCGAGAGAAGTCTTACAGTCCTAGCTGGTAACCGGCGAGCCCAAACTGTAGGGTACTCAGAACCAAGGTAAGTCTTTCGTTTGACTGGAGGAACGCCGTTAGGTGTGCGAGCTGCTCGGTAAGGAAATTGCGCTGATTTGATATTCGAGATGGAGCGCATTCTCTGAGGGGCATTACCGACAGCTTTATAGATTTCCCGCGTCTTGCGCTGTATTTCTCTTTTGGTTAATTTCCTTGCCATGCTACGTCACATCTGCCATTAAAATAGGTGGGCTGTGGTAGTGCGTTATAGTGGGGCTAAACCCAACTGAATCTGACGCAATTTCGAATGCATCTTGCAGTGTAGTAGCTGATCGAAATCCCATCCTTCTCACAGCTTCTTGATTGCCACCTACAATAACTATCTCTGAAAGGTGGTCAAGAGCGTGCGCACACCAATACCACATATAAAAGGGGTGCACTCCATGGTAGGCATAAGAAGTTCTATACAAATGCCTATACCAATCATCTTCTGCAAATGACTTTTCATATTTTTGGCTCATCACAGCGGGGTCTGTAGTTTCGCTGAGAACCCTCTCAAAAAAGTCAATATAGCTAGGATGATGTACCGGATGGAATTCCCAGGGTGTGGGATGAGTCATGATCACTACTCCGCCTCTCCTAACAAGCGGTTTCCCTTTGTACATATTGAAGAAATATCCAAGTCCAAGGCAAGCAACGAGTATGGGATTCATCACGGAGTTAACGTTGTAAGGACATATGTAAGGTAATCCCATCGTGAGAATATCCGTCTGTCCTTCAACTTGGACAAGATGCTGCTTGTAAACGTTTTCAGTGGTCATTTTGTGTACAGCTTCAACTTCGCCTGCTTGAACAGATGTAATTTCGTATGGTGAATGCCATCCTTGAAAGGATTTACGTTTTGATGCAGGCGACATTCTCTTTAGCCCGGCTTGCATGCCGAGAAATGACATGCGGTCTTTGAAGGTCCACTCCCATTCGCGTTTTTGAAGCATTGCGAGTGGCCCCTCATATCCAAACGTGTTGTTGTTTACTGTGGTTTCAATTTGGAAGACTTGAATGCCTGATTCCTTTAGGACCTTTCCTTGTCGCCAGTTAGATTTGTGTAGTTCTGAATTCTCTTGATCCATGAAACTTTTTGACTCAACCATTGTTTGCGGGTTGTGATGGTGTCGGAGTGCTGTATAACCGGACAATCCGGTCGCAGTACTTTTCCAACCGCCATCCATTGAGACCAGATTTATGTTTACATATACAATCAAATCACTTTCTGCGGCTCTTTTGTTGATTTGTACTTCTTCACCATGAGGTGTTGTTCCAATCACTATCATTCCGTCAGGGTCTTCAGCATCGTGGTTGTATATCGCTCCTGAAGGTGCAAACGCATCGTAGACTCTGTCGCCAACTGCATGTCTCAGCTCTTGTTCAGTCATCCTTCTGTGGAGAGCAAGGGCCGCTATCAAGTGGACATCATCGACACCCGCTGCGGCAGCTATATCAAGAACTGCTTCAATGATTCTTTGCCTAATATCGGGTTTCCGCATCGGGGGAAGGGGAAGAGAAATATCATCAAATGCTATTGTCAGCTTCATTCCAGATTTTAAAAGTGCAGAAAGCGGGGGGGAGTCACCAAGTGGATTTTCTAGTGCATGGCGGATAGAGGCGTTTGGGTTTGGAATTCCTGGTAGCGGTTCCGCTGGATATATAACTCGAGATCGCCCCGCTGGAAGTTTTTCCATGCGAAATCCTTCGCCATGATGAAACAGAATGGGTGGTGACGTTCTGTCGACATCTAAAACGAGTCCTGGCCTTGGGTGTTTGCGTTGATTTTGTGGCATTTATTATTCTTTCTTTGAGCCTAAAGGTAAGGTTTTTTTAGGAGAGCCTTTAATCGGTTGGAAATTCTCTACTAGCCATCCTCTTCGTCTGGCAAGTGTTGCTAATTTTGTCTCAGGGTTAACGGCGACTGGAAAGCCAACAGCTTCGAGCATTGGAAGGTCACTAGTTGAGTCTGCATAGGCGATGGACTCTTTCAGATCCAGATTGTTTTCGTCAGCGTATGTGCGAAGAGAGGCTGCCCTTGTTTCGCCGATAGGTGGAACATGCGTCATGCGACCTGAATATTTGCTGCCTTTTATTTCAAGGGAAGGTGCTAATATTTCGTCAAAAAGTGGCTTTAAGGGTTGCACAACAAAATCAAGTGCACCTGTGATCAGTAATGTTCTGTGTCCTAAAGCTCGATGTTCGCGTACACGTCTGATTGCTGCTGGGAATGATTTCGTTAATATAAATTCGTTAAACATTTCAAGTGAGTCTTCGTCAATTTGAATGACAGGTGCGCCTTCATACTTCCGGTAGAAGTTTCTAAGAAAGTCAGTTCTGTCCCTGCGGTCCATCGCAAGCATTGATGGAGCCTCAAGAACAGTTTTGGCAATGACCTTAAATCGGTCTTGTGAAGACAGTCTCTTCGTTGCTAAGTAACCCCAAGATGAAACTACATTTGAGGCTATGAGAGTATTTTCGAGGTCAAACACAGCTAGTTGCCTAGAAGGATCAAGAACTTGCTTACGCAATCTGTTGCTGCGTGAGTCAGGTGGGGTGGATGATGGGGTTGTCTTGACTCGTCCTTGAGTGACTACAGTCGGTAGGTGTATATCGTAAACGTATTTTCTCCAGTCAATAATTCGTGGGTCAAAAGGAAAGGCACTCCTATCGCTATCGTCTAGCGAATCCCACAAATGAAGGAGATTTGATACGTCGTAGATTGCTTCACATTCTACGTATTTTCCATAGAGAGTGATGTACTCCATCGCTTTGTCTAGTTCGTTTCGCTTTTCTTCCAAGTCGGCGACCACCATTGCCTGATTTCCTCTGATCGGGAGTTTATGAAGCCCATTTTCGGCAGCTTGGAGGATACGCTTTGCGCGGGTCAATTGTGTCACTACACGACCGCGACCAGGGAACTCCCATTTAGAGGGCGTTATGGGTTGGTTCTTCTCATCAAGGATTGGAAAGTTGCCAAAGAATTCATGTACGAAATCAGCTAAAATCCCAATTTTTATTGGATTGCATTCACCACTAGCAACTTGAACTACAAATGGATCGGAGGGTTTCTCTTGGGCAGCGACAGCTACAATAGCCGACGCAACGAGGTCAACGGGGATTATATCAACTACACCTTCGGGGATTCCAGGGAACTCCTTGAGGGTTCCTTTACCAAAATTTAAAATAATAGGTTCAGCCATCCTGAAACCTCTTATCCAACCTGAATTGGGCTTATCCCATGACGATTCAATGATTGAAGGTCGCACTATTGATAATGGGATTTGTCCACGAATTTCTTGTACTGCTTGTTCTGCCATGGCTTTGGTAAAAGCGTAAGCGTCTGGAAAACCAAGTGAGGTGGCTCTCTCTCTTCCAGCTTCTACCATTTTATCTTTGACCCATCGCTCACGGATCTGCTCGGTTTTCATTGCTATTGAGGAAATTCCAGGTGCACCTAATTCCTTTTTAGCTTCAGCCCGAAATTTTTCGAGATTTTGGATTCTCCTGCTGTCATCTTCTGTGTAAGACCTTGTCCTTCGCGCTGCCTCAGTTTCTTCTCGCCAGTCCAATGGAACGTAAAAGGGGCTCTGCGAAAGTGGCTTTTCAGGTGCGGTTCCTTTTCTGTTTCCAGCTACGTAACACGTACTCACCATTACTAGATGAGGGTCTGCATCAAGGTTCTGCAGGGTCTCTACTAAACGAACAGGGCCCATGAGGTTAACTTCTGCTGCTCGGTCAAGTGGTTCGTCGAAACTAACAGCTGCGGCACTGTGTATTATGATGTCACATTCGCTGAGTTCGCGGAGCCCTGCATCGTCAAGGCCTAAATTATTCTTTGAAATGTCTGCGGATAATGCTTTGACAGTACTGGTGGTTAAGTTATTGAAACCCTCTGCTCCTAAAGCCTCTCTTAACTGATCAAACGCATCATTCTTCAAGAGGTCCCTCTCAAGACGCTTTGATGCTGAACGCTTACCGGAAGGTCTTATCAAAAGACGCAGCTGTATATCATCAATTTCGCGAAGTAGCAGTTCTACTAGGGCAGTTCCAAGGAATCCAGTAGATCCAGTTATGGCTATTTTCTTTCCCTTGAGCGATTTCTTTATCACACTCTATTTCTACCACTTGGTAGGCAATGGTACAATCCAATCGTGGAGACTTCAGATCGAATCTTGAAAAGAGCTACAGTGGCATTTGGTGAATCTGGCTATGATGCGACCAGTCTTGACGATCTCGCACGAACTTTAGATATTCGCAAGCAATCCATTCTGTACCATTATGCTTCTAAAGAACTGTTACTTGAGGCATGCGTGAGGCAAGCTATTACTGATTTATCAGTAGCCCTTGATGAAGCCATCCGAAAAAGTTCTTATGGATGGGAAAGAATTGAGTCTATAGTAAAGCGAGTATTTCGCTTAGCAAATAATCGACCCGAATTATTGGGGCTACTGAGAGAGGTTACACGTTTGGGTCCCCCAATATTGACGTATGCGGTTGATGGAATACGGCCTCTTCTTGATGGTGCGACAACATGGTTAATTGAGGAGATGAAAGCCGGAAGGGTCAGGAAATCAGAACCTGAGTTACTGGTGCTTTCGGCGTACTCAACGATTATGGGAGCAGCTACAGAAGTTAAGCTGTTTGAGGCATTAGGAGAGGAATCAACAATACGAGATGTCGCAATCAGGCGTAAAGAGTTGCTTAGGTTCTTGAAAATTGCCCTTATCCCTTGAATCTCCTCTGATGAGGATCGCTTAGTAGATAATTTACAAGTTCATTGTACGGTATGCCGGTTGCGCTCCAAAGCTTTGGATACATAGAAATTGGGGTGAATCCGGGCATGGTATTTATCTCGTTGACTAGCCATTTCTTCTCGGATTCTTTGTAGAAGAAATCAATTCTGGCGAGATCTCGGCAGTTTAATAACTTAAATACTTTTATTGCAAGATTCTGGGCCTCTAGTATTTCGTCATCTGCTAATGGCGCTGGTAC
>CETI01063718.1_pt1 | contig 10989 bp, 7 predicted proteins | sample 361441 | NCBI WGS metagenome assembly CETI01 (sample SAMEA2622478, study PRJEB7988) | marine metagenome | biome: marine biome (ENVO:00000447); feature: deep chlorophyll maximum layer (ENVO:xxxxxxxx); material: "saline water (ENVO:00002010), including plankton (ENVO:xxxxxxxx)" | depth 90 m | reverse complement strand
AAGAATGGTGGGATCCAATTGGAAAATTCAAGCCTTTACATAAATTTAACCCAATTAGAATAAAATATATCAAAGATAATTTAACTAAAGATTTTGATCTAAAAAATAAAAAAAAACCTCTAAGTGGTTTAAAAATATTGGACATAGGGTGTGGTGGAGGTCTACTATCAGAACCAATGGCAAGACTTGGGGCTAATGTTACTGGTATAGATCCCTCGTCAAAAAACATAAAAGTCGCAAAACATCACCTTAAAAAAAGCAAACTAAATATAAAATATTTTGAGTGTTCTCCAGAAAGATTTAACTCAAACGATAAATTTGATGTAATTTTAAATATGGAAATAATTGAACACGTTGAAAATGTAGATACTTTTATGAAACAAAGTTCAAGATTCTTAAAAAAACAAGGAGTTATGTTTATTGCAACATTAAATCAAACATTAAAATCCTATCTTTTTGCAATAATTGGTGCTGAATATATTTTAAGATGGCTACCGATAGGAACACATGAATGGGAAAAATTTATTAAGCCAGAAGATCTTATAAAAATATGTGAAAAAAATTCTCTAAAATTAAAACAAATTAATGGAATGAATTTTAACCCAATCGCAGATAAATGGAATATCACAACTGATAAATCGGTAAATTATATAGCAAAATTTTATAAAAATTAATTTTCTTTATCTTTAATCCAAGGAATCATTTCTGTTTCTATGCCTTCATCTTTTAATTCTTTTATCTCTCTAGAAGAAGCTTTTCCATAAATTCCCTTTTTTACTTTTGTATTATTGTAATGAATAGATCTAGCTTCATAAGCGAAGTTATCACCAACAAATTCAAAATTATCTTTAACAAATTTTTGATAATTTAAAATTTTTTTTTTTGTATTTTTTAAGTTTTTTTCATTTAGCTTATAATTTTTCTTTTTAGTGTTAGCCAGATTAGGAGACATTAATGATTTTTCAATTTTTATTGAATTACAATCCTGACAATTAAGATGTTTAAGTTTTTTTAAACGATCAAATTCTTTTGATGAAATAAACCAGCTTTCAAATTCAAGTGAACAATTTTTACATTTTAGACAATACTTGATCATAAAAATAATTTAATTATCAAGTTAGAAAAGTTCAATACATTTAAGTTCTATAATCTGCATTAATTTCAATATATTTTTTTGTTAAATCCATTGTGTAAGCTGTAAAACATTTATTTCCCAAGCCAATATCAACTGTAATATCTAATAATTCATTTCTCATATATTCCCTTAAAATTGTTTCGTCGTAATCTTTAAATAGGTTTCCTTTAAAAAAAACCTTAAAAGGTCCAATATCTATTGATAACTTTTTTACATCAATTTTTGATCCACTTTTTCCTATTGCCATCGCAATTCTTCCCCAATTAGGATCTTCTCCGGCACAAGCGGTTTTAACTAAAGGAGAGTTTGCTATAGAAAAACAAATATTTTTTGCCTCTTCTACTGTTTTGGAATTATTGCATTTTATAGTAATAAATTTAGATGCACCTTCGCCATCTGCTGCAACCCTTTTTGCTAAATTTAATAATACCTCGTGAACAGATTCTCGGAAATTTTTTAATTTTGAATCTTTAAAATCTTTGATGTATGGATTATTTGCTTTGTTAGTTGAAAAAATGGAAACCATATCATTTGTGCTTGTATCTCCATCACATGTAATAGCATTGAATGTGGTCTTAATATTTTCATTAAGAATTTTCTTTAAAATTGACGATGGCAAACTTGCATCTGTAAAAACAAACCCAAGAGTTGTTGCCATATTTGGAGAAATCATACCTGACCCTTTGGCGACTCCATAGATTTTTACATTTGTAGATCCAATTTTGCATTCTGACATTGATAGCTTTGGTTTTGTATCAGTAGTAATTATTCCCATAGCCGCTTTCATCCAAATCAATTTATTCTGAGTATACTTCAAATTTTTAACTAAATTTGGAATTATATTTTTAATTTTATTTATAGGAAATTTTTCTCCGATAGTTCCTGTACAAGCAAATAAAATTTCATTCGATTTAATTTCTTTTGGATGTTCTTCGTCTAAATTTTGCTTTTCTGTTAACTGTTTAGACAAATCAGCTGAGAGTTCTTTTAAAGCATTGTAACCATTTGATCCAGTCAATGCATTTGCATTTCTAGTATTTATTAATAAAGCACTTAATTTTTTTGATTTAATTGTTTGATTCCATTTTATATTTTCAGAAACTATTTTTGACTGAGTAAATACCGATGCATAAGAAGCTCCATCCCTAAAATAAAACAAAACTAAATCATCTCTTTTTTGTTCATATAGGTTGGCATTCACTGTTGATATGGAAACCCCATCTATATGATCTAAATCTTGAAAATCAGCTATTTTTGACTTTCTATTTTTTTCATCAAAAAAGTTGTTTATGTTAAAAACCATGATATTTAAATTAATAAAATAAATACTATATAATCTTAATAATTAATTTACATTAAAATGTTTAATCCACTTAATCTATTTTCAAAAATAATTAAAGGAGGAAATCAAAAAGAATTAGATCGAATTCTAAAAATAGTCAAAAATATAAATCTTTTAGAAAAAGATGTTGAATTACTTGAAGACTCGGAGTTTCCAAAAAAAACAAGTGAATTTATTGAACAAGTAAAAAATGGAAAAAAAATAATTGAGATTTTGCCTCAAGCTTTTGCTTTGGCTAGAGAAGCTTCAAAAAGAACAATTAAAGAAAGGCACTTTGATGTTCAGTTAATTGGTGGAGTTGTGCTTCATGAAAGTAAAATTTCTGAAATGAAAACCGGAGAAGGTAAAACTTTAACAATTGTACTTGCAGCTTACCTAAATGCTCTAGAAAAAAAAGGAGTCCATATAGTAACAGTAAATGATTATCTGGCAAAAAGAGATAGTCAAAACATGGGTAAAATTTATAATTTTTTGGGTTTAAGTTGTGGATATATTAATAATATACAAACAGATGAGGAAAGAAAAGAAAATTATCTTAAAGATATAACTTATGCAACGAATAGTGAATTAGGTTTTGATTATCTCAGAGATAATATGAAATTTTCAGAAAATGACAAAGTACAAAGAAACCATAATTATGCAATTGTAGATGAAATAGACTCGTGTTTAATCGATGAGGCTAGAACGCCACTGGTCATATCGGGTGCCGCTGAAGATAAAACCAGTCAATATATAGCAATAGATAAACTAATAAAAAATTTAAATGACAATGATTTTGAATTAGATGAGAAAGATAAAAATATTTTACTTACAAATAAAGGAATAGATAATATAGAAAAGATACTTACAAATGCAGGAATTTTAAAAAATAATAATTTTTATGATCCTGAAAATTTAAATCTTGTACATCATGTTAATCAAGCGCTAAGAGCAAACCATCTTTTTCAAAATGGAAGAGACTACATTATAAAAGAAGACCAGATAGTAATTATTGATGAACAAACAGGTAGACAACTACCAGGAAGAAGATTTGGTGATGGTCTTCACCAAAGTTTAGAGGCAAAAGAAAAGTTAGATGTAAAAGCGGAAAATCAAACTCTCGCTTCAATAACTTATCAAAATTTCTTTAAATTATATAAAAAACTTTCAGGGTGTACTGGGACAGCAAAAACTGAATCTCAAGAATTCTTTGAAATCTATAATCTTTCAGTAATTTCAATTCCAACAAACAAGCAAATGATTAGAAAAGATTGGAATGACCAAATTTTTCGAACCACAAAAGAAAAGGATGAAGCAATAATAGCAAAAATATCTGAATGTAATAATTCAGGTCAACCAATATTAGTATTTACGGCAAGTATAAATAAATCGGAACATTATTCAAATCTACTAGATAAAAAAGGTATAAAACACATCGTGCTAAATGCAAAAAATCATGAAAAAGAAGCTGAAATAATATCAAATGCTGGAAAAAAAAATTCTATAATTATTACTACAAGCATATCTGGAAGAGGTGTTGATATAAAACTGGGTGGTCAGAATGAAAGTCAAAAAGAAGAAATTAAAAAAATAGGTGGGCTTTTTGTTATTGGCACAGAAAGAATGGAAAGTAGAAGAGTTGACAATCAAGCAAGAGGAAGATCTGGAAGACAAGGGGATGAAGGTAGTTCAATTTTTTTTGTGAGTCTTGAAGATGATTTAATGAGAATTTTTGGAACTGAATCTATGAATAGTATTTTAGAAAAACTTGGGTTAAAAGATGGAGAAAGCATTGATCATCCTTGGATAAATAAGGCTCTAGAAAGAGCTCAACAAAAAGTCGAATCTAGAAATTTTGATATTAGAAAAACTCTTTTAAAGTTTGACAATGTGTTAAATGATCAAAGACAAGTGATATTTGGTCAAAGAGACAATGTTATAAATAGTAAAGATTCTAACACTTTTAGTGATGATTTCCTTGATGAATTTATTGTGGATTTAAAAGAAACTAAATCAAAATATTTAACAGAACCAAAATCAAACACATTTATAAATAAATTGAAATCTTTATTTGGAAATTCTTTCAATCAAAACGAAATAGATAACTTATCAAATTCTAAGGAAAATGATTTAGAGAAAATAATTAAAAAAAGATTTTTAGAAAAAAGAAATGAGAGAATACAATTTCTTGGAGATGATAAAGCTAAAGAAATTGAGAAAAGAATTTTTTTACAAGTAATAGATGAAAATTGGAAATTGCATATACAATATCTTGAACAATTAAGACAAGTTATTGGATTGAGATCTTTCGGTCAAAGAGATCCATTAATTGAATATAAAAAAGAAGCTTTCATTTTATTTGAAAACTTGCTTAACAAACTTAAGACAGACTTAGTTAAATTTTTAATTAATATGAAAATTGTTGAAGATAATGTGGATGATGAAAATTTTAAAAAAAAACGAAATAAAAAATTTGATGAACTATCATCTAAAAAAATTGGAAGAAACGAGCCATGTCCATGTAATTCAGGAAAAAAGTACAAACATTGTCATGGATCTTTATAATAAAATAATTAAAAACAACATTAATAAAATAATAGAAATGCTTATATAAATAATTTTATTATCTTTTAATTTATCAAATACATTTTTCTTCATTGATAATTTTTCTGAAATTCCAGTTTTTGTTGTAAATCCTTTTTTTCTTCCAATCGATAAAAATTTATTTTTTCTATGATTTATTATTTCATTTTTATCCATTGTTGAAAAAAATTCTAAATTTTTTTCTATTGAATCTCTTACATTGTTTAAAATTAAATCTTTGTCTCTATGTGCGCCACCTATTGGTTCTTTTATAATTTCATCAATTATATCTAGACTTAAAAGATCTTTAGAAGATAGCTTCATCGCTTTAGAAGCTTCTAAAGTTTTTTTAGGGTCTCTCCAAAGAATTGTTGCACACCCTTCAGGAGAAATTACCGAATAAATTGCATTTTGAAACATTAATACTTTATTTGATGATGCTAATGCAATAGCACCTCCCGAGCCACCTTCTCCTATAATTATGGATATTGTTGGTACCGTTAATTCCATGCAACATTCTATAGATTTTGCAATTGCTTCTGCCTGACCTCTCTCTTCTGCACCCACTCCTGGGTAAGCTCCAGGGGTATCTATAAAAGATACAATTGGAATTTTAAATTTATCTGCAAGCTTCATTAATCTAATTGTTTTTCGGTAACCTTCAGGTTTCATCATTCCAAAATTTCTGCTAATTCTAGAATCTAAATCTTGTCCTTTTTCTTGACCAATAATTAAAATGGAATTGTTGTTAAACTTTCCAAAACCTGCTATCACTGATTTATCTTCCCCATAAAATCGATCCCCTGAAAGAGGCATAAAATCTTCAAACAAATTATCAATAAAAAATTTAGCTTTTGGCCTATCCTCGTGTCTTGCTACTAAGGTAGTTTGCCATGAATCTAGATTATCATAAATATATTCAAGCTTTTCATCTATTTCTTTTTGAATATTAAAAATTTTTTCTGTTTTAACTTCGGATAACCCTTCTTGATTAAAAGGATCTTTAAGTTGATTCAATTCGTTTTCGAGGTTTTTTACTTCTGTTTCAAAATCTAAATAATTTTTCATAAATATATTAATTATTATTGTTGTTTATCAATTTAAAATAGGCAATAAAATGTCAAATAATAAGTTTTTTATTTTAATTTAAAAAAGCCTTATTTTAATGAAAAAAAAAGAACAATATATAAAAACTAAAGAGCTTTCAGTATCAAAGATTCTATTTGATTTTATAAACAATGAGCTTTTAAAGGGAATACACATAAAGAAAGATAAGTTCTGGAATGATTTTAGCAAAGCAACAAATGAATTAGTACCTATAAATAAAAAACTATTACAAACAAGAGAAAGATTACAAAAATCGATAGACGCTTTCCATTTAGAAAAAAATGGTAAAAAATTAAATTTAAAAATTTATAAAAAATTTTTAAAAAAAATTGGCTATTTAAAAAAAACTGGACCAAATTTTAAAATTAAAACAAAAAATGTTGATGCTGAAATATCAAGTATTTGTGGCCCTCAGTTAGTCTGTCCTATTTCTAATAAAAGATTTATATTAAATGCTGCTAACTCAAGATGGGTAAGTTTATATGATAGTTTGTATGGAGCTGATATAATTCCAGAAACTAAAGGAGCTTTAAAAGGAAATACTTATAACCCAATCAGAGGAAAAAAAGTTATAGAGTATGCTCGAGACTTATTGGACAAATATATACCTTTATATGACAAAAGCTGGAAGGATCTAAAAAAAATTCCTGAAATTAAAAAAAATAAATTAAATTTAAAATTAAAAAACTCTAAACAATTTGTGGGATATAACAAAAAATTTAATAAATTATCTTCACTACTTTTTGTTAACAATAATCTTCATATTGATATTTTATTTGATCAATCTGGGAATATGGAAATTAACAATCCTGATGGCAATCAGGATAAAATAAAAATACACGATATAATTTTAGAATCTGCTATTTCTACTATTTGCGATCATGAAGATAGTGTGGCAGCAGTAGACGCGGAAGATAAAGTTTTGGGATACCGAAACTGGTTAGGCCTAATGAAAGGAAACTTAAAAGTAGAATTTAAAAAAAAAGGAAAGAAAATTTTTAGAAAATTAAATAATGATCGAAATTACATTTCAAAAGAAGGTAAAAAAATTAAATTACACGGAAGATCGTTGTTGTTAAATAGAAATGTTGGCCATCTTATGACTAATCCAGCTATACTTTTAAAAGATGGATCCGAATGTCCCGAAGGAATTCTTGATGCTTTTATTACTTCACTTGCTTGCCTTCATGATTTTAAAATAAAAGGAAATTCAAGAACTAATTCAATTTACATAGTTAAACCAAAAATGCATGGTCCTGAAGAATGTGCATTTACAAATTTAATTTTTGAAAAAGTTGAAAAAGTTTTAAATTTAAAAAAAAACCAAATACTTTGCGGTATTATGGACGAAGAAAGAAGAACTTCGATTAATCTAAAAGAATGTATTAGAGTTTTAAAAAATAGAGTTTTCTTTATTAATACTGGTTTTTTAGACAGAACTGGAGATGAAATTCATACATCAATGGAAGTTGGTCCAATGATTTTAAAAGGAAAAATGAAATCTTCAAAATGGATTTCTGCTTATGAAAATAATAATGTTGATGTGGGAATTTCATGCGGTTTCTCTAAAAAAGCTCAAATAGGAAAAGGTATGTGGGCAATGCCAGATTTAATGAGCGACATGATGAAACAAAAAATTGCACATCCTTTTGCGGGAGCTAATTGTGCATGGGTGCCTTCACCCACTGCAGCATCATTACATGCTCTTCACTATCATGAAGTAGATGTTTTTTCTAAACAAAAAGAATTATCAAATAGAAAACCTGCAAAGCTTTCAGATTTATTAAACATTCCAGTCGCCAAAAAACCTAATTGGACAGATGAAGAAATAAACCAAGAATTAAAAAATAATGCACAAGGAATTTTAGGATATGTTGTAAGATGGATCGACCAGTCTGTTGGATGCTCAAAAGTTCCCGATATAAATGGAGTTGGCTTGATGGAAGACAGGGCTACTTGCAGAATAAGCAGTCAGCACATTGCTAATTGGTTATATCACGGTATATGCAGTAAAAAACAAGTTTTAGAAGTTATGAAAAAGATGGCAAAAGTTGTGGACAGCCAAAATCTAAAAGACCCAACAATGAAAGATGAATCTCCTTATCAAACTATGAGCGGAAACTTTGATAAGTCAATTGCATTTAGGGCTGCTTGTGATTTGATTTTTCATGGAAAATTTCAACCTTCTGGTTATACAGAACCTTTGCTTCATTTTAATAGATTAATAAAAAAATCAATCTGATTCAGAATTTAATCCTTTTCTATTTTTAAAAGCAGAAATCAACGTTCCATCATCTAAGCTCTCAATTTCTCCACCGACGGGTAAACCTTGGGCAAGTTTAGAAATTTTAATATCAAGATTTTTTAATCTATCTTGAATATAAAATGCTGTTGTCTGGCCTTCAATAGTAGCACTGGTTGCTAAAATAACTTCCTCAATACTATTTTTTTTTACTCTCTCTACTAAAGAATCCAAAAGTAAATCTTCTTTTCTCTCAAAATTTGAGTTTGACAATGTTCCTCCTAATATGTGAAAATATCCTTGAAAAATACTGGAACTTTCAATAGTCCATTGATCTGCAATGTTTTCAACTACGCAAATTTTATTATATTTTTTTAAATCATTTTCACAATTCTCACATTTTGAAGTTTTAGATTTTAAAGAACCACAATTTCTACATCTATCAACATTTTTATATGCTTCTCTTAAAGTTTCTGACAAAGGTTTCATTAGTTCTTGACGGTTATTTATTAATTTTAAAATTATTCTTTTTGCTGATTTTGGTCCTAGCCCAGGTAGTTTTGAAATAATTTTTATTAAATTATCAATTTCTGAAATATTCTGCATTAAGTTAGAGTGGCCATTTAAATCCTGGTATGCCAAAACTACTTGTGGCTTTAGCAATTTCTTCTGAGGTTTTTGTCTTTAGTTGATTTTTAGCATGCGAATGTGCTGCTTTAATCAAATCAATAACAATACTTTTGTCTTCTTTTAATACTTCATCACTAATATTTAAATTTACCATCTCACCTTCTCCATTAAGAGTAATTTTAACAGCATCTCCTCCTGAAACACCTGTAGCCTCTATCTGCTTAATTTTTTCTTGACCCTCCTTCATTTTTTCTTCTAATTCTTTAGCTTGATCTAATATTTTACTAAAATCATTCATCTTTTTTATCGTTTTCCTTTACATCTATCAATTCGGCATCTGGTAAAGTTTCTAAAACTTTTTTGTATATTTTACTTTTTTTAACATTTTCAAAAGTATTTATTTTACTTATTTTTTCTTCTTGTTTTTTTGAAATTAATCCTTCTTTTTTTGAAAGTGAAATAATCCATCTTTTGTTGGTCCAATTGTATAATTTGTTAGACAATTCTTTTATAAAATCTTTCTCTAAATTTTCATTAAAAGCTATTTCAATTCTACCCTCAGAAAAAGATACAAGATTAACGTTCGTCTCTAACTCATATTTCAACTTAATTTCTTTTTGCTTTATGCATAAGTCAATTAAATCTTCTAATCTATTAATTAATAATTCGTCGGAAATATCTTTGGGTTTTATTTTAGTTGATGTTTTTTCTTTATTGGAAAAGTTTTTTATCTGATCAAAAGTTTTGTTATTTATTTTAATTTTTTTTTCGGTATCTATATTTTTAATTTTATCTTCAGTCACTATTGGATCTTTAAAATTTTTTAAATAAAGTAATCTAATCAAAAACATTTCTACACTTAAATTCGGATTTCCAACAATATTTAATTCATCAATTGCTTCAATTGTAAACTGCCAAAATAAAATAATATCCTTTGAATCTATTTCGTTTGAAATCTTTACAATTTCTTTAAACTCCTCGTCATTCAGTGAAAAATTAGTTCCTTCTAATTGCAATGAAGAAATATTTTTTAAATAATATAATATTTCTAAAAAATCATTTAAAAAAATTTTAGGTTCAACTCCTGCATCGTATATGTTTCTATAAATGTTAATAACTTTTTGCTCATCGCCTTTAAATAGATTATAAAATAATTCAATTAAAATACTTTTGTCAAAATACCCATAAATTTTTTGCGCTTTTTTTAGATCTAATTCTTCTCCTTCAGAATTACTTATTAATCCACGATCTAATAAAGATAGAGCATCCCTTACAGATCCTTCTGAAATTTTAACTATTAATTTTATAGCATCATTTGAAACTTTACCTTTCTCTTTTTCTGTGATTTTTTTTATATATTTAAATAATTTTTCTGATTTTATTCTAGATAAATCAAATCTTTGGCATCTTGAAACAACTGTAACTGGAATTTTTTTTATCTCCGTTGTAGCAAAAATAAATTTTAAATATTTCGGTGGCTCTTCTAATGTTTTTAATAACGCATTAAATGCTTGCTTACTAAGCATATGAACCTCATCTATAATAAATATTTTATATTTTGCTGATGTAGGTCCATATCGAGAAAATTCAATTAAATCTCTTACATCGTCAACTCCAGTTTTGCTAGCTGCATCCATTTCTAAAACATCTATATGATTTGAATTAATTATTGACTCACAGTGCGTACAAAAATTATTTGCACATAAGTTTTCTATACCATTTTGACAATTTAAAGATTTTGCAACTATCCTAGCTATAGTTGTTTTTCCTACACCTCGAATTCCTGTAAATAAATATGCATTAGCAGACTTATTAAATTTTATTGAGTTGTATATAGTTTCTGAAATAACTTCTTGTCCTATCAAATCTTGAAAGACTTGCGGTCTGTATTTTAAAGCTAATACTGTTGAGTTATTTGTCATTACTAAGGAGACCAACCAACCTGGAAAATACTCATTACCCTTGCTCTTT
>CETI01209762.1_pt1 | contig 11000 bp, 10 predicted proteins | sample 361441 | NCBI WGS metagenome assembly CETI01 (sample SAMEA2622478, study PRJEB7988) | marine metagenome | biome: marine biome (ENVO:00000447); feature: deep chlorophyll maximum layer (ENVO:xxxxxxxx); material: "saline water (ENVO:00002010), including plankton (ENVO:xxxxxxxx)" | depth 90 m | reverse complement strand
GGTAGGAGAGCCGATCTCGCGGCGTGCCAGCGTTGAGAGCGGCTTTCGCTAGCGTTGATTGAAGTAGCGTTTCGTCGGACCGCGATATGCCTACAGTCACTGTCTTCGCCTGATGTTTGATCGCGTCAACTGGTCGAGTTAGTTCGTCTATCGCTTTGGTCAGTGCTGCATTGAGGTCGTCAATAACAACTCCTGGTCGACCAACTTTGCCGACTTCTATTTGGTAGCTATCAAGCGATGCGACGCCTAAGGCGTATCTCAGGACAGTGACTACCTTGGCGGCGGTACTAGCTTCGAGATGACCGTCGTAGGCCGAGCCTCGCAGCCCGTCAAGAAATTGGCTGCCGGGCGTCGCTAAATCACTTTGTAATCGTTCGAATGCACCATCTTCGAGAGTTCCTTCAGCAATGATGCTTTCAACTGTTGCTCGCATTTGCCGCAATGGAAGAGCTTGGCTATCAATTGCCAGCGCCGCTTCATACCCAAATAGATGACCGACAATCGTGGCCAAGATGAAATCAAGTGCTGGATGTAGCTGCGGAACTGTAAGAAGCTCTGCGGCTGCTTCAAATCGTGACTCATTTTCACTGGCGACGACTATTGGAACTGCTTTATGGGCACGATAGATCGCTACTTCTTTGGCGACGTCATCGATGTTTGACCCGCTCAGTCCTGCAGCGCAAACAAAAATAAGTGGTTCTGATGACAGATCGATGTGTTTTTTGTCTTCGGTCCCATCTTCCGGGATGGCCTTGTAACAAAGCTCAGACAGCTTGATTCTGATTTCGTTAGCCGCGATTCGGTTGGGACCATTCCCTACAACAGCCCAATATCGTTTCTGCGGCGCGTGACGTTGCGCCGCAGTCGCTACTGCTGACCGCGTAGCTATGACTTGTTCCATAGATTTCGGGAGTTGACGCAGAGCGTGGAGGATCTCATTTTGGTTTCGCGTCTCGTCGATGAGGTCAGCTATAGCACTACTGAGAATGATGCTGGCCACTACTTGTGCATAGAAGGCTTTGGTGGACGCAACAGACATTTCAACGTCACGACCATCTGATGTGTATAGAACGCCGTGGGATTTATCAGTGAGGTCACTCCCGCGCCGGTTCACAATTGCGATTACGTGGCCACCGCGTTGTCGGATCAAATCAACTGTTCGGTTGGTGTCTGTTGTGGTGCCTGACTGACTGACCGCTATGACCAACGTGTCCGACATATCAGTGGCCATCGAGAACCCACTGAGTTCTGTGGCAAGTTGAGCTTCAACTACTACTTCGTGGTCTTTTAGCAGCGGGCTAAGAAATTGAGGGATTGTTCGTGCTGCCACCGCGGCAGTTCCTTGCCCAATTCCAATGATCCTTTTTATTTGCTTACTTTTGAAAGCGTTTTGGATCCCGTCGGGGATGACCTCTGAGCCAAGCTGGACTCGCAGCTCGTCATCCACCTCAATGATGCGTCCACGAAGCGTTTTATGAACTGATGCAGGTGCTTCTTGAATTTCTTTTAGAAGAAAGTGGGGTGCATCACCTCGGTCAATATCTCGGGTGGTGATGTCAGCGGTCGTTATTTCATCTTCTCGAACGGGTAGTTCAGTTCCGTCGTACGCGAGACGCGTTATGCCTGCGAGATTCCCTGCCGCAGTTGCGTCGAGTTGGATGATTTGGCCTGCGCTTGATATGGGATTTCGAGGGTCTGCAGGTTTTTCTCCGTCCATCCTTAACCATCGGGAGGCATTTTCTATGACCCCGTATGGTTCGCTAGCAACGATGTAGGAATTGTCTGCAATACCGACATATATGGCTTGTCCGCTTCCTCTGAGCGCTAGCGAAAGTTTGTGAGGTTGTTCTGCAGTATGACTAGCGATAGCCATCGAACCTTCGAAGGTTGAAACGGTCGCACGAAATGCTTCTAGGTCACTAGCACTTGAGGCGAGTTTTCTACTGATGAGCGGAGGAATGATCTTGGCGTCGGTGGTGATTTCTGGGGCGATACTTAGGTTCTCAAGTTCGGTGAGGTCCATGTAGTTATCTATGTCGCCGTTAAGCACCGCCGAGACATACGGTTTGTCGTTATTGCCAGTTTCTTGTGAGTCGACGGGGTGGGCGTTCGCTTCGGAAATAACACCAACGCTTGCCCAGCGGGTGTGGCCGAGAACAGCGACGGTGGCTTCAGGGCCCAGCAAGGCTTCTTGTAATATTTCATCACCACGTATCGCGGCTCTAATCATTTGGCTGTTGTCGCCAAGATCTCCAATTTCCACAGCGTTCTTATAGATAAAGGCTATGTCTCCGCCACAGTCGCGGATTGCACCTGACCGCAGAACCGAGTCTTTAAATCGCGGGCCTTCTAGAACGCTCGCTGGGAGGTTGTGGTTCGCTACAAAGACTTCAATACCTGCGGAGTCTCGTCCACGCACCTCCAGTCGGTCTAAGGCTGAAAGAGCTGTCTGAATTGACATCAGTCCTGGCAGGGAATTGGAGTCTGGTGTTCCTCCGGCTAATTCGATAATCGCTTCAGCGGTTCGCAGGTGATCTCGTTCGATCGCCCAAAGCGAGTCACGCACTTGGACCAAGGATGAATTCAGCTGTTCTAGGTCGGTGGAAGAGTGATCTAGGTGTTTGTCGATCGTTTCAAGAGCTTGCTTAGCTCGCAGAGTTTCGCTCTGAATCGCCAATGCCGAAGACCGGTCGAAGACAAGCATGCTGATCCCGGGAACAGTGCGCAGTGCTTTGTCCGTTTCAGCAAGCGAATCCCCTGCTTGTGTTATGTGCGTTGAAATATTTTCAGAATCTTCAAGAGCAGATTCAAGCAAAGTGACTGCAGAACTGAGACGCGGAAGGATCACCTCGGGAGTTAGTGGTTCTCGGGATTCCTGTCCTCGAAGAACAGCGATGATGCCGCACATACTGTTGAGGGTAGCGCCGGTGCAGCTGGTGTTATTCGCGGCCTAGCTGATAGCGGAGCTAATGATGTTCGCTAGGCGCTCTGCTTCGCGGTGTGCCAGGGTCTCATCAACTGCTTCGACCATTACCCGAATTGCAGCTTCTGTCCCGCTAGCCCTAACTAGAACTCGCCCATCACTACCGAGACGGTCTTCAGTTATCTCGATTTCGTCATGTATATCTGCCGTGATTGTCAGAGATTTGGAAGCGACGGGCACGTTGAGGAGTACCTGTGGGAATTGCTGCATCGCGTCACCAGCCAACTCTGCGCTGTTGCTCCCACTGCGAAGGAGTAGATCGGTGAGTAGCACTCCACTAAGAAGTCCATCACCGGTAGTCGCATGTCTTCGAAATATGAGGTGCCCAGACTGTTCTCCTCCTAAAGCGGCCTCTCCGTCATCTAGCCGGCTCAGAATGTTTCGATCTCCCACCGGTACTTCAATAGTGGTTATGTCGGCTTGCTGCATAGCTTGTCGTAACCCGAAGTTCGACATCACGGTGATAACCACACTTCTGTTGAGAAGCAGGTCACGTTGGTCTAAGTCAGTTGCAAACAAACAAAGCTGTCGATCCCCGTCAATAAGTGCCCCGTTAGACGCGACGGCAATGAGGCGATCGGCGTCACCATCTAACGCAAGTCCTAAATCAGCTCCAGAGGATTGGACAACCTCACAGAGATTTTCGGGATGAGTTGAACCACAACTCTGGTTGATATTTCGTCCATCGGGTGAGGCATTAATAATGTCAACTCTGGCCCCAAGCCCACGAAAAAGGTCCTCTGCTATATGCGAGGCTGAGCCATTCGCACAGTCAATAACGACATGAGCTCCCTCTAGGGACCGGTTCTCTATTGCATCGGCAATTGAGCTCACCCATGCCTCGGCCGGGTTGGGGTGTTTGGTCAGCTCCGAGCTTTGTTCAGATATTGGCTTTGTATCCGATAGAAGTTCATTCAACCTCTTTTCGATCATCGTCTGCTCTACGTCGAACAGTTTGCGACCCCCGGGCGCAAAGATCTTCACCCCATTGTCAGTCCATATGTTGTGGGATGCCGACACCACAACTCCACCAGAGTTTTCAATCTTCGATAAGTATGCGACGACTGGTGTTGGAATAATCCCGGAGTCCACAGCAGGTAACCCGGTGGAAGCGATCGCTGACAAGATTGCTTCAGATAGAGCAGGTCCTGATTCTCGGGTGTCGCGTCCAACTATCCAGCGATCAGCCGACAAGATTTCAGTCGCCGCTACAGCGAGACACGTAACAAATCTTTGATCGAGTATTTCGGGCGCGGGGCCACGAACACCATCGGTGCCGAATGACAAGGTCATCTCGACTCCTTTGAGGTTTACCGCTTGGAGTACTGCGGTGCCTTACGGGCTTTCTTGAGACCGTACTTCTTGCTCTCTTTAGCTCGAGCGTCTCGAGTTAACAGTCCGGCAGCTTTGAGCACAGGACGTTGTTCTGGGTCTAGTTCTATAAGAGCCCGGGCTATTCCTAATCGAAGAGCTCCGGCTTGACCTGCTGGGCCTCCCCCGTCGAGGGTTGCATCAATATCGAATGCCTCGAGCTGTTCGACGAGACGAAGAGGCTCGGTAACTAAGAGTCGGTGAACGGACGAAGTGAAATAGTCGTCAAAGGATCGCTTGTTGCAGGTAATGACGCCAGTGCCTGGGCGGAGTCGCACGCGAGCGACAGCTTCTTTACGTCTACCTGTTGTCTGGGTTAGTGGAGCAGTCATTTATCTCTTAGTCTCAGGCTTTCGCTACGGCTTTTTCTAATGTCAGTACTTCTGGTTTCTGTGCATCATGTGGGTGTTCTGAGCCCGCATACACCTTCAATTTGGTCAGCATCTGGGCACCAAGACGGTTACTTGGCAACATTCCCTTGATAGTCCGACGAATCGCATCTTCAGGTTGTCGTTCAAGTAGGTCAGCATACGTTTGTGACTTAAGGCCACCTGGGTAACCCGAGTGACGATGAACAAGCTTCTTTTCTGCTTTTTCGTTAGTGAGAACAACTTTTGCTGCATTAAGAATGATGACGTGATCGCCACAGTCCAGATGCGGAGCGAAGGTGGGCTTATGTTTTCCACGGAGAATTCGGGCTACCTCAGTGGCCATTCGACCTAGCACCAAGTTCTCGGCATCCACAACAAACCACTGCCGTTGGATTTCGCTCGCTTTGGGGGAATAGGTACGCACTATGCGTCAACCTCTCGACTCTTCGGAAACATCACTGTTTCAAGTTTGGCCCAGCACAGGTGTGAAGTGGCCGGGCATTAAGGCTACGGGCCGTTAGTTGAAACGACAAACAGCAACAACGAGTGATTTGTTGTTTATCGATCCTGCTCATCGGCTGCCCCATAGGTCACACGCTTCAATACCAACCCATGGGGAGGAGCTATAGGAGGTGCAGCCGCCCTATCTTTGGCTTTTAGAACAGCTTCAAACGTGTTGCCATCACACTTTCCTAAACCGACGGCTACGCAAAACCCGGTCAATGATCTAACCATCTGGTGACAAAACGCGTTCGCAGCTATTTCGAAACAAATGCGTTCTTGAGTAAGCGGTACCCATTTAGCTGAGCAAATCTTTCTGATCAACACCGATTCAGGTTGCCCTTTCGGCCTCCGGCAAAAAGACGTGAAATCGTGTTCCCCCAAAAACAAACCAGCGGCTTGGTTCATCGCATCAACATTTAGTGGCTCTGGTATGTGCCACTCAAGATCGGCGCACAGCGGATCGCCTTGAGGCGCGTTCAGAACGGTGTAGTGGTACATCCGTTCACTTGCAGAAAAACGAGCATTGAAGTCATCGTTCACTGCTGTCACCGCGTGCACTCGCATATCAGGGCTACACATTCTGTTGAGTGCAACGACTAAACGTTCACAATCAAGACGCGAGCTACCAGTTCGAAAGGATACGACTTGCCCTGTTGCGTGAACACCAGCGTCAGTTCTACCTGCAACCGTCAGCTCAATAGTTTCGCCGAGTATTTGTTCAAGCGCGCTGCGGAGTTCCCCACCAACTGTCCGAACACCCGGGTTTTCGGCAAAACCTCGAAAGTCGGTCCCCTTGTATGCGAGGTCGATTCTTACAGTTTGGGCAAAGGTCACTACTAGGAAGGTAGTTTCATATTGGCGTTGGAGGCTAAAGATGTTTGATGTTGTTATTAGAAACGGTCTTGTAGTTGATGGCACGGGCACTCCCGGCCAAATGGTTGACGTTGCGATAAAGGATGGCCGCATAGCGGCTGTTGGTGAAGTGTCCGAGAGCGGCGTTCACGAGATCGATGCGAAAGGTCTGGTAGTCGCCCCAGGATTTGTTGACGTTCATACTCACTTTGATGCTCAGGTCTTTTGGGACACAACCTTGTCACCATCGCCTTTACACGGTGTGACCACTGTTATCAGCGGTAATTGCGGTTTCACTATTGCACCTTTAGAACCAGAGCATGGTGACTACATGATGCAGATGTTGGCGAGAGTTGAGGGAATGCCCCTGACTTCACTTCAGCAAGGAGTTCCATGGAATTGGAGGACCTTTGGTGAATACCTCGATGCCATCGATGGCAGCTTGATGCCCAATGCAGGATTTCTTGTCGGGCACAGCGCGTTACGTCGCACCGTTATGGGCGAACGATCGGTGGGTGAGTTCGCGTCTGACGATGAGCTACAAGCCATGAAGGAACTCTTGGCTGAAAGCATCGCAGCCGGTGGGCTGGGATTCAGTTCGTCTTGGGCAAAAACACACAATGATGCTGATGGAGACGCTGTACCGTCCCGCCACGCTTCGGAGAAAGAACTCGTCGAACTATGTGCGGTACTCAAAGACACTCCAGCTGTAGCTCTTGAATTCATACCCACTATCGAAAGATTCGATAACGAGGTCTACCAATTGCTAACAGATATGTCGGTTGCGGCGGATAGGCCCCTTAACTGGAACGTCATTTTCGTTAATGCTCGGCAAGCTGAAGTCATTGAAGAGAAATTGCAAGCTTCAGATTTCGCTGCTGAGCAGGGTGGTCGAGTGATTGCGCTAACAGCACCTATGCCAGCCGAAAGCAGATTGTGTTTCGAAAGCGGTTTCTTACTCGACACATTGCACGGCTGGGCAGAACCCATGGCTCTATCCGGTGACGAGAAGCTGGAGTTGCTGTCAGACCCAGAACGTCGAAACAAACTAAATGAAGACGCTCAAAAGCCAAGCGCTTTCCGAGGTGTCGCCCGTTGGGAACGCCTCACCGTAGGAGAAGTATCAAAAGAGGACTTAAAACATCTTGAGGGACGCACCATCGGCGATATCGCCGAAGAGCTGGGGAAAACCCCTTGGGAAGCATTATGCGAAATCGTGGTCGAGGATGATCTCAAAACTGGTCTGTACCCACCAGCCGCTGGTGACAATGAAGAGTCTTGGGCTCTGCGACAAGAACTGTGGAACGACGAACGTTGTCTGATCGGAGCATCAGATGCCGGCGCTCACTTAGATTTTCTAGCGACCTTCAACTATTCAACATACCTTCTAGCAGCAGCTCGAGATCGAAACCTCTTGAGTCTTGAAAGCGCCATCCAAAAGCTCACGGATGTACCCGCTCGCCTCTACGGATTAAAAGATCGCGGCCGAATTGAGCACGGATGGTGCGCAGACTTAGTGATTTTTGACTCTGAAACCGTAGCCCCAGCAGAGATTGAGGTGCGCGAAGATCTTCCTGGAGGGGCATGGCGTCTTTATAGCGAAGCCATAGGAGTCCATCATGTCTTCATCAATGGCGAACAGGCAGTTCTTGACGGTCAGTTCACCGACGCTAGACCAGGAACATTGCTGCGTTCTGGTCGAGATACCGAACCGGTAACAGCATCTAAATAGAGCATTTAATGATCTCTGCCGTCGGGGTCGAGAATAGTTATAAGTTCCTCAATATCGAACTCTGGTTGCTGAGAAGGCCCAATCAGCCGAGCTTCTGCTTTTTCGAGACGCTCTACAGTACTTTTAATTGCTGATACCGCTGACTCCGGAATCACAACTGCGCCATGACAGTCTGCGTGAATGATGTCACCGGGCAGCACAACCATTCCGTGAACTTCTACTGGGATCGCGTATTCGACGACATGCACCCACCCGTGAGATGGACTCAAAGAACCTGCTATCGCGCCAAATCCTTCAGCCCACATGTCAACATCGCGTATCGAACCGTTTGTAACGACCCCAACCGATCCAAGACCTTTGTGAACGTTACTGTTCACCTCACCCCAATGAGCCCCAAATCCGACTGGATCATCAATGTCCTCTATAACGGTCACCGTAGGGGTGGGCCTTTCAGCTATGTGACTGAAATAACCGATACGGGTCTCTAGGTCGTCAGCTTTATTTCGGCCTGAAGGTTCTGTCGCCATGATCTTGGCTGTCCGCGCATAGCCGACCATCGGAGGCAAAGCCGGGTCATGACAAATAAACGGCTTCGTTGTAAAGCCTTCAACCCGACGCTCAGGAGCAATGACTTCTATTGCATTGCAAATAGTCGGGGTGTCGAACTCTCGGAGAGCAGCTAGCTCGATTAATTCCGGCATAGCCAAATTCTACGCGCGGTTTTAAACCAACTCGATAAGTGCCATTGGGGCATTGTCGCCGCTACGGGGGCCTAATTTTAAGATCCGGGTATACCCACCAGGTCGGTCTTCATATCTTGGCCCAATCTCGTCAACCAACTTCTGCGCCATCTCTTGATCCCCATTCAGGCGAGATACAAGCTGACGATGCCGATGCAGACTATTAGAGCCAGCACTAGCCTTTTTGGCTTTCGTGATCAATTTTTCAGCGTACGGGCGAAGAGCCTTAGCTTTAGCTTCGGTTGTCTCAATAGCTTCAGCTGCGAATAAAGACGCAGCCAAGTTAGCCATCATTGACCTTTGGTGACTTGAACTGCCACCTAGTCGGCGGCCCTTTTTTGGGGTTGGCATCAGGGTGCTCCTATTGGATGACCGAAGGGGTCATGCCCTTGAGCGCTAGCCCACGTTCATCAAGCTTCTGGACGACCTCGTCTAGAGATTTTTGGCCGAAGTTTGTTATCGCCATCAAGTCGTCAATACTCTTTTCGAGTAATTCGCCGATGCTGTTGACCTGGCCGCGCTTGAGACAATTTCTCGGTCTCTCGCTCAAATCTAGATCTTCAATTGGCAGTTCCAGTTCGGGCGAGGATGTTTCGACAATAGCGATTTCTTGAATCTCTAACCCAAGCGGCTCTTCGCTAAGTTCAGCGATAAGTCCAATGAGGCTAGCCAAAGTATCTCCCGCTGAAGCAAGTGCGTCTCTGGGGGTCATAGCGCCATCAGTGTCGATATCAAGTATTAGCCGGTCATAATTAGTCGATTGCTCGACTCTGGTTGGCTCGACCTCTATCGCTACTCGTCGCACGGGGCTAAACAATGCATCAATGGGGATCACACCGATAGTTGACGTGCTGTCTTGAGTTTCAGATGAAAGATATCCACGTCCTTCTTGAACAGTGATATCGACAGCCAAGCGTCCATCGTTACTCAAGGTAGCTATATGAAGATCTTCATTAACGCACTCAACATCGGTTCCCCAGTCGACATCACCGGCGGTGAGATCGCAGGGACCTGAGACATCAAGCCGCACTGCTACAGGTTCATCACTGTGGCATATCAACACAATGTCTTTGAGGTTAAGAATAAGGTCGGTGACATCTTCGACTACACCATCAATGGTTGCGAACTCATGCAGAGCCGCTTCTCCGTCGAATTTGACTTGAGTAATAGCCGCACCAGGCACCGACGACAGCAGTGTGCGTCGCAGGGAATTGCCAATTGTGTGACCGAAACCTGGTTCAAGAGGACCGATAGCAAATCGCTGCCGATTGTCTTGCTCGTCTCCGAGGGCTTCAACTGTTGGGCGCTGCATGGTGAGCATGCTCACGATATCTCCATTGGGCCAGGGGTGGATTACTTGCTGTACAACTCAACGATGAGTTGCTCACGAACTGGGATTTCAATTTGTTCGCGGTTCGGAACCTCTCGAACAGTGACCTGTTGGCCATTGTCGCCAGCGTCGAGCCACATCGGAGCAGCACGATCGAGGACGTCGAGATTCCATCGGATGGTGACCATTTCACGAGCCTTAGGTCGTAACTCGATCACATCACCTTTACAGGCACGGAAGCTGGGCACATTGACCCGTCGACCGTTGACATTTATATGTCCGTGACTTACGAACTGCCGAGCTTGAGGGCGGGTAGCGGCCCAACCTGCTCGATACACTACGTTGTCGAGTCTGAGCTCGAGAAGGCGTAAAAGGTTTTCACCAGTCACTCCTCGTTGTCTTGCCGCTTCATCGTAGGTATTGCGGAACTGTCTTTCAGTAATGCCGTAAGTAAAACGCGCTTTCTGTTTTTCTTGCAACTGAACAAGGAACTCAGAATTCTGGCTGCGTCTACGACCACGGCCGTGTTCACCTGGCGGGTATGGTCGCCTGTCCAGTGCTTTAGTCTCGCCGGACGTGCCCCATACGTTGATCCCTAAACGTCGCGAAACACGCGCCTTAGGTCCTGTGTAGCGTGCCATCAGTCAGACCCTCCGTCGCTTGGGTGGTCGACATCCGTTGTGTGGCACCGGCGTCATGTCTTTGATGCCAGTAATTTCGATACCAGTGTTCTGGATCGATCGAATCGCTGTCTCGCGTCCTGAACCAGGGCCCTTCACTTGCACATCAACTCGACGAACACCATGTTCCATAGCTTTGCGGGCAGCTTCTTCCGCTGCTTGTTGCGCCGCAAATGGGGTTGATTTCCGTGAACCTTTAAATCCAACATTGCCAGCAGAAGCCCAAGAAACCACATTTCCTTTTTGGTCACTGAAACTGATGATGGTGTTGTTAAACGAACTTTTAATGTGCGCGACACCGTGGCCGACGTTCTTGCGTTCTTTCCGGCGCGGCCGCCGTGCTGCTGGTTGAGGATCCGCCATATTCTTCTTTCAGTCTTTTTCTTTGTAGGCGATCACTTGAGGACCTTCTTCTTACCCGCAACAGTCTTGCGTGG
>CETI01025864.1_pt1 | contig 11009 bp, 12 predicted proteins | sample 361441 | NCBI WGS metagenome assembly CETI01 (sample SAMEA2622478, study PRJEB7988) | marine metagenome | biome: marine biome (ENVO:00000447); feature: deep chlorophyll maximum layer (ENVO:xxxxxxxx); material: "saline water (ENVO:00002010), including plankton (ENVO:xxxxxxxx)" | depth 90 m | reverse complement strand
CAAGATGCTATGGATGCTTCACAAGAAACTTATCAGGAGTTTATGAAAGATGCAGAAAATTATATTAAGACTCCACCGACGGTAGTAACGGGAGAATGCCATTTATGGAGAAATATGGTGAGTTTTCCCGCTGGCAAATTATCAGAATGGAGTAAATAAATATGGAAACATTTCAAGCAGAAACAAAAAATATAAAAACTATCACAAGAGTAGTTGCAATTCTTGTTTTAGCTAATTTCGTTATCTTAGCAGTTGTAATTGGCCCTGATTCAGTTGGGTATGATCCAACCTATGGACCAATACAGTCAATTATTAATTTCCTTATTGGATTTTTGACAACTGGTATTTTGATGGGAATCTATGTTGTATTTGAAGTAAAGAAAACTTTTGATCTTTCTCATGCACACAATATTTTATTTGTATGTGTAACCGTCCAGATGCTTTTTGCACTTGGTCCTTTGGTTACCTACAACAGTGTTTTTGAAAATGTGATCGATGCAAGTACTGTTGGAGCAGTATCTGGTTCATTCAATACAGCTATCTTTTTTCTTTACGGATTTTATGTATTTTTACTTGTAAGTAATGACAAGAAAAGAAATAATTTGTTGAGTAACAGAACTCAGATAGTTGGAAATCTCTTTGCAGCAATAATAATTCCCGTTTCAATATTATCTTTGTTTGGGCTTATTCCAGCGGCAGCTTGGGGTGCTCTGTTTATTCTTGGTGGAGTAATTCTATATCCACTTTTTATAATCGGTGTTGGAGATGCAATAGGAAACTACTCAAAAGATTAAAAATGTTTGCTGTTGCAGTAACAATATTATTTAAAGAGGGAAAGCTAGGAGAGCTAAAAGATTTCTTTGAAAATACTGGCTTCCCAGCTTTGGAAGTTCTTAAAGGAGACATGTATTCCATTGCATTTTTTAATCCAAAAGATAATGTAAATCTTGGTATTGCCTTTATGAAAAACAAGGAGACTGCTGATAAATTTGCACAAATTAGAAACGAGAACTTGATGCAAATTCAAGACATACTTACTAGTCTTCCAAGAGTTTATGAAGGTGAACTATCTACAGGTAAGACTTTAAAGGATTCGTTAGTTGATGATCCAAAAGACTCAATGTTTTTGGCATGTGCAAAGTTAGATGTTAAAAATGCCGATGAATATTTGAATCTTCAAAAAGAAATTTATTTACCAAAACTTGAAGAAGATGAGGGAATTATTTCTTACGGATCAGTTAAAATCGATGATAATTCACTTTTTCTATTTGAATTTTGGACTTCCCATGATGCAAAGCATAGTTTTGATGAAAAACTTAATGCTAATGAAAATGTATATGAAAAGTTTATGCCATTGATGGATGGATTTACTGATTATTATGGTGAACCGTATGCGATCAGACAGTTTGTAGACTTCAAAGCTGGAGAATCAATAAATTAATGAGTCCTTTAAAATTTAATACATGCAGGACAAAAGAAGATATGATGTAGACGCTTTAAGATCAATTGCTCTCTTTTTACTTATCTTCTATCATCTTGCTATATCTTTTACATCTGTAGCTAAGTGGATACTCTTTGTTCCAAATAATAAAACGACCGACGGCATTTGGAGTTTGCTGAGCATTTTTAACATTTGGAGAATTCCATTACTTTTTCTTATTGCAGGTATTGCACTCAGATTTTCGTATGAGAATAGAGGTATTGGCCAACTTTTCAAAGATAGATTTAAGAGACTTGGATTACCCTATCTTTTTGGTGTTGTGACGTTTGTTCCCTTATACATAATCATTTCTGCATCATTTATTTATGGAGATATAGGTATAGAGGACAGTATTGAAATTTTAATCTCATCCTTTTTTTCTGGTGGACACCTTTGGTTTTTGATAAATATTTTGATCTATTGCGTATTTCTTATTCCAATAATGGGCTTCTTATCGAACAAAAAAAGAGGATATAGATTTGTAGATTCTATTTTAAGAAGAAGAGGAGGTGTCCTACTATTTGCAATTCCAATAATACTAGAGGGCCATCTTTTAGATCTCACTGCTTACAATCAAGAAATAGGTTATGGCAACGATTATGCCGAATATTATGGAACTGACCATGGATTCTTGCTGGGATTTTTATGGTTATTAATAGGAATTGTTTTAACTTCCCAAGGTAATACATTTTGGGAATATAATATTAAAAATATAAATACTCACACAATTATCGGCATACCACTACTTTTAAATAGAATTGTCAACGAGTTTGAGGTGTTAAATAAGTTAATAGCTTTTGAATCATTCAATTTTATAATTTTAATACTTGGTCTCGGAGCTAAATATTTAAATAAGGATTCAACACAATTGCAATATTACAAAGATGCAATATTTCCTGTCTACATAGTTCATATGCCTGTCCAAATGGGAGTTATGTCTATATTTTCAGATATAAACCTACCTCTTTTGGTTAAATTCCCATTGGTATTATTTTTGGTTTGTTTTTTAAGTCTCACAATTTATCACGGTATAAAAAATATTAAAATTTTAAGACCTTTATTTGGGTTAAAAAATAAAACTTAAAATGAAATTTGATAAAAAACTTTTGAGAATAGTTTTTGTATTTATTTTTCTAATCTTTCTGGTATTTTCGGACTCATATATTGCAAGAAGACTCATTCAATTACCATCTTTATTACTAAACTATTTCTAAAAATGAAGCTTTTAGAATTTGCTAATCATGAATTTATTAATTTAATAACATACAAAAAAGATGGTACACCTGTCAAAACCCCCGTATGGGTTGCTGAACATGAAAATTGCTTAGTAATAACATCAAGTAAATCAGCCGGAAAGGTAAAAAGAATTAATAATAACGGTCGAGCAACTATTTATGTTACCGACAGAATGGGAAGCAGTGAATTATCTGAACGTATAGAAGTAAAAGCATCAGTTATTAAAGATGAGGAACTTAAACAAATTGCTTTAGATAAAATAATAAAGAAGTATGGAAATATGTCTAAAATGTTTATACGGGGTTCAAACGAAAATCGTGCAATAATTAAAATTCAAGAAAAGGAGTAATTATGTTCTGCCCAGAGTGTGGATGCGAAGACGAAAAGTAAATTAAGAAAACCATTTATGTTTACCAAAATGGTTTCGTGGTACAGGCTTGTTATTTTCTAAGTAATATTCAATTCCATTAAGGACTGAATCTAAATAACTATTTAATTGTGGTCTAATTTGAGATATGAATGGAATCACATACAAAGGACCTGGAAATTTTCTGAGTGAATGAGTATGAATTTGAATTGATAATTCTGATTTATCAACATTACCATCTAATCTCCATTTGACTTTTGACTTGGGTCCATTTTTTGTCCCAATGGTCAAATCATATCCATCTTTATCCCAATACGTAAAATCTCTTTCAAATGTTAATCCATTTAAATACTCCAATACATCTTTTGATCCGATACCTGGCCAGCTAACTATTGTATTTTTTTTACAGAAGGGATGGGTTTCATTCAGATAGTTCGGCGTTGTTATAACATCCAATACTTTATCTTTTGAAAAATTCAGTTCTTTATTTCTTTTGACGAATAGACTGTTGTTCATAGGATTATATTAGGGCATAGGCCAACTACATTTTGGAAGAGTGTTTGAGTGACTCAATAACGCATACAAGCAGTCGGCCTATGTACTAATTATAGATATTTAATCACAAACTTGCAAGATTGTGCATTATTTTTCACAAAATAGACATGTATGTGAAATTACAACACTAAATAAAGAAAACCCATAAACATGGGAATTAACAAGAGAAATGCCATGGCCACTATTTGTTTAACATCCATATATATAAGATTAACTCGATTTTTTCTAAAAATAAATTACAAGTGAAATTCCAAGGATCAAACAGAGCATAAAACCATAAATTGCTATGGATATCGAAAAAATCCTTTTTGACTTTTCCAACCTTAAGATACAAAAATTTGTTATTGAATAATACAATAAGATGAATGCAGCACTTAATTTAATTGCTGAAAAAACATTCAAGCTCAAAATACCTACAGAAATTATTATCCCAACAAATATATCTGCAACATAAGCAGAGTTGTGTTTTTCATGAATAGTTTTAAATAAGTTCGGAATTTTTTGGTCTCTTGCCATAGCAACCATAACCCTGCTAACTCCAGGAAGAAGAGCAAGAAGAACAGAGCCAGTAGCGATAGTCGATGCAATAACTATTAAGAAAGAAAATTCTGAAAAACGACTTATATCAAAAGCTACTTTAAGTGGTGTTAAAGAATTTTCGATAATTTGTGGTTGAATTATTCCAAGCGTAGCAATCGAAATTACAACATAAAGTAATAAAGTAATTCCCAATCCTATGAGAATTGCTTTTGGAATTATAATTTCCGGATTTTTAATTTCCTCACCAAAAGTAGCAAGTCTGGAATATCCTGTAAATGCAAAAAACCATACACTCGCACTTAAAATCAAATTTTTTAATGAGAATCCACTCGTAATGGGTATGTTGAATGAAAAATTAGAAGAACTAATTACAGAGATTGTATAAAAGAGGAGAATTAATAGAATCGTGTACGTAAACCACTTTGCAATTGAAACAGTTTTTGAGATGCCAAAAAAATTAATTACTGTCACAAAAATAATGAAAACAATTGAGATTAATTTTGGATTTTCTGGGTATAGATAATTACCAAGTGTCAAGGCAACTGCAATGCAACTTATTAGCTTTCCAATTATAAAAGAGTACCCAGCAATTAAAGATGGGTATAAACCCAATACATTTTTAGCGTATAAATAAGTACCGCCTGTTTCGGGATATAACTTAGCAAGTTGGGCAGATGAGCTTGCATTTGCAAAAGCTACAGTTCCAGCAAAAACCAGACCAATTATTGATGAATAGGATGAAATTCTTGAAGTTGGTGAAATATTATAAAATAAACCAGCTCCAATCATTGAACTAAGGCCCAATAAAATAGAATTTTTTAAAGTTAAGGTTCTTTGAAATTTATCCATATATAAATTTTATTTTATAGTCAAATTAGCTGTCAAAATTCAAAGGTATTCATGATAAAATATTTTTATGTTTAACAAATTGTCACCAGTTCCAATTACTGAACCACGATATAGAAGGCTTATGATTTTTGCAATGCTTTGGATGTTTATCGGAGCTTGGGTTGATGCGAGTGCTCATAGATACATTATTGATGAATTAGAATCTTTTTTTTCACCATGGCATGGAATCCTCTATTCAGGTTTTGGAGTTGTTGTTATATCTGCTTTATATGTAAAAAATAAAATGAGAGATTATAAATTTGATGTTGGAATATTAGGAGCTTGTATATTTGCCGTCGGCGGTGGTTCAGACGCTATTTGGCACACCTTATTAGGAATCGAAGTTGGAATTGAACCATTGATTACTCCATCACATCTAATGTTATTTTTAGGTGCATTCTTAATGCTTGATCATGTATTTGCGTCAAGACCTAATAAAGAAATTCTAGATACCGCCTCTTTATTTGCATTAGCATCAAGTTTTGCCCTAGTTGTTTATATCACTCAATTTGTAAATCCATTTTTTGAGCCATACATGTTTTTTCAAGCTGATGATTTTATTTATCAAGCTTTTTCTGCGGCCTCAGTATTTTTTCAAGCTATGCTTTGCTCGGTAGTTTTTGTTTATTCAATAAGGTTTAACGTTTCACCAATAAACATGGGATTAATTTATCTCATTTCTTTTATGTATCAATCTTTAATTTTTCTATTAGGTGATGTGCAACTATTAATTCGTACTTTTTTTACTGGTCTGTTTTTTTCTTTTTTAATAACTCAAATCGCATCTTGGTACTATCGAACAAATCATGATAGAAAGATACAGTTATCTACAGCATTAGTAGGTTCTTTGTATGGTTTGGTTGTTGTTTTATATATCCTTTCAATAGGAATGAGTGGTGGTTATGAACTTTCTTGGAGATTTTATGGATTAGGAGGTTTAGTAACTACACCTTTGTTGTTTGGATATATGGTTGGCAATTTAGGTGTAAGTCCATCAACTGGTGAGACAGTTTCTTAAATAATTTTCTTTTTTAAAGAATCAGACAATCTTTTTAGTTCTTCGATTGCTTCACTATCATTCTCAGGTAATTGATCCCTAGAAACTGGTTTACCAATTATTATTTTTATTTTTTTATCTTTTTTGTTCAGTAGTTCATTTAATTGAGATATATCTCGTAACTGCCTATTAATTATTGAAGCAAAGTAAAAAAACCATGAATTTCTCCCAACGATAAAAGCTGGAACCAATAAACAATCATTTCTATCAGCAATACTTATAGGTGTTTTTTGCCAAGCTCTCTCTTTAAGGCCAGACAATGTTAGTTTTGAAATCCTTCCAGAAGGAAAAAGAATTCCTATTCTTGAGTCTAAAAAAAATGTACGCATTCTTTCAATAGTTTTTTTTGTAGCCGAGTGTATTTGTTTTTCATTATCCCAGATAACTGGAGCCATCATATCATCGAAAGCTCCAAGTAAATACACAAATAACTCATTTGCAAAAAAGAAAGCATCTTTTCTTACTTTATAGATGCAATGGTACATCGCTACTGCATCTGCTGGGCCCATTGGATGATTCGAAACAATTAAACATTTACCTTGTTTTGGAATATTTTCTAAGCCCTTTATTTCACAATTTTTTGTATATGTTCCCCCCAACCATTCAAATGCCTCGGGCCCCGACATCTTTTGTATGTTATCACCGACATAAATGGATTCACTGATTCGCAAATATTTTGCCAAAAAATTAAATACTGTTCTCGAGACAATATTTTTTTTTAGGAACCATGGCCCCCTATCTCTAATAAGATTAAAAATCTTTTTTTCCATTTAAGCTTTAAAAACTTTCTTTTTCCCCTTAATTCCATCAAACTTAAGCCTTATTCTTTTTAAAATTTCATCTTTCGTTCCACTCATATCAAATGAGGATAAAAATTTTAATTGTTTATTTTTATAATCGATCTGCACCGGCATAACTTCTGCATTTAGTTCTTTAGCAAGGTAAATAAAGCTTGATCTGAATCTATCAGCATTAAACCTTCCTTCTGGAGTGATAATTAATAAAAAGTTATCAATTTTTTTTAGCTCATTTATTACAGATTCATACTGACCTGAGCCTTCTTTCCTATCAACAGGTATGGCACCAAATTTTCTAAATAACTTTTCTTGAAGCCATCCAAGTGGCCATTTGATACCTTGCTTGTCAATATCTTTAGGTTTATGAAATGGATTTGGTAATTTACGCATTGTCCATTTTGCAGATAGATAAGAGACTTTAATATCTAAGGCCAAAATCATCAGAATCATGAGATATTCATCTTTTGTTGATTGATGAGGTGCGGCTACAACTATTACTCTTTTATTATCTAAAAAACTTCCCACAGCTTTTATATCTTCAAATAGCAATAAAAAGAAAGCTAGTTTCTGAAGAAAAAACCTCCTTTTCCGTGGTGTTTTCGGAGGTATATTTACATCAGGAAGTATCTTTGTATACGGCATATAAAGAATTTTATTACTTTAATTATTAATATGTTTTTTCTTCTTCAGAATTTAGAAATGAAACATTATTAAATTCTTTGAGTCTAAAGAAATGTCCAGATGAGATTTCTGTAGATTTTAGTGTTGTGTGACCAGCATGTCTTGGAAGATATTTACGCCAAGTCCATGGAAATAAATCTATATCTAGAAAATAAGACAATAAGGTAGACATTGTCCCAGCATGAGAAATTATTAAAAGCCTCTGTATTTTTTTTGTATCTAATTCAAACAGTGAATCAAACTCATTTTTAATTTTCTTAATTCCAATTGAATTCAAATTTTTATCAAGATTACTAAAAATATTTGAACTAAAACCTTTCATATACTCTCCATGTGTACTTTCGTACCATTGTTCAAAAGACATGGAGTTTCTCTGTTGAAAAAATTTCTCGATGTCTCCTCCTGATTTTCCAAATAATTCTTTTTCTTCATCATCAAGTGCTTCTTCAAGCCATTCAAAAGTGATAATCTCCTTTGATACACCTTTTGTTTTAAAAGGTTGCATTGTCTCTTGAGCTCTTTTTAAAGGAGACACCCATAACTTATCAAAGCTATTTTCAGAAAAAAACGAAGCAGATTTTTCTGCTTGAATCTTCCCAAGATCTGTCAGACCTGGGTTTAAGTCATATTGATCACCATCTACCCACTTAGGTTGACCATGTCTTATAAGTACAATTTCCATATTTAAACAATAGCTTTACTTGAATATTCTGTAAGTAATAGAATCATATTTATGGAGAAAAAATTTTTTAGGAAAAAAACAATATTCTTTCCTCAGTTAATAAGTGGTATTTTTCTTTGCTATGTATCAATTGATAATTTTATAGGTGGTCCATTGAGAGAATTTTTAACACAATATTTCGATCTTGACGATTTTGGTTCAAACAGTAGGGAGGAAAGTCTTTACTATATAATTTTTTTCATAGGATTATTCCAAATAATTATTTCTATTCAAATATTTTTTCAACCTGTCATAGAAATTAAAAATGGAAAAATAGCACTTAAAACAAAGGAAAAAATTTTATCAGTTATTAAAGATGTAGATGAAGTATTGGACATAAAAGAACAAGAACGAGATATTATTAATTTTATCTTTCAAGATAAATCTTATACCGTTGTTATAAAGCATTTAAACAGGGAGGAATTAGACCCTATTTTCAGACAGATAAAATCAGTAAATCAAGAATAAAGTTCGCGAAAAATACATTAGAAAATATTTTGCTAATAACCATTTTTGTATTTATATTTATAGAAACTATCGGAAAATAAATCGCAAGATTGAAAATAAGATAGAACAGAAAATCCCGAAGGGTCGCAAGATCAATCGGGATTTTTGCTTTTTCATAAAATTTTTTTTAAAGTTGTCATTATATGATGACTAAACCGCCATTAGACAAAGGTAACCCTATATTTGGCCATTCAATAAAATTTAACAATGATGCTTTGTCATTAGTTAAAAATTTACAAAATAAGTACGGCGACATATTTGAGATTTCAATATTAAATCAAAGAGTAACTATGTTTATGACTCCATCAGCAACAAGACATGTATATCTAGATGCTGAAGATAATTTTTCTTCAAAGCATGGCTGGGAGTTTTCTTTAGGAAAAACATTTGAAAATGGATTAATGCTTAGAGATTTTGATGATCATAAATTTCACAGAGGATTGATGCAGGATTCTTTCAGAAGGGATGCTCTTAAAAATTATTTAATGATAATTCAGCCTATTCTCGATGAATGGATTGAAAATCTTAAAAAAAATAAATCCTTTGATCTTTATAAAACAATGAAAGAGTTGATGTTTAAAATCTCCCTCGAACTTTTTTTTGATGAAGTAGACAACTCAAGACAAAAAGAACTGGAAAGATTATTTACCGAAGCAATAAAGTCAGCCACCTCTGTTGTAAGATTACCATTACCATTTACAAAATTAAGAAAGGGACTTAAAGCTAGACAAGAGCTATTGAAATATTTTGAAGAAAAAGCAAAGACAGTGGATACGTCAAGCAAAACATTATTTTCAGAATTAGTTAAAACAAATAAACATGAAGCTGGATTGAGTAATTTTGAGATTGCAGAGCATATGATTTTTCTTTTACTTGCTGCACATGACACAACTACAAGTACATTGACTTCAGCTATTCATCATATATCGACTAATAAAAGTTTTTACCAGGAAATAAAAAATGAGTCCGAAACTATCGAACTAACTGATATTTCTGATTTAAAAAATGGAATAAAAGCTGAATCGTTATTTTCTGAAGCAATGAGAAAGTATCCTCCAGTTCCATTTTCAGTTCGTTATGTTATGAGAGATACAATAGTTGAAAATTATAAACTAGACGCAGGAACATATATAGCTATTGGTCCATTGGTATTACATAACGACGAACGTTATTGGGAAAATCCTAAAGATTACAATCCAAATAGGTTTTTAGGATCCAATGATCTCAATGAAGCTTACTTTCCATTTTCAGGAGGTGCACACACTTGCCTAGGAAAGTTTTTTGCAAGCTATTTATTTAAGAATGTTGTATATAAGTTAACTTCTAATTTTGAAGGAATTCATTCAGAAAAAGAGCTTCTCATTAATCCTGCACCAATTCCTTATCCAAGAAAAGATGTAAAAATTACGATTTCATAGCCTTTTTATAATAAAAGTTCGCGAAAAAAAGAAGTTCTTTTTTTTTGCCAAATTGTCTAAAAACATGTAAATTTATAAAACACTATCAAAAAAGAAGTCGCAAGACCGAAAATGAGATAGAATAGAAAATCCCGAAGGGTCGCAAGATCAATCGGGATTTTTGTTTATATATGTTATTTAGTATCAAAAAAAACAAAAAGACTCCCTTGTGGCTGTTATTTTTGTTTTATCACACTTTTCGCAGTGGCTCAAAGCACGAAAGGAAGTCTTAAATCCATTTTAATGTGTTTTTTTTAATATTTTTTTTAAAATAGTGGTTAATGAAAGAAAAAATATGGAAAAAAGTACCTTTTTTATTGATTTTTATAGTGTTTTTCCAGTTTTGCTCCCAAAATAACTCATCTGAAAATGATAAATCTGACACTAATATTCTTTCAAAATCGTCAGTTTTAGAAGATTCTAATTCCCAAAATCAAGAAGAAAACCAGGTAAAAGACAACTCTGCTGAGAGTGTAATCGCCGATATTGAATCTGTCATAAAAGAATATCCAAATGGGGTCTTATCATTTCTTTCTAATAAGGAAAAAAAATGTATAGCAAAAATTTCTACGACTGAACAACTTTTTGATATGGAAAAAGGCGTCTCAGATGAAGGTGCGATTACTAAAGAGCAAAATAATTTCTTCTCAGAATGTAATATTCCATCACCACCTGGACTCCCAATCAAAGATACTAATTCATCTGCAAATATCTCAAACGAAC
>CETI01007012.1_pt1 | contig 11018 bp, 11 predicted proteins | sample 361441 | NCBI WGS metagenome assembly CETI01 (sample SAMEA2622478, study PRJEB7988) | marine metagenome | biome: marine biome (ENVO:00000447); feature: deep chlorophyll maximum layer (ENVO:xxxxxxxx); material: "saline water (ENVO:00002010), including plankton (ENVO:xxxxxxxx)" | depth 90 m | reverse complement strand
TTGTAAGGATGCTCAGTGAGGATTTCACCCCTACCTTCTGCGACTGCAGTTTTACCGTAGATAAAAAATGGCACATCAGAACCTAGTTGAATTGCTATTTCGAGCAACACTTTTTTAGAAATTTTCAAATCCCAAAATTTATTTAAACCTATCAATGTTGTAGCGGCATCTGAACTTCCTCCGCCAAGACCCTTTTGGTCAGGAATGACTTTATTCAGTTTAATAGATACTCCCTGCTCAACGGAGTACAAATCTTTTAATAAATTAGCAGCCTTGAGTACGATGTTGTCTTTAATGGGATCGTTTTCTATGAGTTTTATCATTTTATCGTTTCTCTCAAAGGTGAGAGTGTCACAGAGATCTATAATCGAAAATACTGAATGAATGTCATGAAAACCGTCTTCCCTTTTTCTTAAAACTTCAAGATTGAGATTAATTTTTGCAGGTGCTTTAAGCTCTAATTTTTCCATATTTCCTTTACTAACAAAGTAAGCTCAAAATCTTTCTCATATATGACTATTCTTGAGGGTAATGTTTTAGAGTCCTGAAAATCCATATTTATTATCAAATTTTTTCTTTTAAGATTGCTTGATTTAGTCCCTAACAATAGCTGTATTAGATCTTTTGCATTAAGTTTAGGAAGATCAAATCCTAACTCACTTTCTTCAAATAAATTACCAAAATCTATCTGTTCTCTTAAATCAAATAAGAAATTCTTCTCCGGAAGAAGGTAGCTCTTTCCAAGAGTCAGCGAAACTGTATTAGTAGTTTTGCTTATAACAAAATAACCTGTTTCCTTGCTATCCAAATTTGAAAGCTTAAACTTACCTTCTATATTAAAGTTATCTTGAATGACGATGATCTCATTAGAGGATAATTGAGAATTTTGAGATATTGATGAACAACTAATAGGTATTAGTACAACAAGAAAAGGTAATAAGTTTTTTAAAAGATTTATTTTTAAATTATTCATAGATTCCGTTGATCGCAATGGCTTGGACAAATGATACAGAGTATTTTAACTAAATTAGCCGATGTTTCTTCTAGATATGTAGAAATAGAGTCCCTTTTAAGTCAACCGGACGTAACCTCTAATCAAGAAGAGTACATAAAGCTTTCAAAAGAGTACGCCGATTTATCCCCAGTAGTTAATACCTTTAATGCTTTCAAGAAAGCAGAGGACGACCTTGAGGAAGTAAAGCTCCTAATGAAGGATCATGATATTGAGATCAAGGAGATGGCGGAGCTTGAGTTTGATGACTTAAAGAAAAAAATAGAGGAACTGGAGACAGAACTTAAAAGGCTACTTCTTCCTAAGGACCCAGATGACTCGAAGGACGTTTTCTTGGAAATAAGAGCAGGAACAGGAGGAGATGAGGCTGCATTGTTTTCCGGAGACCTGTACAGAATGTACTCAAGACTTTCTGAAAGAAATAATTGGAAAATGGAGGTTGTCAACGTTAGAGAGGGAGACCATGGTGGTTTTAAGGAGCTGGTTACAAGAATAGAAGGTTCAGATGTTTACAAACAACTAAAGTTTGAAGCAGGTGTTCATAGAGTGCAAAGGGTACCGACTACAGAGTCTCAAGGTAGAGTTCACACATCTGCATGCTCAGTTGCAGTCTTGGCTCAACAAGACGATCTTACTGAAGTAAATATAGATAAGAATGATTTGAGGGTTGATACCTTTAGGGCTTCAGGAGCTGGAGGTCAGCATGTCAACAAAACTGATTCTGCTGTTAGATTAACTCATATTCCAACTGGAATCGTCGTTGAGTGTCAGGATGGCAGGTCTCAACATAAAAACAAAGAAAAGGCACTTTCTCTGTTGCAATCCAAACTACAAAATGCGGAAAAAGAGAAAGCGGAATCTGAGCAAGCAGAGAATAGGAGAGTTATGGTTGGATCGGGAGATAGATCGGAGAAGATAAGAACATATAACTTTCCTCAAAATAGGATTACTGATCATCGTATAGAATTTTCAGTTCATAATCTTCCGGCATTTTTGGATGGTGATATGGAAGTAATGATCTCAGCTTTATTAGAGGAAAATCAAGCCAGAGCACTAGCAAACCTAGAATCCTGAATTAATGAGCGAAACTTCAGCCTTAAGTATCATCAATTCTTTCAAAAGATCATCTGATAAAGGCGCGACTGAAGATATTGAGTTGCTAGTAATGCATGTTTTGGGAATTGATAGAAATATTTTACTCAGAGATAATCCAATATTATCAAAAAGCAATATGATCCAGCTCAAGCAATTCATTGAAAGAAGAGAGAGAGGTGAACCGTTAGCATACATTACAAATGAAATTGGTTTTTGGAATTTAAATTTGTATGTAAATAGTGATGTTTTAATTCCAAGGCCTGAAACAGAAGTATTAGTGGATAAAATTTTAAATTCTTTCAATTCTAAAAGAAGAAGAGTTTTAGATTTAGGCACAGGATCTGGTGCCATAGGCCTTTCCCTGGCAAAAGAAAGACCTGAATGGGAAATTATCTGTTCTGATTTAAGCTTTGATGCTCTTAAAGTAACTTTAGAAAACATGGAAAGAAATTCCTTGAGAGTTAACTTAGTAAATGCCAACTGGTTGAGCTCTTATAAAAAAAATTATTTTGACATAATAATTTCAAATCCTCCTTATGTTGATTCATCCAGCAAAAGAGTTTTGTCGAATGGCTTAGAGTTTGAACCTGAAATTGCTTTGTTTTCTGGATCACAAGGATTGAGTGATATTAAAAAAATTGTTCAAGAAAGTTCCAAAATACTTGTTAACGAGGGATACTTATTTATTGAGCATGGATTTGATCAATCAGATGAGGTTTCTTTAATTTTTGAGCATTTCCAATTTTCACAAATAGAGAAACACAAAGACATACATGATATTAATAGAGTCTGTTCAGGAAGATTAAATAGATGCTAAAAGGCTACATAGAGGGTTACTACGGTCGCTTACTTTCCAAAAATCAAAGGAAAAGTATGATCGATCATATGGGAAAATTAAAAATGGATTTTTATTTATATGGCCCTAAAGAGGACCCGTACCACAGAGTCATATGGGAAAGAAAATATCCATCAGAACAAGAAAAAATATTGAAGGATTTGGTCATCCAATGCAAAAAAAACAAATTAAGACCAGTTTTTTCATTGTCTCCAGGAATGAAATTAATAAAGTTTACAAAGTATGAGAAAAGAAATCTTTTTTCGAAGATAAAACAAGCAAAAAAAATTGGTTTTAAGGACTTTGCGATTTTCTTCGATGATATAGACCATAACCGAAATGAATCTTTGGCCGCAAGCCACTTAGAAATAATCGATCTCATTAGATCAATTTGTTCTGAAAAAAATAGCAAGCTTATGGTTTGTCCGACGGTCTACTGCAAGAGTTTTGCGAAGGGTAATTTAAATACAAATGACTACCTAAAGACCTTATCTAAAGGCATAGATCCCTCTATTTCGATATTATGGACCGGAAATGAAGTTGTAAGTGAATCTATTACAAAAAAGGATTTAAAAGAACTACAAAGTTTATTTACCAACCCAATAATTATTTGGGATAACTATTATGCAAATGATTATTGTCCATTTAAATTTTATATTGGACCACTTAATGGTAGGAAATCAATTTATTCAGAGATTGAAGGTCTTGGTATAAACCCAACGGGATTACCCTTAACAGATATGATTTGTCTGACTAGACTAATGACAGATAAAACAGATAAACAGATTATTAATGAATTTAAGATACCCAGGGAGTTTAAAAGAGTTATTCCATATTTTTCAAGCCCTTTTAAAGATCTACCAACTTTGAGTGTTAAAGAAATAGACAAAATATTGGATACACAGGAAGTGCTTTGTGTAAACTGGAAAAGTAATTTGCAACTTGAATGGGCACCCTTTTTATGGCAATTTTACTCGGATTTGCGTTTGTTGAAGAAGACAAAATCTAAAGATGGTAAATTTAATCTTGAAGAGTGGTTAAAGCGAAGATATTCTGATCCACTTGTAAAGACAGTACTTAGAAATTAGGAGAGATAATGTTAGGAAATATGATGAGTGGTCAGCTTTTGATATCTGGCTTGATTGAACATGCTGAAAAGTATCACAGCGATGTAGAGGTTGTGTCTAGGACAGTTGAAGGACCCATCCACAGATATACTTATGCAGATGCTGCAAAGAGATCACGCCAATTAGCAAATGCTCTCGAGAAACTAGGACTTAAAGAGGGCGACACTGTCGGCACTCTAGCATGGAATACTTTTAGACATTTTGAGTTGTATTTTGGAGTTTCTGGAATAGGTTGTGTTGTAAATACGGTAAATCCAAGACTTTTTCCTGAACAACTTACTTACATCATTAACCATGCAGAGAATCAGTTTTTATTTATAGATTTATCTTTTGTAGAGTTGGTTGAATCTCTTCATGAGGAGTTAGAAGGCGTCAAAGGGTACATCATCTTGACTGATAGAGATAATATGCCCGAAACAAGTCTCAAAAATGCCATGTGCTATGAAGACTTAATTGCTCAAGAATCTACTGAATTTAATTGGCCCGAATTTGACGAAAATACTGCTTCGAGCCTTTGTTATACTTCTGGAACCACGGGAAATCCTAAAGGAGTACTTTATTCTCATCGTTCTACGATACTTCATGCTTGGATTGTCAGCTCGGGTAATGTAGCTAAGGTTTCAAGTTCAACTTGTATACTTCCTGTCGTACCTATGTTTCATGTAAATGCATGGGGTATTCCCTACGCTGGAGCGATGTTTGGTGCTAAATTAGTATTTCCGGGTCCTGCTCTGGATGGAGCATCAGTTTACGAGCTCATAGATAACGAAAAACCAGATCTTTTAATGGGAGTTCCGACTGTTTGGCTTGGTCTTCTTCAGCATCTAAATGAGACTAATCAGACTTTGGATTGTGTCGAAACGGCCTTAGTTGGTGGCTCGGCTGCACCGAGAGCTATGATTCAAGAATTTGAAGAGAAGCATGATGTCTTTTTGATGCATGGATGGGGAATGACTGAAATGAGTCCTCTAGGCACTGCAACAAGTCGAACTAAAGAAATGGAAGACATGGACATCGAAAAAAGGTATGACCTGCAACAAAAACAAGGAAAAGCTTTTTTTGGAGTAGATATGACAATAGCAGATGATGATGGAAATGAACTAGCCCATGACGGAGTTGCTTTCGGTAGACTCTTAGTCAAAGGCCCCACGATTGTTGAACGTTACTACAAAGCTGAAGAGAGCGCCATGGATGAAAATGGCTGGTTCGATACAGGTGATGTAGCAAAAATTCATCCCGAGGGGTACATGGAAATTGTTGATAGGAGTAAAGATGTAATCAAGTCAGGTGGAGAGTGGATAAGTTCAATTGATTTAGAAAATGCAGCAGTAGGCCATCCAGGAGTTGCAGAGGCTTGTGTAATAGGAGTCCTTCATGCGAAATGGGATGAGAGACCTCTTCTATTGATAGTCAAAGCTCCCGATCAAGAGCCTTCTAAAGAGGACATAAAATCCTACCTGGAGGACAAGGTTGCTAAGTGGTGGCTTCCAGATGATATTGTGTTTGTTAATGACCTGCCGCATACAGCAACAGGCAAGCTTCTCAAAACTGGTTTAAGAGAAGATTACAAGAATCATTTAATTAATAATTAGGAGAAATTTATGATTGGATTAGTACCTGCAGAAAAATTGGTGGATTATGTAGGACAAGACATTGGTTCATCTGAATGGTTTGAAGTAGATCAGGATAGGATAGATATGTTCGCGGATGCTACATTGGATCATCAATTTATCCATGTTGATACTGAAAAAGCTACACCTCTTTTTGGATCAACTATTGCTCATGGTTTTTTATCATTATCCCTTGTTCCTCATCTGACCTCTCAAGCAGTACTTGCTCCTGAGAACCTTAAAATGGTCTTTAATTATGGTCTTGATAAAGTAAGGTTTATCAATCCCGTAAATGTTGGAGCAAAAGTCAGAACTCATAGTAAGTGCGTATCTGTGGACGATAAAGGAGATGGTCGTTATCTTATGAAAACCGAGGTTACAATGGAAATCGAAGGAATAGATAAACCTGCATACGTCGCTGAAACTTTGTCTATGTTTGTGACTTAATTAAAATGAATAAGGCTACTAATAATCTTAAGGATAAGGTAGTTAATAAGGCTGTTAGTTCCCTCAGGAAGAATAAAAGGATAGAACAGCTCAGTTTTGCTGCTATCGCAAAAGAGTTAGGAGTAAGTATTGAAGAAATTAGACATTTTTATGGTTCTACCGAAGATATCTTTCTAGAGGCACAAAAAAAAGATTGGGAATCTTTGCATAGATACTGGGATAAGCAAATAAAAAAATCTAAGACCCCTGGAGACTTCAAAAATGCATTCGAGATATTCTTTGAGAGATTTGTTGAGACATTGAGCAAAGATGCAGACTTACGTTTAGAGATGTCATGTTATTTACCTAAATGCGTAAAATACAGGGAAAGAAATAGAAAACGAGTTAAACAGAAGTTCAAAAAACTTATAAAAAAAGGTTGGCCAGGAAAAGATGAGAAGGTTCTAGAAAGGCAGTCAGAGCTTACAACAATTCTTTTTTACGGTTTCATTGATCATATCGTTCATATTCCACAAAATGATAGAACTAAGATATTAAGAGACTTTAGAAATATGCTGAATTTACATCTTCAAGATAGGAAGTTTTTTTAAAATGGAAGCTAACATAAAAAAGAAGGTAAGAATCATTGATAAAGCGATGGAATCGATTCGCAAATCCGATAACAGTCTCCATACCATATCTTTTCACAGAGTAGCTGAAGAGCTAAATATGCCCTTTGAAGAGTTAAAGGACTTCTTTTTAAATATCGAAGAAGTATTTCTCAACGAACAGAGGAGGGTCAATCTTAAATTAGAAAAATTCATCGAAAAAGGTCTTGAAGAAGCCAAAACACCTAATGAATTCAAGGAACTTCTAGAAAACTTAACTACAGAGTTCATTAATCGACTGCCTGATCATGCTGATTTAGTTTTATCAGCTTCATTTTATTTACCGAAGTGTCTTGAAGAAAGACGGAGAGCAAAAAAGTATTATAGAAGTGTCTTTAGAAAAATAATCAACAAAGGATGGCCCGGTAAAATAGACACAGTTTTAGAACGCCAAACAGATCTTTTACTTCTCTCTGCTTATGGACTATACGAATATTGTGCTAGAGTTGGAAAAAGTGAGAGAAAAGCAATACGTAAAGATTTTATCAATATGATAAATCTGCATTTGCAGGATAGATTATTTTTCTAGCTTGGATTTAAGAATATCGTTTACTTGCTTTGGATTTGCTTTTCCTTGAGAAGCTTTCATAACCTGCCCAACAAAAAAACCAAAGAGCCTATCTTTACCTGATTGGTATTGATTCAACTGTTCTGGATTTTTCTTTATTACCTCATCAATTAAAGATTCAATTGCCTTATCATCTGTCACCTGCTCAAGGCCTTCCTCTTTTATTACCTCATCAACGTCTTTTCCACTTTCCCATATTTTTTCAAATATATCTTTAGCAATTTTTCCCGAGATGGTTCCGTCTTCAATTCTCACGATTAATCGCCCAAGTTTATCTGGCGTTACCTTAGTCTCTTTTATATTGAGATTTTCTTTATTTAACTCAGCAGATAATTCCCCCATTATCCAGTTAGTAGCAAGCTTTGCAGAATTCGAAAATTTTAAAACTTCTTCAAAGAAATCTGCTAGATCCTTATCAGCTGCTAAAAGATCTGCATCGTACTCACTCAGACCGTATTCTGAAACGAACCTTTCTTTCTTCTGATTTGGCATCTCAGGCATTGTGTTAAGAACTTCCTCAATGAATTTCTTTTCTAGTATCACAGGTAAAAGATCTGGTTCAGGGAAGTACCTGTAATCATTAGCAAACTCTTTAGATCTCATAGGTCGGGTTGTGTTTGCTTGAGAGTCATAAAGTCGGGTCTCTTGTGTTATTTTATTTCCAGACTCTAATTCATGAATTTGCCTTTCAATTTCATATTGAATGGCTTTTTCAACGAAACGAAATGAGTTTACATTTTTTGTTTCCGTTCTAGTTCCCAAAGTTTCATCTCCTTTCTTTCTTACGGAAACATTGGCGTCACATCTCATTGAACCTTCAGCCATATTTCCGTCAGAGATTTCTAGATATCTTATTATCGAGTGTATAGATTTTAGATAAGCAACTGCTTCCTCAGGAGAGCTAATTTCAGGTTCAGACACTATTTCAAGCAAAGGAGTCCCAGCTCTATTTAAATCTATGCCTGATTGGCCTTCAAAATCATCATGCAGAGATTTACCAGCATCTTCTTCTAAGTGTGCGCGTGTCACGCCTATTCTCTTTTTGTAATTATTTGTCTCTATATCTAGATAGCCACTTTCGACTATTGGATTGTCCATCTGACTAATTTGGTAACCCTTAGGCGAGTCAGGATAGAAATAGTTTTTTCTGGCAAAACTTGTTGGACTATTTATATTTGCATTTAGAGCCTTCCCAAGCTTAATTGCCATTCGTAGAACCTCTTCATTAAGGACTGGCAGAACACCTGGCATAGCAAGGTCAATATTACAGGCTTGTGTATTCGGTAGAGCACCGAAATCCGTGCTAGCACCAGAAAATAATTTTGATTTTGTAGAAAGTTGAACATGGATTTCTAATCCAATAACTGCCTCCCAATTATCTGAGTAACTCATATTATATTTTCGGCATATTTTTATGCCATTCGGTATTTGATTGGAAAGAATGTGCAAATTGAAGCAACTTTCCCTCCTCAAGAGAATTTCCCACGAGCTGCATACCTAAAGGTAGCCCCTCATGCTCTCCACATGGTATTGAAAGACCTGGTAAACCAACAAGATTTGCAGGTATGGTAAAAATATCTTGAAGGTACATCTCTATGGGATCGTTATTTTTTTCTCCCGCCTTGAACGAAGTTCCCGGTGTTGTTGGAGACAAGATAATATCTACACTTTTGAAAGCCTCAGAAAAGTCATTTGCAATGAGTTGCCGGCATTTTTGTGCTTTTAGATAGTAAGCATCGTAGTATCCAGCGGACAGCACATATGTACCAATTAGAATCCTTCTTTTTACTTCTGCACCGAAGCCTTCTTCTCTAGTTCGCATAAAAAGATCTTCTATATCCTTAGGATCTTCGCACCTGTAACCATACCTTACCCCATCATATCTCGACAAATTCGCAGAACATTCTGCGGGAGCAATTATGTAATATATTGGAAGAGATAGATTTATATTCTTTAAAGAAATTTCAACAATATCAGCCCCTAAACCCTTGTATATGTCTATCGCATCCTGGATAGATTTCTGTAAGTAAGAGGGTATATCTTCTTCAAAAAATTCCTTAGGAATACCAATTTTCTTACCATCAATAGGATCATTCAATCCACTAGATAAATCAGGTGAATCATATTTTAGACTCGTTGAGTCTTTTGGATCATGTCCAGACATCGCTTCTAAAACTAGAGCCGCATCTTCCGCAGAGCGTGACAAAACTCCTCCCTGATCTAGGCTTGAAGCAAAAGCTATCATTCCGTATCTAGATACTCTTCCATATGTCGGTTTTATACCTGTAAGTCCACATAGTGATGCTGGTTGTCTAATTGAACCTCCAGTATCGGTAGCGGTAGCAATAGGAGCTAGAGCAGCTGAAACACAAGATGCAGAGCCACCAGAAGAACCGCCAGGTACGTGCTCTAGATTCCACGGGTTCTTTGCTCGACCAAAATAGCTTGTCTCATTTGAAGAGCCCATTGCAAATTCATCCATGTTAGTTTTTCCAAGCATTACCATGCCATTTTTGTCTAATTTCTCATAAACAGTCGACGAGTAGGGCGCTTCAAAATTAGAGAGCATTTTTGACCCACAAGTAGTAAGAACACCCTTTGTGCAAAAGATATCTTTATGTGCAAGCGGTATACCATCAAGTGAGAGCGCCTCATTATCTTGATACCTTTTATCAGCTGCTTCTGCCTGTATTAAGGCTAAATCACTAGTTACCGATATATAACTGTTAAGCTGACTATCAAATTCAGATATGCGGGAAAGGTAATGATTTGTAAGTTCCACAGACGAAAAATCTTTATTTCGAAGTCCATCAAGCATTTGTTTGAGAGATAGTTCATGCAAATTCATCAATTCTCTCCTTCAATGACTTTGGGTACTAAAAAAAGACCCGACTTAACGGAGGGAGCATTTTTTTGTAATTCTTCCCTGTCGTTCAATTCTGTTACTGCATCTTTTCTTGTTGGCTGAGATAAGTCTAATGGATGTGACATAGCTTTAATTTCTGATGTATCGGCCTCATTTAACTGGTCAAAAAGGCTTAGAATGTCCTCTAACTCTTTTTTTAAGGATGGAAAAGCATCTTCATTGATATTTATTCTTGCTAAATATGCTATTTCTTTTAGTTCTTTGTCAGTTAAAGCCATTCTTAGATTTATAGTTAAAAAGATGCGTAATGTAGCACATTGTAGCTTGCTCAAAAACTACGCTGTTGCTAGAGTTACAGTATTACACAGTTAATACTATTCTCATTGAGTAAATAAATGTTAAAAAGATTAAGAGGCTTGTTCTCAAACGACTTATCTATCGACTTGGGTACAGCCAATACACTTGTCTATGTAAAGGAAAGGGGAATTATTCTAGACGAGCCTTCCGTTGTAGCCATAAGGAATAATTCGGGGCAAAGAACTGTTGTAGCGGTCGGAGCTGAGGCTAAAAAGATGCTAGGTCGTACACCAGGGAACATTACTGCAATAAGACCTTTGAAAGATGGAGTAATTGCTGATTTTCAAGTCACTGAAGAAATGCTTAAACATTTTGTCCAAAGAGTTCATGAGGACAGTTTTGTCAGGCCTAGCCCAAGAATATTAGTCTGCGTTCCCTGCGAATCGACTCAAGTAGAGAGGAGAGCTATTAGAGAATCGGTTCTGAAAGCGGGAGCAAGAGAAGTTCGATTGAT
>CETI01031451.1_pt1 | contig 11026 bp, 11 predicted proteins | sample 361441 | NCBI WGS metagenome assembly CETI01 (sample SAMEA2622478, study PRJEB7988) | marine metagenome | biome: marine biome (ENVO:00000447); feature: deep chlorophyll maximum layer (ENVO:xxxxxxxx); material: "saline water (ENVO:00002010), including plankton (ENVO:xxxxxxxx)" | depth 90 m | reverse complement strand
AAAAGCACTCTTGTTAATGAAATTTTACATAAAGGCCTTGCGAAGGAGCTATATAATTCTAAAGATTCTCCTGGGGACCATAAAGAACTGCGTGGTACCGAAAATGTAGATAAAGTTATTAATATTGACCAAAGCCCTATTGGCAGAACGCCCAGATCGAATCCAGCAACTTATACGGCTCTTTTTGGGCCTATAAGAGAGCTGTTTTCCTCAGTTCCAGAATCAAGGTCACGAGGCTATAAGCCTGGCAGATTTTCATTTAATGTTAAGGGTGGGCGATGCGAAAATTGTGAGGGTGCTGGCTATAAAGAAATTCAAATGCAATTTTTACCAGATGTTTCTGTTCCCTGTGAAGAATGTAAAGGCAATAGGTATAACAAAGAAGCGCTTGAAATTAAATTTAAAGGGTTGTCTATTTCGGACGTATTAAACCTAACAGTATCCGAGGCACTTGAAGTTTTTTCACCTTACCAATCCATACATAAAAAGTTGAGCACGTTAAACGATGTAGGCCTTGGTTATGTAAAGTTGGGACAACCTGCAACAACTTTAAGCGGTGGTGAGGCACAAAGGGTTAAGCTGTCTACTTATTTATCGAAGAGGGCAACTGGCAAAACGTTATTTATTTTAGATGAACCAACCACTGGATTATCATTTGAGGATTGCAACTCCCTAATAAAAATTTTACATAGGCTTGTTGATAATAAAAATAGCGTCATACTAATTGAGCACCATTTAGACATCATAAAAAATGCTGACTGGGTAATTGACCTGGGCCCAGGAGCTGGTGCAGAGGGCGGACAATTAATTGCCGAAGGAACACCCGAGAATATTGCATTTAATGAGAAATCTTATACTGGCCTTTATTTGAAAAAGGATTCCGGAATCAATCCAAAAAAGGGTTTATCGAATACGCCAAAAATAAAAACAGTTAAGGCTGAAAGTAAAAAAATTAAAAAGAAATTTTCTTTTCCAGAACGAACTTTAGAAAAACAATACCAGCCAAGAAAAAAGTCTTCTCGTTTTAGAAGATCAAGAACTTCTGCTTAAATAATTTTCTGACTTTCTATTTTTTGCTCGTCATATTCCATTCCTAGTCCATCTTCCACAGGCAAATAAATATATCCTTTCTCTGGAACTATTGGATTCTTCAAGAAAAATTGGTGTATTGTGTTCCATTTTTCAAGGTACTCTTGATATGGGGTATGAATTGGTGATTGGGTCACAGAGAAATTAATTCCGACTTTTGAAGAATGTCCATGAGGAATAGTTATTAGATCGTGCACAGAAGCATAGTTTGCAATCTTTAATGTTTCTGAAAGGCCACCTGCCCAATATATGTCAGGCTGCAATATGTCTAAAGCCTCTTGGTCAACAAATCTTTTAAACCCCCATCTTGTATATTCGTGTTCAGCGCCAGAAAGAGGAATATTTGTTCTTTGTCTAAGTTGCCTATAAGTGTCAATTCTGTCAGGCATAGCAACCTCCTCGAGCCATCTTGGTTGATACTCTTCTATGTATGATGTTACTTTTACAGCGTAATTTAGGTCCCAGCTTTGCCAGCAGTCGAGCATAATATCGTAATCTTCGCCAAGAGTTTCTCTTAGGGTTTTCACCATAGAAACATTTTTTTTAAAACCATCAGTTCCGCTCATTGGGCCATGTCTAAAAAACCACTTTTGTGCCTTATATCCTTTTTCTTTAAATTCTTGTGCTCTTTCTTTCACTAGCCCCAAATCTTCAACAGCAAAGCCGAGCATACTGGCGTAGGCCGGGATCTTATCTCGTGTTGGTCCGCCAATAATTTTATATACAGGCTGTTTATAATATTTTCCTTTTAAATCCCAAAGTGCGCAATCAACAGCGCTTAAGGCAATCATTGGCGTTCCTTGCCTGCCATGAACCTGAAACCTGTGCATTTGGTCCCACAGCCTTTCTGTAGCCAAAGGGTCTTTATCTACAAGAAGATTAGCAAGTTGCTCTTTAATTATATGAGCCTGACTATGGTCTATCGGCCCTCCAATTCCTGTTATACCGTTATCTGTAGTTATTTCAACAAATACTGCTGATATAGAAAGCGCGCTTTCATTTTGAGATGAACTAACTTCTCCTCTTTTTTTGTCCCAATCAGCCAATGTGTCAGATCTATATTCGGGATATATGTCGATTGGCCTTACAAGTCTTTCTTCCCAAAATTCTTTTTTTGTTTTGAGGGTTCCATTTAATTCTCTTAGTTCTACTTTAGCGATTTTCATAAGTACCTTCTTTTGTTGTTCTTTTGTCAATATATTATTAATATAATTACAGAAAATTAGACAAAGGTAAATCAATGGTTGGCCAATTAAGAATATACACTATTAATAAAGGAATGATGGAAAGCTGGTTAAAGCTTTTTCATGAAGTTATAGCCCCAAAAACACTTGAATTTGGGATGGGTATTCAATCAGCATGGACGGATGAAGAGGGTGAAAGATTCATATGGATAAGAACTTATGAAGACATGGAAGATCTTAGTAAAAAAGAAGATGAATTTTACGGTAGCGAATGGTGGAAAGAAAACATGCCGACAATCAGAGGGCATTTAGCCAGAAGAGAAATTAATGTTATAAAGCCTTCAGCTTAATTTTTTAAATGTCCTGTTGCCATTTTTAATATCATATATTTTATAGCCTCTAGCAAATTCTGAACCTTTAACTTTATTTTTTCCTTCAATTTGCACTTCATCTAAAGTTATTTTTCCGTTAAGCGTATTAACAAAAAGATCATTATTTTCATTTAGGCCGAGCACTCCTGGGTCTTCATTTTGAATGCTATTTTTTAAAATTGATGCTTTAAAGAACTTTATTTTCTTATTGTCCAAAAAGGAAAAGGTTCCTGGTTTTTCTGACAAGGCTTTAATTGTTTGCAATATTGATCTTGATTCTAAATTCCAATTTATATGTCCATCAGTTTTATTTAATTTTTTTGTGTATGTTGCATGTTTTTCAATTTGATAAGAAGCATCAAATATTATCTTCGGGTTTTTTAGGATATGTTTAATGAGTTTTGAGCCTATCTTAAAAAGCTTTTCTGTTAATTCGTTGTTGTATTCATTATTGATTTTATATTTTTCTTGGCTAATTATTGGTCCTCCGTCCACTATGTCGCTCAATAATATTATTGATGTTCCGGTTATTTTTTCATCATTAATTAAAGTTGTTTGAACAGGTGATGGCCCTCTGTGTTTTGGCAAAAGAGAAGGGTGTAAATTTATGGCTCCATACTTAGGGCTATCAAGAATTGTTTTTGGAATAATTTTTCCAAACGATGCAACTATTATTAAATCAGGACTAAGTGATTCAATTTCTTTTTGGCTTGGAATATTGTGTGAATATTTAAGATTGTTTTCTAAACAGTATTCTTTAATAGCTGTTGGTAATTTATTCTTTCCTCTTGATTTAATAGAATCAGGTGGAGTAATGACTAGTTCAGTTTTGACCCCAAACCTAACAATATCGTCAAGTACAATTTTTGAGTTATTATCTGTACCAAAGTAAATAATTTTCATAATTTTATAATACATCATAAAGAACAAACGTTCTTTTAAACTAGGCTGTGAAAAAAAGAACAGGTTTTTTCAAATTTTCCCACAAATTTGTGGGATATTTATTTAAAAAACTATTGCCTAAAATATATCCTTATATGTAATGTTATATACATAAATATTAATAAAATATTTTTGAGTATTTTACTAAGAATATTTAAATTTAGAGTCTTCTAAATTTTGACATTTAGCATCCTGTCCTAGGTATCTCTTTGTCAAAATTTTGGATACAGAAAGGTGATTTATGGAAGCTGGCGACTTGTGGAAAAAAGCGCTAAATATTCTTAAAGAAGAAATAAATCGCCCAAGTTTTGATTTGTTATTTAAGGCCATAGATCCGGTTAGTTTAGATGGCACAGAATTTATAATTCGTATTGAAAACACCTTTAAATATGATGCAATAAAAAGACGTTTTTACGACCATTTATCAAATGCTATAAACGAGAGTTATGGGTCTAGCCTTAAATTAAAAATAGTTGGCTTACAAAGTAATAAGTTGGCATCTGACAAGAGAGAGGCTAAAGATTTTTACAAATTTACTTTTGATAACTTTATTGTTGGGCCATCAAATGAGCTGGCTTTTGCAGCAAGCAAACAAATTTCCGATTTTTATAATTCTGACTTCAACCCTCTTTATATATATTCAGATGTTGGGCTGGGGAAAACACACCTATTATTATCGATACATCAGCATTTATTGAGACAAAATAAAAATTCAATTTATATTTCTTCTGAAAGATTTACCAATGAATATATTAAGTCAATTAAAGAAAGGAAAACTGAAGAGTTTCGTGAAAGATATAGATCATGTGATGCATTAATAATTGATGATATCCAGTTTTTGAGCGGAAAGGCTCAGACACAAGAAGGTTTTTTTCATACGTTTAATGAATTATTTTTAAATAATAAAAAAATTGTTATTGCTGGGGATGATCCTTTAAAGCTTGTGGACCTGGAAACAAGATTGGTTAGCCGATTTCAGTCTGGGTTAGTTGTAGATATTCAGATACCAGATTTTGAAACTAAGGTGGCTATAATTGAGCACAAATTGGATTATTTTAAGCTTTCTCTATCAAAAGATATTATTGATTACGTAGCAAATTTATGCCAAGTGAATGTAAGGCAAATTGAATCTATAATTAATCGATTAAAAGCTATGGCATCCTTAACTAACCATGCAATTACAATTGAAAACGCAAAATCAATGATAGTTGGTTTTGATGAAATAAAAATAAGAAACAAACCTGAGCCCTCTTTAGTTTTACCAGCTGTTGCCGCTGCAACAGGTGTTACAGAAGATGAAATAAGAAGTAATAGCAGATCTGAAAAAACTGTGTTGGCTCGGCGAATATCTTGTTTTATTTTAAACAGAGATTTAAATCTGACTACTACTGCCTCCGGCTCTATACTCAATAAGAACCATGCTTCGGTTATCAATGGCGTCAAGTACATTGAGAATCAAATAAAAAAAGATTTTAAATTAAGACATAATCTTCAAAAAGTTAGAAATACTTTAAAAATTAATTAACAAACAGATTGTTAATTATTGTTAATTACATGTAATTTATTTTTTACCCTTTTTCAATTATCAATTAATTAATTTTTTTAACATAAATTTAAATAATTAAATAAATAATTTGAGTTTAATTAACATTAATTACACAATTAACATTATTACTATTATTACTATAAAAAAAAATGAAAAATGAAATTAAATTAATACTAATATCAGGAGATGGAGGATCTGGTTGTGTTTCATTTAGAAAAGAGAAATTTGTATCAAGAGGTGGGCCAGATGGAGGAGATGGAGGAGATGGAGGAGATATAGTTTTAATTCCTGATAGTAATGAATATGATCTAGGAAAATATTTTAACGACCAGGTCTTTAAAGCATCTGATGGTGAACCAGGTGGAAAAAAGAATAAAAATGGAAAAAAGGGAGAAAATTGTGAAATAAAACTACCTAAAGATTGTGAAATACAATTAGAAAATGGCGAGAAATTTGTATTAAAAGATCCAGTTATACTTCTTAAAGGAGGGGATAAAGGAAAAGGAAATATAAAATTTAAATCTTCAATTAATCAAGAGCCATTATTAGCTGAATTTGGTCAGAAGGGGATAAAAAATGAAATTAAAATTATTTCGAAAAGCTTTCCTAAGGTTGCAATAATAGGTGAATCAAATAGTGGAAAATCATGGCTTTTAAATAAATTAACTGGTTCTTCAACCAAAGAAGCTGGATATATATTCACAACACAAGAACCTTTTGCTGCACAATTAAAAGATAATATAAATGAAGTTAAAATAATTGAAGTACCAGATTTTATAAATATTGATAAGGCAAAAAAATATATACCATTATTAAAGAATATGGACACAATCCTAATTACTATACCAAATGAAATCAATGATAATTATATAGTTAATATCTTAAGTAAAATTAAAACTTTAATTAACCAGGATTGTGAAATTATTATTATGGCAATTAACACAGAACAAGTGATAAAAATGGAAAATAAAAATATTAAATTTTTTAATTCTCTAAATTACCATGAGGTAAAAAAATATTTATTAGAGACTCCAGGCACAAAAGAACATAATCATTTAATAGAAGAAACATATATACACAAACCTAAAATTTTAAATAATAAAATGTATAAATATTCTAAGGAACAAAGAGTAATTCATGTTTATGATGAAGAGATAATTAGGATTGCGAAAGGAAGTAATTTAAATAAACCCGAGGTTCAATTTCAATTCCATAATATCTTAAACAGGAAAAGGTTTTTCCAAGAAATAGAAAAGGAAGGCATAAAAAAAGGAGCAATAATAAAAATCGAAGATATAGAGTTAGAATATAAATGAAAATCGGTTTGTTTGGCGGAAGTTTTGACCCAATTCATAATGGGCACATCGAGTTAGCAGCTAAAGCTAAATATCAATATGATTTAAAGAAAATTATTTTTATCCCTCTAAACAAACCTTGGTTAAAGAAATATAAAACATATGCCAACAGTGACGACAGAATAAAAATGTGTGAGTTGGCAATCAGTAAGTACGATAGTTTTGAATCTTCAGATGTTGATATTAAAAGGGGAGGGACAACATATATGATAGATACTATTAGAGACATAAAGGATTCTATGAATGGAGATAATTCATTTTCAATAATCATAGGAGATGATAACTTAGAAAATATAAATAAATGGAAAAACTATGAGGAAATAATAAAAATGGTTGATATCCTTGTTGCACCAAGAATTGACACAATTAAAAAAGACCATAAATTTAAAAATATTGAATTTAGAAAAGTCGAAACATCAAGTTCAAAGATAAGAGAAAAGATTAAAAATAACCTAAAATGGGAAAACCTTGTACCTGAGGTAATTAGAAATTATATAAACGAAAATGATTTATACAAATGAGAGAGATAGAAGATTTATATAAAAGAGTCCATGAATTAGAAGTTTTTAAGAAAGGAAACTTTACCCTTTCATCTGGAAAAAAAAGTAACTTTTATCTTGACGGCAGAATTATAAGCCTAGACCCAGTAGGTGTAAAAAAAATTGGAAAAATATTTTTATCTAAAATTGATTCAAGCTTTGATAAAATTGGTGGGCCAGCAACTGCAGCGATACCTTTAATATCTACAACAATACTAACAGCAAAACTCATCAATAATAAAAATTTACCCGGTTTTTATGTAAGGTCATCTGCAAAAGAACATGGGCTTACTAATAAAATAGAAGGTAATTTAAACAGAGGGGATAAAGTAGTCATTGTGGATGACACAGTTACTACAGGAGGAAGTATCATTAATACAATTGAAGCAGTCCGAAAAGTAGGCGCAAACGTTAATCTCTCCTTATCCGTGTTTGATAGAAACGAGGGTGGAGCAGAAAAAATTAAACAAGCAGGTATTGAACATTATTCAATATTTAAATATAACGATCAAAAAAAAGACCTAACTTTTTAAATATGTATTGCTCCATCCCCAAGAGATAACGCAGCTTCTTTAACTGCTTCAGATAATGTTGGGTGTGCGTGAGTTAGCTCAGCAACCTCTACATCTGTGCCTTCTAAATATTTAAGCAGGCCTAATTCTGCAATCATCTCAGTTACTTCAGGCCCGATCATATGAGCACCAAGCAATTCACCACTATCACCGTCAGCAACTAATTTAACAAAACCTTCTGAATCACCAATTGATATTGCCTTTCCGACAGCCTTAAAAGGAAATTGAGAGATTTTAACACTATGACCTTTTTCCTTTGCCTGATCTTCAGTAAGCCCCAAACTGGCAATTTGTGGCTGACAATATGTACACCTAGGCATATCAACATAATTTATTGGGTTTGTGTCATGACCTGCAATAGTCTCCGCAGCTATCACTCCTTGAGAAAATGCAACATGAGCCAACATTAATTTCCCAGTTACGTCACCAACAGCATATATATTTGGGTTTGATGTTTTCATGTATTCATCGACTTTAATAAAGTTGTTGTCAATGTCCACACCTACATTTTCTAGGCCTATACCGTCTACATTGGACTGAACTCCAACAGCAACTAAAAGTTTGTCACACGAATAAGATTTTTTCTCTCCTGATGAATCATACTCCACTGATATTTTTTCTGAAGATAGGTCTGTTTTTGATACTACAGAATTAAGTTCAAAGGTTATTCCTTTTCCTGAAAAAATCTTTTCTAGTTCTGAAGATATTGCTTTATCTTCATTAGGGACAAGATGATCCTGCGCCTCAAATATTTTCACATCAACACCATATGCATTAAAGAGATATGCAAACTCAACACCAATCGCACCTGCTCCAATAATTCCAATTGATTCTGGGAGGTTTTTCATTTCTAAAGCTTCTCTGCTAGATATAATTCTTTCTCCGTCTATTTCCAAATTCGGCAAATTTCTAGGTCTAGCACCAGTAGCAATAATTACATTTTTTGAATTAATAGATTCTCCTGCTTTTTCAAGTTTGATAGACCCGCCACTTTCTAAAATACCCTTGTCTTTAAATAATGTGATCTTATTTTTTTTGACTAAGTATTCAATTCCTTGAGTTAACTGCTTTGATACCTCTCGGCTCCTATTAATAGCTTTGCCAAAATCAAAAGAAACCTTATCAAACGATATTCCCCATTTTTCAGAATCTTTAATCTGGTTAACCAGCTCCGCATTTTTTAATAGTGATTTAGATGGTATGCAACCCCAATTTAAACACACGCCCCCAAGACCAGCATAACCACTACCATCATCTTTTTCTATAAGCGCAGTTTTTAAACCAAGCTGAGCTGCTCTTATTGCAGCATGATAACCACCAGGCCCACCGCCAATAACAGATAAATCGAAATTGTTTTCAGACATTTTAATCTCCCGATACTTAAACTTTTGTTGCCTTATAAATGTACCATATTACACCTAAAATTAAAGATATAATTACAGTAATTGAAAAGGTAATTATCAATGCCCCCCATATATAATTTGTAATTTCAATTGAACAATCAAAAACAAACTTACAAACTAAAGATGAAGAAACAAGATAGAAAACTGAAAAAAACAGACCAATAATAAAACTTATCAAAAATATTTTTTTCATTTTCTATACTTTTACTTTTTCAATAGCTTTGACTCAAGCAATCCTAATTCAGAAGCACGAGTGTTTAATGATGATAAAGCCAATTGGGTTCTGCTTTGCAAAATTCTTAATGAACTTATCAGCTTCAATCTTTTAAACTCTGGTATTTCTTCTGATTGAATCAAATCAATCTCAGCAGAAAGTTTTAAAATTCTAGCATCTATAGAATTGAAATCAACAGTATCTTCAACAATCTTCTTTTCTGGTTCTGGTTTTCTTTCCTCTACTATTTGTTTACCCTTTGTAACGCTCTCTATTATCACTCTTACCTCAGAAGTCGGGTGTTTTTTAGCTAAGGATACTATTTTTTCAACATGAACAGAGCTAAGCTCCCCATTTAAAAATGGTTTAGCAAGCTTGAGTTGTCTATCGTAATCATCAATATCTGCAATACTTCTCGCCTCTTTAAATGTAAGTTCTTTATTTTTTACATGTGTTTTTAATGAAGGCGCTAGAGTTTTTATCAAACTTTCATAATGGTGGATTGTCCCTGGAGTTATTCCCGTTTTTTTTGCTAGCTCTTGCTGAGTTATAGAAAAACCTTTTCTGAATTCTAAAAATCTCTCCCCAAGCGTTATAGGGCATGTCTCTGATCCCTGATAGAGCAATCTTAAATCTAAAGCACCTTTCTCCTCTTCGTTTAAATCTGTGACGATATTACAGGCAACTTTTGGCTCGCCTTTCTCTGTGGCAATATGAATTTTTTCTGCACCAGAAATAAGCTTATATTTATCTTTAGATATTTTTTCCACAACAGGAATAAACTGATTAGAAAATTTTGACCATCTCTTCGTTTCTTTTCTTGATTCAAGCTTAACTGTTGAGTCAGCATCAAAATCTATATTTTTAATTTCTATGTCCATATGTTTCTCCATAATATTCTTAATTTATATTCTGTATTTTGGGCATTCCAAAAAGTAAATTCAAAAACTGTCCTATTGGGAAATTTATACATTCTAAAAATGATAAATTTCAGAATGAATGGTAGAATGAACAGTACAAATGCAAATATTTCAAATACAAATATTAAAAATATGACAAAAGTAGCTTTTCCATATGTATCCTATAGGACATTCCGAAATTTTTTGGAACTACTAAAAGAGGGATTACCATCGAGGATTGATAGAAGTGTATGGGGCCCAAGGTACTCCGGCACAACTGGCCAGCAATTGATGACTGCTTTAAAATCATTGCTATTGATTTCTGAAAGTGGAATACCTACAACTAAACTCGAAGCTCTTGTGAATTCAAATGGTACCCAAAGACAATTGCAGGTTAAAGCTATATTAGAAAATAAATACTCAGAAATATTCGAAATAGATCTTAAAAGGGCAACTAGGTCACAATTCAACGAGGCATTTAGATCTGTAGGCATAAACGATGGTATGCTGAACAAATGCCAATTGTTTTTTATACAGGCTTGTCAGGATGCAGGCATTGAACTTTCAAGCTATATATTAGCAAGAAGGCATGGCTTATCTACAACAAAGAAAAATGAGAAATCAAACAACATCAAGCCTTTGGTGCAACCAAAAGTAAAACTTAGCGCTAACGAAGTAATTATTTCTAAAATTTTAGAAAAATATCCTGATTTCGATCCTAATTGGAAACCTGAAGTTCAAAAATCTTGGATGGAAGGAATGATTAAATTATATGATGGCATAAATTAAAAGGGGCCAAGAAAACTCAGCCCCATTTTAATTTATTCGCAATAACTTTTACATCATCCCCATTCCGTCCATACCGCCACCAGGCATTGGAGGGGCAGATGGAGAGGCAGGTTCTTGTATGTC
>CETI01024729.1_pt1 | contig 11068 bp, 13 predicted proteins | sample 361441 | NCBI WGS metagenome assembly CETI01 (sample SAMEA2622478, study PRJEB7988) | marine metagenome | biome: marine biome (ENVO:00000447); feature: deep chlorophyll maximum layer (ENVO:xxxxxxxx); material: "saline water (ENVO:00002010), including plankton (ENVO:xxxxxxxx)" | depth 90 m | reverse complement strand
GGCAATATGGGCGGCTTTTGCTATACTGGTAGATTCATAGATGCAGGAACCCCTTCTAGCTATCTCGATGCAATGCGTGCCGCAATCGTGGATGGCTCATTTAATCGCGGCGAAGTCATCGGCACAACATGGTCCATGAGCGACATCGGCGATAGTTCCGCGGCCTCCTCCAGTGCAATAGGGCACGGATGCACGATAGGCCGAAACACGGTTGTGAGATCCAGCGCGATATTGGATGGGGTCACCATAGGATCCAACTGTCACATAGAGGGGTGTCTAATTGGTAAGGACGTGGTAATTGACGACAATGTCCGCATGATTGATCAGGTTGTAGCATTCAACCATCACCCAAACATATGATTGAGGCGACACCAAGAAAAGGCGAACGTGTGAGAGATACATATGCCTGAGCCGCTTGTAGTAGTCAATTGCAAGACATATTCGACCGCATCTGGGACTGCTGCAGAGGCCCTTGCAATGCAGATGATGAGCCTGAAGACCTCCGCTCGAATGGTTTTGGCCGTTTCACCTCTCGATTTGGCCCCCGTTATTTCCGCTGCTCCTGATTTAGAGGTCTGGACTCAACATCTAGACCCCGTGGGCCATGGGTCTAATACTGGGCGAATTCAGCCAGAGACCGCCATTTCAAGAGGAGCATCTGGATCACTCATCAATCATGCCGAGAGAAAAGTTCCCTTGGGGCACGTAGACGAACTCCTTGCTATGATCCCTCCCGGATTCGAAGTATGTGCTTGTGCTGCCGATGCCTCGGAGGCAATGGCTTTGGCGCATCTAGCACCCCCCATGATTGCAGTGGAACCTCCGAGTTTGATAGGGGGCGATGTTTCAGTCACCAAAGCAGACCCATCTGCCGTTTCAGATTCAGTCGACGCCGTTCGCTCCGTAGACGATGGAATCAGAGTCCTTTGCGGTGCAGGGGTAAAGACGGGCGAGGATGTAGCTGCAGCTGTAGACCTTGGTGCATCCGGGGTCTTGCTCGCCTCAGGGGTAACTAAGGCGAGCGATGTAGAGGCTGTACTTTTGGATTTAGTCTCCCTGTTGTAAATTTCCAATAATATCGGGAATCGAATTAAGTGGTCATGACCCCCGGAAGAGGTCATGGCGCAACCAAGAACAATACAGAATTCGATGCTAATGGGCATATGCATAGGTGCTTTCGGCGGGGGATTGTACTCGTATATGATGCTCACAGGAGCCGGCGGCATTGTTGATCAGGAGACTGATTTGCAGATGATCAAATACAAGGCCACATCACTTGGAATAGCAGCCTCTGGAGGCTTCGTTTTGGGATTGTATCTTTTCCTAAGTATAACTGCTAGGATTGGGAGATTCATGCGCGGCGGCTCAGATGAGCCTTCATCGCCGTCCCAGACAATTGTGGTACAGACCGGCGTCGCACCTGCCTCCAATGAGTCGGAAGTCCCACCCAGTGTTTCGAGCGTTGACGAATTACTCAACTCTTGACTTCTTCCGAATGCGTCATATACACCGAGTAGGTCGGCGGGGCGCATGAAGCGTGGATCACGTGCTTGGAAGAAGGCCGGGAACCAGCGCTGGAAGTGGCGAAAGAAGAAGCTGCGCCGACGAAAGGCAGCCAGAAAAGCGGCCCGCCAGTGAAATTTCTACTACACTTCGCCCTCTGTGTGAATTGTTATGGTGGACGTGCCGAGATTTGAACTCGGGGCCTCTTCCATGCCAAGGAAGCGCGCTTCCAAGCTGCGCCACACGCCCAATATGTGCCGGGTCACCTACACCGATTTAAGGAACGTGGGTCCTGTCAAAGAACATGACCGAGACACCCAAGGGCGTCCCCGAGCACCTTTGGTCGTCAATCATCGAACTTCTCGATACAGACATTGCGCCTTTTCTGCCATATTTGCCGGGCCGACTTGAGGTGCTATACGAAGATCCGGGGGAAGGGCGAATGGGAATAACTCGATTCAAGATGGATCATAATGAACTTGAGCGCCGTAGAAGATTTCGAATGGGTCCTGGCGAGGTTGTGATCCTCCTTCACCCCGAACTCGTCGATGATCCTGCTCTGAGGGATCACACCTTGGTACACGAGTTGCTGCACGCCTCCGGACTCCTGACGCATGACTCCTTGCACGCGGATTTGGCCGCAAAAATCGCACCAGCACCAGCTCTCAAGGATTCAGTAGTACTTCAGCGGATGAGACAGCGAGTCCTCGAATCTCTGCCTGAGCGCACATGGTTGTGCGGCAATTGTGGACATGCATGGGAGAGAAGACGCGTCACACGCCCAACAAGATGCCCTAAGTGCGCGAGACCTTTCTCGCCGGTATCCAAATGAATGACGCCCCTGTTCCGGGGGTATGGGCTGGATTGACGAAGTGTACGCGATTACATCCAGCCAAGTGGATGAGATGGCCAAGACTGCAGTCATTATCGTCGCCATAGTGATGTACTCAGGATTAGTATTCCGTTTCTACCGACTTCTTGCTAGAAGAACCATGATCTCCATAGATACCACCACCGATAAAGAAGGATTCATTGGTTGGCTTTCCAGACAGAACAAGAGATTAATTTTCATAATCCTGTATGTTGTCCTAACGCCGACATTAATCGGTTTCTGGGCCCTAGTCCTTTCTGCTATCCTGGTCATACTCAATGGAGGCCAACAACTGAGTTCAGTTGCCGAGCTCGCAGTAGCCGTTGTTGGCGCCATACGAATCACATCGTATTTCTCGGAGAATCTAGCTCAAGACCTCTCGAAGATGCTCCCCTTCGCTGTATTAGGTGTATTTCTGGCAGACGGCTCATTAGACCTTTCAGGCCTCGATTTACTACGGGAAGAAGGCAATGATCTGGTAATCACCTTCCTCACTTTGGTCATTTCATTATCGATTTTGGAAACAATTCTGAGGATCGTATCGGGCCTCACGGAGAGATGGGCCCGCAGACACCTTCCCCCAGAGGTCGAGGAGGCCATCGCACGTGCACAGGAACTTGCGGAGAGTCTGGAATAACCAAGTCACCCCCCGTTTAGTGCGGAATAGATGTCAATTCATGGAGGTGGGTTCAAACCAAGCACCCCATCGTCAGCCGGGCGATTGGTGTAGTCTGGATATCATGCTGGCCTTCTAAGCCGGTGACACGGGTTCGAATCCTGTATCGCCCACCACCAACCAATGCGCATGATTCTTGACGAGCAGCAAGGTCGCGCACCCATGGGCGCCCGGAGCTTGAGAGCAGGGATTTTGGTAATCGTGCTCATGACTCCTATTGCTGGCAGTCTTGTGATGCCAGCTAGTCAAGGCAGCGAAGACGGGTATGATGTCGAGTACATCGATCCCTGTCCTGCTCACTATAGAGGGGCTTGGTGCGGAAAGTGAAAGCAATCTTCTCGGCATTGCAATATCCGCACTATCTTCGATTCTGCTGCTATCCTTGGTTGCAGTTGTGGCACGCAGAGTCTTATCCAAGAGAAATTTGGACGAATCAGAAATCATGGATGCAGAGATTGTGGGTTGAAGACTCTCCGCACCTTGTAGATATTTACGAGCATCCGGGATCCGAGTATCCTGATGAACGAGAATATCGGACACCTCATCGCCCTCATTTATGGCGTTCCATTCATCTGGATAGGGGTAAAACACTTCATTGATCCGGAGTGGTTTGAACCCATAGTGCCCGAGATACTCGGTAGCGCTAGATTCTGGGTCTATGCAAGCGGAGCATTTGAGATATTACTCGGAATCGGCATCATCCATCCAATGTACAGGAGCGAGGCCGCTCTAGGCATGGCATTGATGCTCATAGCACTCTACTGGGCCAACCTCAACATGTGGATCAACGACATACCTATCGGAGGCAATACTTTCTCAAACAGGGCCCATGTTCTCAGGGGGATAATTCAGGCTGCACTAATCGGAGTAGCATTATGGATCGGCGATTGGATACCTTCGAGAAGATGATTGGGAAGCGAAGCCCCGCTCAATTGATAGTCAATTGTTGTCAGATACTGGGACCCATTCCACAGGTTGAACCTTTTCGCGCTTCGACGAGAAGCCGACTATGACTCCTGCAACAAGGAAGACGATCGAGATACAGCACCCCCCTACTCCGAACAGTACACTTACGGACTCTTCCACGAAGAAAGGTACCTTGAATTCCTTTATCCTGAGATCGCTGTCTCCGACCACATCTCCGGAGAATCGAATTTTCCATGTGCCCCCATCACTAACCATAATCGTTCCAGCTAGATAATACCCCGGGTCCTCGGATGCGCCACAGCTCACCTCGCATGGGGTGAATGTGTTCGTTTCCCCGTCGTCCCCAATCAGCTCGACATCGACCTGACGCCCATCTTCTATCAGCACGGCGTAGATGCTCATTGCAAGGAGATCACCTTCGAATGTCGCGGGAGAACTCCCCTCCCAAATGACCTCGCCACTCTCCTCGAAGGAGTCTTCCATCTCAGTAACCTCAGTAACAAGATTGTCCACGCCAGATATGGTGAGTAATATGCTGATAACAATCCCGATTAGCCCCGCTGCTACAAGGGTTACAGTAAGTTTCTGCATGTATCTGGAACACATTAACCCATCATCAACATTTTCACGACATTCATGAATAACCTCCTCTGTTCAGACACGTGCTCAACGCGTTTTCAACGGCCATTATCGTGACCCTGGCTTTAGGTACAGCATTCGTACTGTACTGTAGATGGCGTTACCCGGAGCCACATTTGAACTGGTCAGAGATAGATACCGAATCGACTAGTTTTCCCTCTGATTTCCTTTGGGGTGCTGCTACTGCGGCGCACCAAGTCGAAGGAGGATTGCACAACAATTGGTCCGTTTTCGAAGAATCCAGAGGGCTAGAAAAGAGCGGAGAGGCATGCGATCATTGGAATCGTTGGAAAGAAGATTTTGAGATGCTGTCCGAACTGGGTCTGACGACCTATCGATTTTCCATAGAGTGGAGCCGCCTCGAGCCTGAGCCAGGGAAATGGGACTCTGAACCCTTGCAAGTTTATTCAGACATGGTTGATGATTTATTGAATCGAGGAATACGTCCAGTGGTCACTCTACACCACTTCTCTCACCCCGCATGGTGGGAAGACCGTGGAGGATTTGCCAAGAAAGAAAATCTTCCTGATTTCATCGCCTACTGTGAGCGTGTCTTCGAGAAACTTTCAGATCGTGTGAATGTATGGTGCACCATAAATGAGCCAACTGTATTCTCATCAATGGGCTACACCCTAGGACAATTTCCTCCTGGCCATAGGTCCATCAGGCAGACTCTCCGCATCATGAGAAACCTGATGCACGCGCATGCGACTCTGTATGCATCATTGAAATCTAGGAGACCGGATGCATCTATAGGGGTGGCCAAGAATGTCACTCTTTTCGACCCATTGAACCGCTGGAGTCCGATAGATTGGGCAGTAGCGAGACTGCTCGAATGGCTCTGGAGCGGCGCATGGCAGAGAGGCATATTGTCTGGGCGTATGTTGGGATCTAGTGTAAGCGGATCAAAGAACTCGTTAGATTTCATAGGTCTGAATTATTACACTCATTTTCTAACAGGATTGTTCATGCCGACAACGGGGGAACTGGCATTCGCTCGGAGAGAAAATGAGGTGTCAACTGAATTTGGCTATCCTATGTATGCCGAGGGATTCAGGAGGGCAATTGAGCGCGTATCTGCGCTGAATGTGCCTATCGAAATAACCGAGAATGGAGTTGCCGACTCCAACGACGACCTTCGTCCAGAGCATCTGGCGAGGCATCTCTGGATCCTTTCTGAGGCAATCAGGGACGGATACGACATCAAGTCATTCCACCACTGGTCATTGATGGATAATTTCGAGTGGGCCGAAGGCTATTCGATGCGATTCGGGCTTTATGAAGTCGATTTTGAGACTCAAGAAAGAACACTCCGGAAAAGCGGTGAATTGTACAGGAAAATTGTCAAAGAACATATGAAAATTTAGTCAACTCCCGAATTTGTAAGAATGCTCTATGGCATCAGAATGGAATCCAAATTTCACAAGTTAATACGCTTGAATAAAACCAGTCGTCAACGTTTTGACACACGACTGCTTCGAAAGAACATGAGAGCAGTCGTTTCTGTCGCAATGGCTCTCTCAATACTTTTGCCTGCTCTATCGGGATGCATGGGTGCAGGATCTTCAGACGGTGCTTCGAAAGAAGAATTCTACCCGCCCTTGTGGGACAGGCATGCCTTGGACTGGGATACTTCCGGCACATTTAGCAGAGTTCTGGACCCTGGTCCATTTCACGCATTGGAAGTCCAAGAGGCCCTCGTAGAGGTCGATACATCATCTGTGTGGGAGACCGGACCGAGCACATCGGAGGTGCACCTCTCGTACTGGCTCCCCAGCAATACTCTCGATGGCGATAAGGTTCCTGTCATAGCTGTTATCTCACCGTACTTCTCCTACGGGACTCAAGGCAGTGAATCAGTTCCTACAACCACGATTAGTGAATGGAGAAGAGGGGACTTTATTTCAGAAAATTTCATTCCTCACGGGTATGCTTATGCTCAAGTCGCGGTCTTCGGCACCGAGGAAAGTAGCGGATGCTTTGACTATAGAGGTGCAGGAGAAGGTTTGGGCATTCACTCGGCGATAGAATGGCTGGGCTCCCAGGAATGGAGCAATGGGAATGTGGGGTTGTATGGTAGATCATACGACGGGGCGACCCAGTGGGAGGCTGCAGCGATGGGCAGCGAGTACCTGAAAACAATAGTCCCTGTTTCTGGCACTACTGCTCTTCACCCCCTCTTGTACAAAAATGGGAGTGCTGAGGCTAGATCACAGATAATGCATATGAATTATTTTTCCAGCACGGTTGATTACAATCAAGACGATTTGGATAATGTTTGTCCGGATATCGCAGAAGGGCTGTTCGCTGGTCCGGCCACATACATTGGGGGAGAGCTCGACCCCTACATGGCAAATTATTACGATGAGAGAAGCCACATAGACAAGGCTTTCCAGAACTGGAATGGTAGCGTATATTGGGTTCAGGGCATGCAGGATTGGAATGTAGATCCTCACCAGGTGTTCGGGGGGCCTCCCGGCACGAATTGGTACACCACTTATTCTGAAGCAGGGTACGAAGTTCGCGGGATGTTTGGGCAATGGGGGCATCACCATCCAGACCAGATGGATGGGCACGAGGGAATTGATTCCGGATATGGCTTTGAAGCACTTCACAACATGACTAGGTGGGACTGGGGGCAGGATCTTTTCGAGTGGTTTGAGTACTATCTCCAAGAAAGGGGTCCAAAGCCCACTTCGGACGCTCAGATACAGAGGAATGATGGACAGTGGAGAGTAGAGGAGATTTGGCCTCCAAGGGACACAGCGAGTTACAATGTGCAATTGAGCAGTTGTTCCAATGATGGTGCATTCGTAGGAGGGATATCCGTAATCGGCGGCGGCGCTCCAGTGGTTGGGGGCGATCAATCGATTACAGTCGAATGCCCGGACATAAATCTCGAATCAGATATGCACATTTCCGGTTTGGTAACCCTTCATCTATCCGCTGTTCCAACTTTCGATGGGGGCCAAGTGTTCGTCGAGATGCAGAATATGGCCACGGGGGTGAGGATCGGGCACGCTACTATGGATGTCAGATACCACGAGGGCGGATCAGAGCCTCAGACAGTCACACCGGGGCAGGAGGTAACGATGATGATGGAATTTCAGGCCATAGATGCGATAATACCTGCAGGAGATGGAATACGGCTAATTATGACTGATACAGGGGAAGATTATCTCGCACCTGCCTGCGGGAACGCGTGCGTCATGCACGTATTGCCCACTCTGTCTGAAATTACAATACCTCTGCTAGAGAGGGCCGATTACGACGTCTTGGTCGTCCCTCTGTCTTCTTGACCGAGTCTTCAAGATCAGATATCGCCTCTGGCCTTCTTTACGAGGGCAACAATCTCCTTCCGTGCCTCTTCGCTGTCAGTGGCTTCATTCTCAAACCCAATTCGAATGGGCCTCGGGCCTTCAGCAGTCATTGCGGACATTTCGAAACCATATCTGTCTATCCCAGTCATTGTTGCACTAGTGGTGTCCTTTGCCTTGCTCATTTCCTTGCAAATTATCACCATGGCGTCCTCATGGTCTTCATTCATGTGAGATATTATGTCGCCCGCGCTTTCGAAAAGTGGATCCGGTTCCGAGTTTTCCCAATCTGGTCCATCGACCCACGACATTCTTCCAAAACCACCGATATACCGCGCCTCAGAAATCTTGAGCTTGTAGAACGAGAAATCTTCGAAATCGATATAGAATGATGCATTCGGATGCCGCCTAAGATATACTTCCTTGAGACTCGGGTCATCATCTTTGGACAGCTTCTCACATTTTCCCAAGAGAGTCACTCTGCCAAGAGCAAGCGGATTCCCCTCTCCCGATTCGGAAACCATGAGTGATGCACGGGACTCAGCCTCCAGATTCTTGGTGTGCTCTGCTAGAACACTGATCAGGAATATCGGATGCCCGTCATGTATTGCATATGTCACAAATGAGCCATATGGGCAGCCATCAGACCTCTCTGAGATGGTGCAAAGCGTCGCAGTCGACATCTTTTCCGTCAGGGTTCTTGCCTGTTCAGCGTGGGTGCTGGTTGCAACATTGACGTCATAAAGCAACTCTTGATTTTTGGTGCGGGACCCCTTTGGAACACCGTGTCTGGGTATTTTATCCCCCTCTTTCTTCTCACTCATATCGTCACACATCCTGCATTATGTTAAGAGTTGACTCAATCCACTCTTCCACATAGTCGTAGTAATCTGTGTCGCAGTCAATTCTTTTATTCACCCTGGTCCCGCCTTTCTCTTCCAAGATCTTATCCCACTCTTTCCCTGATTCGCAGAATAGCTCGAAAGCCGTATCGCCAAGTGCAAGGACCGCGTAATTCACTCCTTCCATCGAACCACCTTCGGACTCTTCGACTTCATCGTACAAGCCTTGAGCATTGTCCGGTTGTTCACCCTCGCCCCAGGTGCTCACGCTGACAATCAGCCTTTTCGAGGATGCCAAATCCTCGGCAGAGACATCTTCCATGTCCATCACTTTGCCCACAAGGCCGTATTTGCTTGCCATATTTCCTATGTCATCGGCCAAGTCTTCGGCATTACCAGTCTCTGTTCCATAAATAATCAGTATTTCATCGCTCATATCTTACACCTCATTTTTCAATTTCATCTTTAACCAGAACCTGGAGGGAACTACTAAGCCCGTATTCTTCTGGAATAACATCGCAACTGACTCCGAACACATCAGCAATATTAGCCTCTGTGAGAACTTCGGAGGGAGTCCCGTCCGCCTTTATGCTGCCACCATCAAGAAGGACCACTCTATCTGCGAATCTGGCTGCCATGTTGATGTCGTGAATCGCCACTATCGCCGATTTCCCCGATTCAACATCAGATACAATATGTCGAATCTTCTTCATTATGGACACTTGGTTCCGCAAATCAAGATCGCTAGTTGGCTCATCTAGGAGAAACAGCATCGGGTCTTGGGCAACAGCCTTTGCGATGACTACTCTCTGTCTTTCTCCTCCTGAAAGCCTATCGAATTTTCTAAATGCAAAATCCTCGAGGCCAAGGAATCTTATCGTTTCACTCACTCTTTCATGGTCGTCATCTGAAATCCTCCAGCTAATGTGCGGCCTCCTCCCCAGCATAACTACATCAAAAACACTCATTGAGAAGCTAGTTCTGACGGATTGAGGCACATACGAAGTAGCTTTTGAGAGGTCCATGAGACTCATATCTGCAATATTTCTTCCAGAGATTTCTACCGTTCCTTTTGCTGGGGCGAGTATCCTGTTGATACATTTCAGGAAAGTAGACTTGCCTGCGCCATTCACACCTAGTATGGCAACAAACTCGTTCCCCCCGACGTCCAAGTTGATATCCTTCAACACTTGATTGGAGCCCCAACTAAATTCCAAGCCTTCAATTTTCAAAAGACTCGTCATCAACTCACCCCCCTATTTTGTAGTAGTAGATACATGAAGAAGGGCCCACCAATTATTGCTAGCATGATGCCGACTGGAATGATCACTGGCGCGAAGATAGTCCTGCCCACGGTATCTGCGAAAAGCATTAGAAAAGATCCGAATACTGCTGAACAGGGAATTAATTTTCGATAGTCGTTGCCAATCACCAGTCTGCTCATATGCGGTGCAGCGAGACCCACAAATCCAATCAATCCAGTAAATGCAATCACTATGGAAGTCATGAGAGCAGACAACACCAGAATATTCCTTCTTGTAGACGAGGGGTCGACACCAGAGGAAATCGCAAAATCATCTCCACCTAGCGAGAGCGTATTCAAGTCCCAGGCCCATTTCATGGCCGAAGGCATGAGGCATATTATCGCGGCAGATATCCATACAACATTTGAGAGACTGGGCCTTGAGAGACTCCCAAAAGACCAATGAGTCAATTGAGAAAGTTGAGCATCTGTAGCGAAATATGTGAAGGTTGAGACAATTGCCCCTGAAATGAAAGTTATCGCGATACCGACCAAAATATATGATTCAGCAGACACGGATCGCATATTCCCCAATTGTATTATGATCCCAACAACTACGAGGGAGAAAAGAAATGCATTTGCCACAATTGCTAAACTTGGAATTATCGAAATTCCGAGAACAATAGCGAATGCGGCCCCTAATGCTGCTCCAGATGCCACTCCTAGGGTAAGGGGGGATACGAGGGGGTTCCCAAGGCAGCCTTGCATGAGCGCCCCTGCCGTAGCCAGTGCTGCACCTCCAATTACCGCCATCAATACTCTAGGGAACCTCAATTCCCATATGATGGCAGATTGCAAATCGCTGCCACTTTCCAATCCGAACATTATCTTGATCGTGGAAATCGAATCTAATGTCGAGGATGATCCAAGGCCCATTGCGATAACCGCGGACAATAGGGTCGCTGCGCATACGCTGGCAATTATGGTGACCTGTGTCCTTGAATCTTCGATATATTTCTTAGATATCGAATCCATCTCTCTCAACTTCCT
>CETI01136496.1_pt1 | contig 11077 bp, 20 predicted proteins | sample 361441 | NCBI WGS metagenome assembly CETI01 (sample SAMEA2622478, study PRJEB7988) | marine metagenome | biome: marine biome (ENVO:00000447); feature: deep chlorophyll maximum layer (ENVO:xxxxxxxx); material: "saline water (ENVO:00002010), including plankton (ENVO:xxxxxxxx)" | depth 90 m | reverse complement strand
GTATTTACATAATTGAGATGATCCTTCCAGTTCACTAATTAACCTTAGAAGATTAGTTTGTTCAACTGGAAGTCCACCTTCTCTATAATATGATGACGGATTCATGTTTTATTATCAAGAATATATTCAACAGTATTAGCAACATCCTCCATTGCATCACGTAACATAGGTTGTTGACCAGAGTGTTGTTCTAGTTTTGTAGTACCATTTCTAAATTCTTCAGATAAAGTCCATCTCCATTTTTCCATACTCTTAGAATACCAGAGATTAATCTTCATTAGATAGGTCAGTTTCTAACATATCTAGTTTACTTTGAATTTTTCCCATTTCACATAATAGTTGCATATGTTCACTTTCCATATCTTCTAGACGATACTGCAGTTTTTCTACAAGATCATAAAGACTTTTGCATTCTGCAATGTTTTGTTCTCCTCTATCAGATTTATCATAGAACCATTCTATCATTTTCTTTACTTTCTTTTTCATTCATCTAAGTCCCGACATATAGATTTTACTAATTCTGGATTTTCTCTAAACGTTTTACGCACATATCCATGTACGTCAGATTCTACAGTGTGGTGTGCTGTAGTGTGAACGATCTCAACCAAACCTATAAAACCAACTAATAATAGGTTGAAAGTTGTGACTGGATGAAATAATACTTTAAGCATAAAAAAAGGGGTCGTTAGACCCCTGTGTTATAGCAGGATGTCAAGTAATCAGAAGTTGTACTTCACACCCAGTTTACCACCGACATTCAGTTCGTCATCACCGGCAATTTCGGTAGTGATGAAAGAAACCTCACCATATACACCAACTGCATCAGAGACAGCAAAACCAAGACCTGCCTTACCAGAGAACTCAGTCTCAGAATCTTCACCATCTACAGCAACGACAGCGGGACCACCCTGAACATAGTAGGAACCAGACTCACCCAGAGCACCTTCATAGCCAACGTGGATGTCCGTCGTTGCCCCGGTGTAATCGTCGGCAGCCCATCCGGCATTAGTTTCTACGTTGACATAGGGACCTGCAACGGCAGCACCGGCAGACATGGACAGAGCAGCAACTGCTGCGAATACAGATTTAATCATTTTTAAAACCTCTTTAGTTACTTGCGGAGTGATTACCCGCAGATGAATAGGGACTCGACTTGTCCCGTTGTTACCTTTTGATACAGTTTGATAAAAGGTGTATTATTTATACTAGGTATAAATTCGGATATTCGGTTATCCGAAGCGGGTGACGAGGATCGAACTCGTGACAAAAGCTTGGAAGGCTCACATGTTACCGCTACACCACACCCGCAGAAAAGGCATATGCCTATTTTACAACAGACTGCCAGTCTTTGTCAAATATTTCCAATCCTTTATCAGTAAGAATGTGATTGTACATATCTTCAAAGACCTTAGGTGGCATTGTGACCACCTGAGCTCCATTATACCACGACCTCACTGCTCTTTGCACACTTCGGATAGAAGCAGAAAGAACTTGTGTGGGACATCCATGAATGCGATACAGTTCAGAAATAGAACGTACCACTTCAAGTCCTGCCACAGACTGATCATCAAGTCGTCCCACAAAAGGAGACACATAAAAAGCACCGGCACGAGCAGCAAGAACTGCCTGTGCAGCAGAGAAAATAAGAGTTACATTAACTCTAATATTTTGATATGATAGTTCTCGGCAGGCGGTAAGACCATCCTTTGTCATTGGAACTTTTACAGTTGTGCAGAAACCAAATTTTTCCTGAAGTCTGAGTCCTTCTTTAATCATTTCATCAGCAGTACCAACAACTTCCATACTTAGGTCATTGACTCCAAGATCTTTTAGTTCTTGATATACATCATCAGGATTTTTACCACTCTTCATAATCAGAGTAGGATTGGTAGTAATACCATCAATCAATCCAGTTTCATAATATTTTTTAATTACTTCAGTATCGGCAGTATCCAGGAAAATTTTCATTTTAACAAAAATATGGAAAAGATGCAGGTGAACCAACCTGCAATTTTGGGGAGATGTCTACCCATGGTTGTGTTGTGGTGGGTGGAAGGAATACATTATACCTTCACCGAGTGGGAATCACTGATGTGATAATAGGTCACTCAGACTTTCGGACCTCCTGGTAAGAGTTCTGTGCGAACACAGCGGGCACCACCCCTGTCCTATTATACATTACGCCGTGCCTCCACAAGCGTTGTTCTGTCACACCCTATGGAAATCCGTCGATTTCCAACGACTCAGGTAGGACTTGAACCTACGACCGACTGCTTAGAAGGCAGTTGCTCTATCCAGCTGAGCTACTGAGTCATGTGAGAGGCGGGAACAGTTTGTCGTTCCTCTTACCCGTGTTTGCCTCTCAACTCAGTTATTATAGGGCATCTAAATTAGTGCGTCAACCCTTTTTTCCTTTTTTTGGAGCAGATTCTTCAACCACTTCCGTCTCTGCCACTTCTGCTTCTGGTTCTGGTTCTGGAAGTTGAACTCCAGTCTGTGTCAAATATTCGATGGCACCCTGCACTTTAAAAAATAATTCTCTTCTATTTCCGGTTGTTTCTTGAAGTTTTTCAAGATCACTTCTCAATCCATCTCTCTGTTCAATAAGATTTGCAAGATGTTGTTGTTGTTCAGTCATGATTCTAATAAAATTTTAATTACATGATTCGCATTATTTAGACGTTTTTTTAAACTAAATAATTTTACATCTTCTTCAAACCCATGAAAAAAGCATTTATTGCTATTGGTATGATATTGATGACATCACCTGTTTATGCTGGTGGTATTGTAAGTAAACATGCATCAAGTGTACAACTGACTGTTGATGCAGCAAGGGCGACATCTACTAGAATTGGTTCATCATTCAGTATTTCTGGATCAAATATTGATACTACAGATGGAAGCACGGCAGGAACAGTTTCTGCAGGAACGATTACTTCTGGTGTATATAATCCAGGAACAATTGCAGCAACACAAGACACTGCCGGATCAGCATTTTCCTTCAGTCAATCTTATACCCAAGCTGATGCAGTTCCGACAAGTGCCGCAACAGTAGGTGCTAATCCAAACTTTTCATCATTAACTTCTTATACTGCTGGTGCTGCTGGTGATCTTGCCGGTACTGTAACCTCTGCAGGTGTTCTTACCGTGACTGCTGGAGGAGCTGGTACAAGTGGAATCGGACAATTTGTCTCGGAGATCACCGTTATTGACTAAATTGCAAAAGGAGATTGAAAATGATCCGTTTTGGAGGGACGATAATTTGGTCTGCGATGTGTGTGGTGGTTGCAAGTATCATACCTGCAACTGCCCTGGCGGTCCCAGTGGTCCCAAATTTTCAACAAGGTTCAATGACCAGCCACACGGAAACAACAAGTAAAGTTGTTGAAACCATCAATTCGATGGATTACAATACAGGATACCAATATTCTTCAACTGGTAGTGGAATTGAACCAGTAAACGGAACCTTAAGTCCTACAACAGGTTCCACAAGTGTAACTATAGATGGAGTGACATCATCATGGACAGGAGTAACAGACGTTCCCCAATTCAGACAAACAACACAGGGGGGAGCATTTCAGTTCACAGAAACTTATTCTGGACCCGGACTGCAAAATCACACAATTATTCAAAGAACAACAGAGGTGACCAGTATCACCGATACAACAAGTATTTTCTCCCAGTAATTTTATGTCTAACACAACTAACCAATGCGACACCTGCGGTTGCGGAAACTGTAGGGGGAGTCAGTGCAACTGCTGCTCCAATTGCCAATAGTTCAGGCTCAGTTACCAATCAAGCTATTCAAGTTTTACAAGGACCATATATCACTAACACTTATGGTTCAGGTATCCAGTGCCAAGGAGAAACCGTTAATTTTACACCATATGTGACAGGAGCAGTATCGGCACAAAAACCATTTGAAGGTAGTTACTTAGATAATGTATATGATATGAGAGATCTTACGGGTGATTTTGATGATGATGGAAATATAATTGGTGATGGCGCTCCTGATAATCCTGGCGACATATTATACAGAATTCCTATTAGAACAGGTCAAAAAGATAATTATAATTTAAGTGTGGGTTTCTCCATGACTTGGAGTACACCATTAGATAAAAAACTACAAGAACAATGTAAAGAAGCGGCAGCTGCTAGTATTTCTTTAATGCAACAACAAGCTGCTAACAAAAGATTAGACTTTGAAATTGCTCGTCTCAAAAATTGTGGAGAATTGATTAAATCTGGAATTAGTTTTCATCCCAGAAGTCGTTATGCAAGAATATGTGCTGATGTCGTAGTAAGAGATAAGACTTACATTAGTCCTCATGCACACTCTATCCCTTCGGTTTCAAAGCAGAACGAATCTGCTTTATCGCCTGATTCCGATCCCGCTGCTCTGCTCGGCGGACCGATGCGCTCAAGACCTTTGTCTCTTTCCCCCTAATATCAGCAATTTTTTTAACAACTTTTTTAATCGTTGGTTTTATAACACGCAATAAAATATCAGCAAGAGGTTTTGCAAGTAAAGCAGAAGTTGTGGCAACTAACGCAATAGCAGCAGTTGTAGTTGCTGCTTCTGGTGCTGGTAAATATTTTTCAACCCAAGGAATTTCAGGTTCGGGTGGAGGAACTTCTTCAACTTGCTCCACTGTAGCAGTTACAACTGGTGGAATTTTTGGAATAGATTTTAACGGAACATCTTTTGGTGGTTCTGGTGCTTTGTAAGGAGGAATGGGTGCCTTTGGTGTTTGTAAATGATCGGCAGCATTAAAATCTATTGGATTATATGAAGGAACACCAGCATCACAAAATGTTTTTATACCTCTTTCATCATCAGTTTTAATTTGATTATTTTTCTTATTATTAGTTTTATGTGCCTCTACACAACCAGGCATATCAATAACAGGAATTCCTATGTCAACAGTAACTGGTGCAGTAGATGGTAAAGATAATGATGCATCAGTTAACCACCTAGGAACATTAGGAATATCTAATGTCCTAATATTAATTTCAGGTGTTTTAATATTAATTTCAGGAATATTAATTTCAGGCATTAATCATTAAAAAGGAATTGCTCCACCAGTAGCAGAAGGAATTTCTGGAATTTCTGGCATTAAATTACCAATCATATCTGGAACAACTTTCATTACTTCTTCAGTTGCTCTCTTTTTAGCTTCTTCTATAAGAGCATCTTTTTGTGAATAGAGATAAAAACCACCACCAATAATAGATGCCGTGCCGACAAATGATAGAACTGCTAAGATGTTAATTACTTTTTGCATCGTTTAAATTCCCAAATAATTTTTATTTAGTTTTTAAGAATCTATAAAATATAGCAAGAACTCCAAGTAAAATAATTACGGCAGAAATATTACTCCAAGTAAGAACAGAAAAATCTCCAACTTTTACAGGACCTACTTCTAGATCTGCCGGTTGAGAAATTGTCTGTTCTATTTGTAATCCCTCAATATTTGTTCCTTCTGGAGCATTGATAATTATATTTTTTGTCATTCCACTAATGTCCCATGTGCCTTACGAATCTCACGTAGTTGTCCAAAATCTTTTTGTTTTGTTCCTCCATCATATTCCCAGGCATAACCCTCAGTAATCATTTGTTCATTAAGGGACAACTCTGCGTCCCCAATGTATAACCAGCCAAGAAGACGGCCATATTTCCCGACACCACCAACAAGTTCAGTCCTAACAGACAACTCATCGTCACCAGATATAGCACCTTCCAATTTCGCCTTGAGCCATTCGGTTGCGTCGATTCCAAGTTCTTTCTCTTCAGGGTTTCTTGTTCTCTTTTCCGGAGTGTCCACTCCCGCCACTCTCACTCTCTCCTTCTTGTAAAGGTCGAACCCCAGATCTATCGTCACGTCTATCGTGTCCCCGTCCAGAACTCTGTTGATCTCCACCACTCTGAAGTTGTAGCAGCTCTTCCTGCTTGGGGGTGTCATTGCTCCCATGGGATTCCCTATCGTCTATACCCAGTATATAGACAACAATATAAACAACTCCTATCAAAAGAAGTATAATAGAAATTATTACACTCCATACAGGATCATTATAATTTTCATGAGGTCTTAATATTAAATTCATGGATTTCTAGGATCAATTCCCATATCTTTTAAGTATTGCATCCACCAGTCGGCATCTTTTATTTGTCTCCAATTAGGCACAGGAAGATCTCTTTCTACAGTATAATATTGATATAAAGAATTATCGATAATCTGTGCGATCTCCAAATTCCTCTTCATCTTCATCAACGTCTGCATATGGATTTTCCAGATAGGGTCCTCGTTTTCGTAAAGGTTCTTTTCTGACATAATTTGATTCGGTATTTACGGCAGAAATCCAAACTGCTAGTTTCATCACTATGTAGATAATAACAAGTGGTGTAAAACAAAGTAACAGTGTTAATTGATAGTTCATTTGTGTTTACTAAATGGTTCCCAATGTTCCCAACCATAATTATGTATAGCCCACATCCCTATAACAGGAACAAATACCAAAACAAACCCCATAAGTCCTAAACACCATGGAGTCTGCATAACTGTTCTCACAAATAATATCATTTTTTAACTGGCCAAGTGTATTCCATAACGGAAACAAGAAGTAATACAAATGTAAATACAAATAAAGTACTCATGCCGGATAATCCCATTTAGTTATTTCATCTGTTTTGTGCCATGGTCCCCAGGAACCAGCAATATAGATATAAGGAGTAGTACGTATGGGGCAATTATCCCCAGTACAAAGTAAATCATCGACAATCCTCCAGGATTCTAGAACTTCTTCAGAGTGAACAAAATGTGACTGGTCATTATAAAGTGCATCATAAAGAAGTTTTTCATAACCATCAACTCCTAACCAATCAGGATACCTATGAGTAAGGGTTGCAGTCTCGACATCATTTTTAAAACCAGGTGCTTTCATATCAATTCTAATATCAAAATGAGGATGTGGTTGTAACCTCATTACAATACGATCATTATATTCATGACCATCAAACAATTGTTGTGGTGGTGCTTTTAATTTAATAACTACTTCTACACATTGGTAAGGCATTTTCTTTCCACTCATGAAGTGAAAAGGAACTCCCTCCCAACGCCAGTTATCGACATAAATGTCACCAGCAACATAGGTAGCAGTGTTACTGACAGGATCAACACCCTCTTCAGATTTGTAAGTGTCATATTGCCCAAAAATAATTTTATGTCCTAGTCTAGTTGCGGCAAGTACTTTTGTTTTCTCTCTACGAATTTCAGTAGCATTCATTTTGCATGGTGCCTCCATAGCAATCAGTGCAAGGACTTGAAGCATATGATTTTGCAACATGTCTCTAACAACACCAGAACCATCATAATATTGTGAACGACCTTCACAACCAATAGTCTCAGTTGCAAAAATCTGAACCTCTTCTATATACTGCCTATTCCATAGTGGTTCAAGTAGTGTGTTACTGAAACGAGTGGCAAGAATATTATTAACAGTATCTTTACCAAGATAATGGTCAATGCGATAAACTTGTTTTTCGCGTAAATATCGCTCCACCACTGACTGTAAATGATTAGCAGATTTATAATCGTATCCAAAGGGTTTCTCGATAACCACCCTCGATCTTTCTGGATCATTTAAAAATCCTCCTTTCTTTAAATTAGTAATTGCATCGGCATATGTGCTAGGTGGTACAGATAAAAAGTATGTGGTATCCATACTATCATCATGTAATTGATTTAAACTATTTTCACACGATAAATCACATGAAACAAAATCCAACCAATGAGTAAATTCTTCAGGATAATCTCCCAAATAATTTAACCAACACTCTCTAGAAAATTCTCTACGTGAAGAACCTACAATTAGTAGTCCTTGAGGTAAAAGTTTTTTATACCATAATTGATATAAAGAAGGGATGAGTTTTCTTTTACAAAGATCACCTGCCGCACCAAATATAACTATGCGTTTACTAACGTGCTGTTCCGTTTCCATCGTATTTGTATAATTCATAATAGACATTTTCACCTTTTCATAACCCGAAATATATAGTGGATAATACAAATGGGATTGTTGTCTAAAGTAAGACATTTGCTAGGGTCATTTTACATTTTTTACACGCAAATCACATTCAGTCTCCTCAAATAAAACTGGATGTGCTGTCCCATTTCCAGTATAATCATCACTATCGTAATAGTCATTATCACCTTTGATAAATCCAAAACAAAATGTAATAAGTACGAATGGGATTGCGACCCAAAGTAAAACGTTTGCTAAAGTCATTTAAAAAATACCTTAAATCCAATTGATGCTCTTCCATTTTCAATATCATCAACACTTGTCAAATATTCAGTATAAAATTTGTAAGAGTCACCATATTCTACACCTATTGATGCCAATGGTCCACTAAAGTTATCATTAGTATCAAAATTAGAGTTGTTGATGCTGATTCCAGAATAAAGAGTGGTGCCTCCAAGTGGAGCATAAAATTTAACACCTGCATGATTAATACCTGGAGAATCATTGCACTGCATCGGAGAAGAAATATGTTCCATAAACAATTTCATATTCTTATGAATATCATATTCAATACCTAAAGAACCCATAGGTTCTTTAAAGTTAATCTGTTCATTATTGTCCCACGGATCCGCATTTATAGAAACATAAGTTCTAATCTCTTCCGGAGTTATCGATCCAATAGCAATTGTAGCGAGAGTTGTTGTAATAGTTTGTGCTCCAATACAAATCATCTTACGTTATGACCTCCAAACATATATCTCATACCATTTAGGATTTTGTTTCCAAATTCTCCCAGTCTGCGAGAATTAAAGCGTTCAAATAGTGCGGCAGAGATAACAGGTGTGGGTACACCAAGATCCACAGCAGCGTGAAGAGTCCAACGACCTTCACCAGAGTCTGATACTCCCCCATCGAACTTGCTAAGTTTAGGATCATGCCGTAGTACATCAGCGGTAAGATCAAGTAACCAACTACCAACAACGCTACCACGACGCCAAAGCTCAGCCACCTCAACAGTGTCAATATCATATTGATAGTCTGCCGGATTTTCCATCGGAGCAATCTCAGCATCCCCTTCCTTAACATATTGGGAACCAAGATTACCATGATGGAGAATATTAAACCCTTCTGCATACGCTTGCATGATTCCATATTCGACTCCGTTGTGAACCATCTTTACAAAATGACCTGCTCCAGGACCTCCACAGTGTAACCAACCATACTCAGCAGATGTTGCGTTTGTGTAAGGGTCCGTGCGGGGTGCAGAGGCAATGCCAGGTGCCAGTGCCCTGAAAATAGGGGCACAGGCAGATACTGCGCCACTTGCACCACCAACCATAAGACAGTATCCACGCTCCAGACCGTAAACTCCACCAGAAGTACCGCAGTCAATATATTGGATACCATACTTAGAAAGCCTTTCTGCTCTCCTGCGAGAATCTTTAAAGTTGCTATTGCCATGATCAATAATAATATCTCCGTCGCCAAGTAATGGTAATAACTCATTGAGTGTGTCCTCTACTAATTCTGCTGGAATAACAAGTTGAAAAATTCCGGGACATTTACCAACTTGTCCATCTACATGATGAACTATTTTAACAAGATTTTCTAAATCAGTGGCAATTCCACTGACATAACCTTTTTCAAATGCTTCTTCAGCCTTTGCATAGTTACGCCTATAACCCCAGGTTTCAATACCTGCTTTCATCATCCGACGAGACATACCCTCGCCCATTCTACCTAAACCAATAATACCAACTTTCATTTAATTAACTCCATTTCTTTCAATTCATTTTAATTATATCAATAAAGACATTCCTCCTGTTCTGCCAATACAACACAGTCACTTATTGGATATGATACACATGTCAGGATAAATCCATCTTCTATTTGATCATCATCAAGAAAAGATTGCTCCTCCTGATTTACCGTTCCACTTTCAAGTTTACCGGCACATGTAGAACAAGCACCTGCCTTGCATGAAGACGGTGCATCAATATCAACATCTTCGGCAGCTTCTAATAGATACTGGTCATCTGCACATTGAAAAGTAGTTTCCGTTCCGTCAGATGATTTCCATGTAATCGTATATTCCATTTATTTTTTTAGTTAACGTGTACTGTTCCAATCATGCCCGCACCTTGATGATGCCCACAAAAAATATCATAATCTCCTACTTCAGTAAATTTTATATCTTGAGTTTGACCAGGACTAAAAAATAATGATTCTCTAGATAAATCAGGACGACCATTCACAATAATATTATGAGGTGGTAACATACCATTTACAAAGTGTATGCTTTCTCCTTTAGTAATTGTGATATCAGATGGTTCAAACTGAAGATTACCATCAGAGTTCATTATAACATCTACAGCCCATGCCGGTGCTGCTAAAAAGAAAGTTGTTAGAAGTACAAAAAAGAACTTCATATTTAAAAAATTTAACTACACTATCTAGTTATTTTTTACCAATGCCAATTAATTAATTGTTAGCAACCACTAACAGATTTTGCTATTTCACCACCAAGATTACTTCCAACATTTTGACCTAACATAGTTGCCCATCCAGCAGCCAACCATCCAACATAAGGAATTCCAGTTAATACTGGAGCAAGTCCACTGGTCATGCTAGCTCCCACTATCGCACCGGTTGACTCTCCAGAACCTTCCGATTTGATACACGTTAACTTTTCGGCACTCAACTTTCCCTCAGGATCATTACCTCCATTTGACTCACCATACATTGTATATTCTTTCCGAATATATTCATTTTTATCTAAACTTTGAGAACTACCAAAAAATCCTTTTTTACTACTTTTTAAATCTAAATTACTTTCCCTAACTAATACTTTCGGATCATTAGCATTATATCTAATTTCATATCCTTCTTTTCCCACCTTTACATCATATGATGAATACTCTCCGGTAGGAAGATTGATAGAAGGATACTGTGGTCTATCTGCATATTTCTCAGTCATCTTCATCAGATGACCAAGAGCACCAATATGTGCGACTGCGACTAAACTACCAACACTAAGGAGGACCCATTTAAATGG
>CETI01106488.1_pt1 | contig 11104 bp, 15 predicted proteins | sample 361441 | NCBI WGS metagenome assembly CETI01 (sample SAMEA2622478, study PRJEB7988) | marine metagenome | biome: marine biome (ENVO:00000447); feature: deep chlorophyll maximum layer (ENVO:xxxxxxxx); material: "saline water (ENVO:00002010), including plankton (ENVO:xxxxxxxx)" | depth 90 m | reverse complement strand
GTTATTACAACTGGTACAGATCATACATATACATTCCATAGATTAGTCCCGAAAGCGACTGAAGTAAATACAGTTGCAAGTAATATAGGTAATGTTAATACTACAGGTGGCTCTATAGCCAATGTAAATACAGTAGCAGGTTCTATTGCTAATGTAAATACAGTAGCTGGTATCGCATCTAATGTAACTGCTGTTGCTGGTAACGCTACAAATATAAATGCTGTAAATGCTAACTCTACAAACATCAATGCGGTTGTTGCTAATGCGACAAACATTAATGCAGTAGCTGCTGATGCAGCAGATATAGGTGCTGTAGCGGGTAAAGCAACAGAGATAGGTAGATTAGGTACAGCCGATGCTGTAGCTGATTTGAATACTCTAGGTACAGCTGACGTTGTAGCAGACTTAAACACTCTAGGTACAGCGGATGTTGTAGCAGATATGAACACGTTAGGTACAGCTGATGTTGTATCAGACATGAATACACTGGCTACTACGTCAAACGTAAACAATATGAATACCGTTGCGGGTTCTATTGCTAATGTTAATACGACAGCCACTAATATAACTCATGTTAATAACTGTTCAAGTAATATAAGTAGTGTTCATAACTATGCTGATTTATACCAAGTAGGGACTTCTGCACCAACTACAAGAGCCGATTCTAGTGCTTTAACAGCTGGTGATATGTGGTTTGATAGTTCTTCTAATAAAGAGCTTAAGGTACATAATGGTACATCTTATCAATTAGTCACACCTTCTCAGGGTGTTCTAGATGATATAGCTATTGTATCTGGTAATATCACATTTACAGAAGATTTAGGACTTATTACTGCTGCTACCTCTACAGGTACAGGTAATAGTATAGAAACTTGTGCAGATAATATAGCCAAGATCCAAGCATTAGGTGCTTCTGCTGTAGTAACTGATATGTCTTTACTAGCTACTACAGATTGTATAGCTGATATGGCTATCTTAGGTACAGCTGATGTAGTATCAGACTTGAATACCTTGGGTACAGCTGACGTAGTAGCTGATATGAATACCCTAGCTGTAACAGATGTTGTTAATGACATGAATACGCTGGCTACTACCAGTAATGTCAACAATATGAATACTGTTGCTGGTATTTCTAGCAACGTAACAACGGTGGCGGGGATTTCTGCAAACGTAACGACAGCAGCTAATAATAATGCAAACATAACAACAGTAGCAGGTAATAATACTAATATAAATACAGTTGCAGGTAACAATTCTAACATCTCAACAGTTGCTGGAGTTAGCGGAAACGTAACCACAGTTGCTGGAATAGCATCAAATGTCACTACAGCTGCAACAAACAACGCTAATATCACAACTGTAGCTGGTTCAATAGCTAATGTGAACACTACAGCAGGTGCTATTGGAAATGTTAACAATGTAGGTACTAATATAGCTAATGTTAACACTGTATCCAGCTCAATTGCAGACGTAAACCGTTATGCAAATGAATATAAGATAGCAGCTTCTACTCCAGGAAGCCCTTCTGAAGGTGATCTTTGGTATAATAGTTCAGGAAACACCTTAAATTACTATAATGGTAGTTCATGGACTGGTATATCACCAGGAATTGCAGCGATTGTATCTGATTCTTCCCCTCAATTAGGTGGACATCTTAATGCAAATAGTAAAAATATAACAAATGGTGCTACATTTACAGCTACTACATTCAGTGGTGACTTAAACGGAACTATTAACACAGCTACAACTGCTGCAACACAGACTACAGGAGACAACACAACTAAGGTTGCTACCACAGCGTTTGTGAAAGCAGCTATTGATGCGTTAGTAGACTCTGCTCCAGGAACATTAAATACATTAAATGAGTTAGCAGCAGCTCTAGGAGATGATTCTAACTATGCTGCATCAACTACAACAGCTTTAAATGCTAAAGCACCTCTTGCAAGCCCTACATTCACAGGTACAGTGACAGCTGGAACAATCACAGGATCAAACTTACAACTCGACTTCGGAACCCTATAAATGGCAAAATTATTAAAACTAAGGCGTGGAACAACCACGCAACATGGTAGCTTTACTGGAGCCGAAGGCGAAGTTACTGTTGATACTGATAAGGAATCCCTTGTCGTACATAACGGCTCAAATGCTGGTGGATACCCTCTTGCTAGAGAAGACATGTCTAATGTCTCTAGTGCTAGTATAGCTGGCAGATTAGCTAACGATTCTATAGCAACAGATAAAATTGCTGCTGGAACACTACCTTCAGACGTAGTAGTTAATACAAATAATATTCTTGATGGAACTATCGTTAATGCTGATGTTTCTGCTAATGCAGCGATAGCTGGAACAAAGGTTTCTCCTAACTTTGGTTCTCAGGCTATAACTACAACTGGAAATATAACTTCAAATGGACAAATAAATATTGAAAGCACAAGCCCAAGATTGCATTTAGCTGATACTAATAGTGAAGATGATTTCTCTGTTTATAACCTAAATGGTGTATTTACTATTTTTAACGAAGATGACACTAGGAGTGATTTAACTATTGATTCAAGTGGACAAGTAGATATTGCTGGCAATTTAGATGCAAATGGTGGTGTTGACGTAACAGGAAACATCACAGTTACAGGAACAGTTGACGGTAGAGACGTAGCTGCTGACGGTACTAAATTAGATGGTGTTGAAACTAACGCTACAGCCGATCAAACTGCTGCTGAGATTCTTACAGCTATTAAAACTGTAGATGGTGCTGGCTCAGGGCTAGATGCCGACCTTTTGGACGGTGAAACTTCTGGTTCATTCTTAAGATCGGATACTAATGATTCCTTTAGTGGTCAATTAACTTCAACTTGTACTAACGATGAAAAATTAATTCTTAGTGGTACAAACGACCCTTATATAAGATGGCAAGAAGGTACAAGTGATAAAGCTTATATCAGATGGAACGCAGCTGGCTTCTTTGGCTTATACAACCAAGAAGATAGTTCATCCATAAGAATTAAAGATAGTCTCGATTTCAGTACAGATGGCTCTACTTATCACACTATTTGGCACGCTGGCAATGACGGTTCTGCCAGTGGATTAGATGCCGATATGCTGGATGGAGTACAAGCAGGTGGCTTTTTAAGGGCTGATACTGCTGATACTGCTACTGCCGATATTACCTTTAGTGGTGGTGCTGGTGCAGTAACTATTGCTGCTAACAGTGATATTCGACTTCCTAATGGCAACTGGGCAGGAGACAGTACTTCTCCAAAAATACAAGGACACGGAAACTATTTATATATTTGTGGTGGATCTAGTGGTTTCGTTTTTAGAGAAAATGCTACAAATAGGTGGTTTATTGACGGTAATGGGCATTATATACCTGGTGCTGACAGTACTTACGACATTGGTGAAAACAGCACAAGAGTAAGAAACATATATGCTGATACTCTCTACGGAGATGGATCTAACCTAACAGGAGTTCAACCGTTCCCCAGTGGAACCAAGATGCTCTTCCAACAGACATCTGCTCCTACAGGATGGACAAAGGTAACTTCTAGTGTAGATAACAAAGCTCTTAGAGTAGTATCTGGTTCAGTAAGTAGTGGTGGTAACCAAGCCTTTACATCAGCGTTTGCTAGCAGAACACCTTCTGGTAACGTAGGTTCTTCAGGTAACTCAACAGCCTCCTTTAGTGGTAGTGTAAGTGGTAACACAGGTAACTCTGGTGCATCTACAAGTAACGTAAACACAGGTGGTAACGTAAATAACCATACGTTGAGTTCTAACCAGATGCCTAGTCATAGTCATGGTATAACTTCTTGGTATAGTGACCAATATCAAAATAGACAGGGTAATCAATATACAGGTGGACTTTCCAACAGTAGTGCAAATATTAATACTAATAATTCTGGAGGCGGTGGATCTCACTCACACGGATTCTCTGGATCTGGTCACAGCCACAACGTAAATAATCATACTCATAGTTTCAGTGGTAACTTTAGTGGTAACACTGGAAACCACACCCATAATGCTGGTTCCTTTAGTGGTTCAGCTATGGATTTTGCCGTACAATATCTAGACGTAATTATTTGTTCTAAAGATTAAATGACCCAACTTAAACCTGGCACCTTATGCCCTCTGATCGGTGAAGATTGTCGTGGACTTGAATGTTCATGGTATACACAGATACGTGGGCAGAATCCACAAACAGGTGAAGATATAGATGAGTGGGGATGTGCAGTTACATGGCTGCCCACCTTACTTATCGAAAATGCACAGATGCAAAGGCAGACAGGAGCAGCAGTAGAATCATTTAGAAATGAGTCTGTTAATACCAGAAACATGCTTGCTGCTATTACTCAAATGCCAAAACTAACAAAAGTTATAGAACATGACAACTAAAAATGTATGCGTAATCGTTCCAGATAAAGTAGTCTCAGTAGATGGCGAATCCTATGTACTAGATACTTGGTCTTTTGGCGATTCAAAGATTTGGGCTATCCAATGGGATGGTTCAACAAAAACAGGTGATATCGAACCTGCTCCTGTTAATGGAAAAATAGAAGGTGGTAACGAAGATCTTACTGCTCAAGATTATGACACGAAAGTAAAACATTATGTAGATGCGTGGGAAGTTCAAAAAGCTAAAGTTGCAGCTGCTGTAGCAGAAGCAGAGAAGAAAGAAAGTGATGAAACGGCAGCTAAAATTGCTAACCGTGCAGCAGTTAGAAAACTAGGTAAAATACCTGTTGAAAACCGCTTACCAATTTACCCTTCTGGCGTAGATTCTATATGATAGATGAGCTATTCTCAATACCTCTATACAGTGCTAAAGTTGATAACTTTAATGTTATACAGAGTGAAATCACTAAAGGGATCAAAGACAGTAAGTTTTCTACCAACCCTGAGTGGGGTAGAACACATTACTTATCTGATCCCAGTTTTTCAGAGAATTGGCTTGCCAAACATCGTTGTGACACCTTACTATCTGAGATAGAAAACCATGTGAATAATTATAAAAATGTGTTACATGTAGGAGATTGTACGCTTCAAGAGTCTTGGGTTGCTTTATTTAAAGAGCATAACTATGGACATGTACATGATCATGCAGGTAGTAAAATATCAGGCGTTTATTACTTTAAAACTAAAGGTAGTAAAGGTAATATTTTTTTCACATCTAAAAGATCTTGGCAAGGTAGAGTAGAATCTACCAGTCAGGAGGGTTTATTGATGTTGTTCCCTAGTGATCTTAAACATGGTATTACTACAAATACATCTACAGTATCACGGATTAGTATATCCTTTAATTTAGCATGAGAATACCTTCAGTTAATTTGCCCGAAGGTTTTGGTTTACCTAAAAGTTTACTTATACCAAAGGCAGAACTGAAACCTCCTAATGCAAGAATACCTGCTTTTCCAGCTATAGTTATACCTCCTACAGATTTAGAACGACCACGAGGGGTTGAACCTGAATCTACAGAGCAACCTCAACCACCCAAACTGACTATACCTGTATTGGATATACAAATGCCAATACCTGAAACAGCCGTAGTTATTACAGCAGTTACTACAGCAGTAGTGGCAGTTGCTACAACTACCGTTACTCAGTCTTTATTTGAACCAATCAAAAAGAAGGTACAGAAACAATTACAAGCTAAAGTTAACAAATGGAAGGAGAACAGGAAAAAAAGAAAGGACTCCTCGGAAAGCTGAAAGATGCTGCTGAGGATCAAGAACATCAGATCCAAATTCTAGGTACATTTGTCAGACTTGGCGTTGTAGTCTGGTCTGGATTTATCATTACGATGAACTACGTAGAAATACCTATGGTCAAGAAATCTGGTAACTCAGATATCACGTTCGTTGCTAGTGTGTTTACGGGCGCACTTGCAACTTTTGGCTTGACTACTGGTAATAAAAACGGCAGTAAAGCCGTCAATTGTCCTATGGCAAAGAAAAAAGACGAATGAAGAAGTTATGTTTATTTCTCATACTGATGGCACCCACGGTAGCGAGAGCAGAATTAGTAACCCCAAATTTCACACAGGGTTCTATGCAATCGACCACGACCACCACACAAACAATTACCGAGACTATCGACCACGAACTATTTGGAGGAGCTTACTCTAAATGGACTGGCGAAAATATAACCCCTTCAGCAGATATTTCTGGAAGCGGAACTACATTCTCGGTAACTTCAGCTGGCGATCCCTTTACTCTGGAGATAACAACCAGAGCAGCGGGAGCTACCATAGAGACAATAGACATAGACAGAAGTATCACAACAAACGCTACTACTACGTCCTTGTCAGTCTTCTCGCAATAGGAAACCCTGCCTTAGCTAATGAACCAGAAGTACAAAACACCTCCAACCCTGTGGCTGCGGCAACAGGAAATGTTACCAATCAAGCTGTACAGTTCCAGAATAACGGTGCTCCCAGTAGACAGCATTATGGTCCCAACATTTCGTGCAACGGATCTACTATGACGTTTAGCCCATTTTATATGGGTAATCATACGGTACCAATGGACCCTGAAGCTTATGTTCAAAATGAGAACTGGGGCTTTCAGGTTAACTTCATGATACCTCTAGACCAAAAGGGTCTGAAACAATGTAGACGTATAGCAGCAAGACAAGAAGAAAAGATGCGATTGGATTATGAGTTAGTACGGGCACTTAAATGTGCTGAGTTACAACAGAAAGGTTTTATGATTCATCCTAAATCCCCTTTCTATAGTATGTGTTCTGATGTTATTCCAATTGCTTCATATATCAAATCAACACAACCACCCAAGGAAAAGCCTTGGTATAACCCTTTTTAATTATGACTGGTGATAGAACACCCTCCTCACGAGAAAAAACACGTGAAGCTGCTATTGCAGCAGAAAAAGCTAAAGCTAAAGAAAAGTCCGAGTAAACCTTAACCAATTAAACTAATGATCGTATTAATCAAGCCTGTCCTATTCGCTTTCATCAAGTCCAAAGCAGTTAAACAACTTGTAGTTGACCTGCTCGAAAAGCTAGCAGCATCCACAGATAATACCCTGGATGACCAGGCAGTTGCACTTGTCAAAAGAAATCTAATTAAGTAAATGACTACAGCTAAAAAACGGGCTACTGATTCACAGTTCAATGAACTACATAAATTAGTAACCACGGAGTTTTTAGCTAGGATAAAGTCAGGGGAAGCTACTACAGCTGACCTTAAAGCGGCTTGCGATTGGCTAGCTAAGAATGATATCACGGGCATTGCCTTCGATAGTTCCCCTCTAGGGAAGCTAGCCGATCTTATGCCCAAGGTTGATTTTGATGCAGTCCAAAAAGCAGTACACCGATAATGGCTCCTAAAAAACTCCCATATTCTAAACTGAAGAAGAGTGCCAGGAATTACCGCAAGAACCCTTTGGCTCGCAAGAAAAAGAATGCGTCTCAAAGGAAACGAAATAAGCTCAAGATCAACAAGAAGTATAGAGCCGAACTTAACCGTGCCAGAAGAAAAGCTGGAGAATACGGTAAAGGTGGTAAAGACTTCTCTCACACAAAACGAGGTACGTTAGTACGTGAGAACGCATCTAAAAACAGAGCACGTAATCGTGGTAAAAAATGACACCTATACTTCCTAACGCAAACCATTACACTTACAATCTACTAGCTATGACTTCATCCGAGGCAAACAGACTCTGGAGAAAAGCTATAAAAGAGGCAAACAACTATGAATGTATTTATTGTGGAGAACTCCATAACGAGAATGATCTTACCATTGATCATGTACAGCCCCGATGTATGGGAGGTTGTTCCCATACTAGGAATTGTGTACCCGCTTGTGTCAAGTGTAATCAAAGCAAAGGAAGTCAAAATTGGTTAAACTGGTTTAGGGATAACTTCCCACCAGACCCCTTTAGAGAACAACAAATCCTTCAATGGATACAATAGCACCTATGAAATTATTTTTAGATACCGCTGATACTCAAGCAATTTACAATAGATTAGATACAGGGTTGATAAGTGGTGTTACCACCAACCCTACCTTAATCTTTAAAAGTGGAAGGCATCCACAACAAGTTTATAAAGAACTGGTTGATAAGGGTGTTGAAGATATTAGTATGGAAATCACTGCGGATAACCGTAAAGATTTCTTTTCAAGAGCTGTTGGACATGCAAAAGAGTATGGAGAAGCAGCTACTATTAAATTACCATGCTCTGAAGACGGTCTATGGGCCTGTAAGCAGCTTAATAAGATTAATATACGCACTAATGTCACTTTAGTATTCAGCGTCTCTCAGGCGATACTAGCAGCCTTAGCTGGAGCTACATACATTTCACCTTTTGTAGGTAGAATGGATGATAACTCTTTATCTGGTTTATCATTAATTAGTGATATATCTAAAGTATACAAAAAGCAGTTTATCAATACTATGATACTAGCTGCTTCTATTAGAGATGTACAGTCAGTTGGCACAGCTTTCCAGCTTGGTGCTGATATATGTACAATACCACCTAAAGTTTTTGATAGTATGTACCAACATGTACTTACAGATAAAGGTTTAGCACAATTCAACGAAGATGCAAATTCAACAACAACTTCAAAGTGATTTTAGGTTCTTTTTAACGGCTGTGTGGACTCATTTAGCTCTACCACAGCCGACTAGAGCACAACTTTGTATAGCAGAATACCTACAACATGGACCAAAAAGATTACAGATTCAAGCTTTCCGTGGTGTAGGTAAGTCGTGGATTACTGCTGCTTTTGTTCTATGGACTTTATATAACGATCCCGACAGAAAAATCATGGTTGTATCTGCTTCTAAGGATAGAGCAGACTCATTTTCAATATTTTGTCAAAGATTAATCCTTGAAGTCCCCTGGTTATCACATCTTAAGCCTAAGAATGATGATCAAAGATGGTCACGTGTCAATTTTGACGTAGGACCAGCAGCACCCCACCAAGCACCTAGCGTTAAATCCGTTGGTATCACAGGTCAGTTAACTGGAAGTCGTGCAGACTTGATGGTTTTAGATGACGTAGAGGTACCAAACAACAGTATGACCGAACTACAACGTGAAAAATTACTTCAATTGGTTACTGAGTGTGAGTCTATTCTTACTCCTAAACCTGATTCTCGTATCATGTTCCTTGGAACTCCTCAGACTACTTTTACCGTCTATAACAAACTCAGGGAACGTGCTTATAAACCTTTTGTATGGCCAGCTCGATACCCTCGAAAGGTGGCTATGTATGATGGTTTACTCGCACCACAGCTAGAAGAGGACTTAAATAAACAAGATGACCTTACATGGGAACCAACGGATACGAGATTCCGTGAGGACGATTTGCTGGAACGTGAATCTGCTATGGGTAGGAGTAACTTTATGTTGCAGTTTATGCTCGACACTTCTCTATCTGATGCGGAGAAGTTTCCTCTCAAATTTGCCGATCTCATCATTAATCCAGTCAACCCCGAAACAGCCCCAGAAAACATCATCTGGTGCTCCAGCAAAGACAACATTATAAAAGAGTTACCTTGTGTTGGTCTTCCAGGAGACTATTATTATAGTCCAATGCAAGTTCAGGGGGAATGGCAACCTTATTCTGAAACTATATGCAGCGTAGACCCCTCTGGAAGGGGGTCAGATGAGACTGTAGCGTGCTTCTTATCACAGTTGAATGGGATAATGTATTTGCATGAAGTCTACGCCTCTACAGACGGTTATTCAGACAAAACTTTATTATCTATTTTAGCTAGATGTAAAAAATATAATGTATCAACTTTACTTATTGAAAGTAACTTTGGTGATGGCATGATATCTGAGTTATTTAGAAAACATGCTATTAATAAAAATGTACCAATTAACATAGAGGAAACTAGAGCTAATGTCAGGAAAGAAGATCGTATTATTGACAGCCTTGAGCCTGTCTTTAATCAGCATAGGCTGGTGGTGGACCCCAAGGTTATTAAATGGGATTATGATTCGGGGGCTGAAAGGCCATCTGAAACTAGATTCCAATATATGCTTGGATATCAAATCTCCAGAATGTGTAGGGAAAAAGGTGCCGTCAAACATGACGACAGAATCGATGCTCTTGCCCAAGGGGTCAAGTGGTTTACCGATGCCCTCGCCATCTCAGCTACTGCCGCAATAAGAGACAGAAAAGACCAAGAATTTCTAGACCACTTAGAAGCTTGGGTAGAGAATCCAGAAGCTGAGGCTAATCATTTAGTCTTAGGAATGGACTTAAATCAGCGTAGAATGGCACGAGGTAAAGCTAAAGGTAAGCCCCTTCCAACATGGGTTTAACAAAGTGTACACTAACACACGGGGAAGTGGTGCTCCTCGTGTGTGGAAACAGCGGTCAAATTGAGAAGAGACAAACTCCAGTAATAGGGATCTCTTCTCTACCCAATCGAATATCGGCGAAGCTTCGATCCACATGAAAAAATTATTATTAATTCTACTTCTATTAAGGATAATAGGACCAGTAGGATTAGCAACGTACTACTACTTACAGCACGATGTCCAAACTAACAGAACAGATAGAGAAAGCGTTAAATACAGTAGGTGAATGGATAGACTCTGAAGGTATTATAAAGATTACTAGGGATCTCGATGAGTCTGCTGGTAGACTAGACGATGCTACAGGTAAATGGATACCTGATTATAGTTCTTCATACACCTTTATTGATATACTAGATGATAAAACTAAAGGTACAGGTAAAGGTACCGTAGCTGATATCAATAAGTTAAAAAAGAAGTTTAATGATATAAGACCACACCTTCCTTGGGGAGATTATGGTTTAAATGCAGATCACCCTACTAAAGCTAAACTTTATCAAAGATTATTTAAGAATGACCCTTTAGTACGACCTAGTGGTGAAATGGCGGGAGCTAAACGGGTTTTAAAAACAGGAGAAACAGTCCGTGAAGAGTTTGAAACCTTATTACTGAAATCCCCAGGAAAATACTATTCTAATGGCGGTGTTGATGATACTATCGTTCAACCTGCTTTTCAGAAGTATCTTGGTGAGAGAGATAGAAGAATTAGAACAGGAGCTAAAAGAGCTAGTGCTCAATTTACTGCACCTAATGGTATGGCCTACTATTTTAGTGCCAACGG
>CETI01176550.1_pt1 | contig 11110 bp, 12 predicted proteins | sample 361441 | NCBI WGS metagenome assembly CETI01 (sample SAMEA2622478, study PRJEB7988) | marine metagenome | biome: marine biome (ENVO:00000447); feature: deep chlorophyll maximum layer (ENVO:xxxxxxxx); material: "saline water (ENVO:00002010), including plankton (ENVO:xxxxxxxx)" | depth 90 m | reverse complement strand
TTTGCTCTTAATAGATTAAAAAATATTTTAAAAAATATGAATGTTTATCCCAAAAAAATGTTAAAAAATCTAAATATAACAAAGGGATTAATTTTTTCACAAAGGGTAATGATAGAATTAACAAAATATGGATTTTCTAGAGAAAAAGCTTATACAATAGTACAAAAGAATGCACAAAATTCATGGAAAAAAAATATATCTCTTTTTGAAAGTTTGTCCAACGATCCAACTGTTAATAAAAAAATATCCAATAAAAGTTTAAGCAAAATGTTTGATTTAAGCTATCATACAAAAAAAATTAATTTTATTTTTAATAGAGTATTTAAATGACAGTTAATAAAGGTAAAAAATTATACGAAGGAAAAGCAAAAATAATTTACGAAGGTCCTGAAAAAGGAACGGCAATACAACATTTTAAAGATGCTGCTACAGCTTTTAATAATCAAAAAAAATCTACTGTTGAAGGCAAAGGTGTTTTAAATAACAGAATTTCTGAACATATTCTAAACAACTTAAATCAAATAGGAATTAAAACTCATTTGATTAAAAGATTAAATATGAGAGAACAATTAATTAAACTTTGCGAAATATTCCCTGTTGAATTTATTGTAAGAAATATAGCAACAGGTTCCTTGACAAAAAGATTAGGAATACCTGATGGAACAATATTATCAAAACCACTAATTGAATTTTCTTACAAAAACGATGATTTGGGTGACCCTGTAATTTCAAGAGAACATATACTCGAGTTTAAATGGGTTAAAGACGAAGAAACTTTAGATCATATTATTGATCAATGTTTAAGAATAAACGATTTTATGCAAGGTATGTTTAGAGGTATTGGAATTAAACTTGTAGATTTTAAATTAGAATTTGGTAAATCAAAAATTAATAATGAACTTATTTTGGCTGACGAAATTAGTCCAGATACTTGTAGACTTTGGGATGTTTCAAGCGAAAAGAAATTAGATAAAGATAGGTTTAGAAAAGATCTAGGGAATATTATCCAAGCATATCAAGAAGTTGCCAGAAGACTTGGGATAATTCATGAAGAAGGCAACATAGCTGAAGTCAAATTTGGAAAACCAAAAGCGGTCAATATAAAGAAATAATAAATTGAAAATATCCGCAACAATCACTTTAAAAAAAGATGTGCTTGATCCACAGGGAAAAGTAGTAAATCAAACGTTAAAAAATATGGGTTATAACAATGTTGTTAGTGTTAGACAAGGTAAGTATTTTGAAATTGAATTAAACGAGTCTAGTAAAGAAAATGCAAAAAAAATTGTTGAGGAAATTAGTAATAAACTTTTAGCAAATGTAGTTATCGAGGATTATAAAATTAAAATCGAATAATGAAGTCTTCTGTAATTGTTTTTCCTGGCTCAAACTGTGATAGAGATGTTGCGATAGCTCTTGAAAAATATCAAATTAAAAACAAAATGATCTGGCATAATGATTCGAGTCTTCCAAAATCAGATATTGTTATTTTGCCAGGTGGTTTTTCCTATGGAGATTATCTTCGAACAGGATGTATAGCTAGTAAATCGCCTATTATAAATGAAGTTATTAAACATGCAGAAAAAGGTGGTTTAGTATTAGGTATTTGTAATGGATTCCAAATATTAATAGAGGCTGGTCTTCTTCCGGGAGTTTTGTTAAGAAATAAAAAGTTAAGATTTATATCAAAAAACGTTTCTTTAAAAGTTACAAATACTCAAAATCAATTTTGCAAGAATTATAAAGATAAAAGTATTATAAAATTACCTATTGCTCATAATGAAGGTAATTATTTTGCAAATAATAAAGTGCTTAAAGAAATTGAAGATAACAACTTAGTTGCATTTAAATATTGTAATGAGAAAGGTGAAACTAGCATAGAATCTAATCCCAATGGATCTTCTAATAATATAGCAGGAATTTTAAATCTTAAAAAAAATATATTGGGAATGATGCCCCATCCTGAAAGATTAATTGATCCGATTTTATCTGGTGAAGATGGTTCTTTGTTGTTTGAAAGTTTAAATAAACTTTAAAAAATGAAAATAACACCTGAAATTGTAGCAGATCACGGTCTTAATCAAAAAGAATATAGTAAAATAATTAAACTAATGGGTAAGGAACCTAACCTTTTAGAACTTGGAATTTTTTCTGCAATGTGGAATGAACATTGCTCCTACAAATCTTCAAAAAAGTATTTAAAAAATCTACCTACTAAAAATAAAAAAGTTATTCAAGGTCCAGGAGAAAACGCAGGGATTGTTGATATAGGTGATAACGATGCTTTAGTGTTTAAAATTGAAAGTCATAATCATCCTTCATTTATTGAGCCGTACCAAGGTGCAGCTACTGGTGTTGGGGGTATTTTAAGAGATGTGTTTACTATGGGCGCAAGACCAATTGCATTATTAAACTCAATACATTTTGGAGATCATGAACATCCTAAAACTAAAAATCTTTTAAATGGGGTTGTTGCCGGTATTGGTGGATACGGAAATTGTATAGGAGTTCCTACTGTTGGCGGAGAAGTTAAATTTAATCCATCATATAATGAAAACATTTTAGTTAATGCAATGGCAGTTGGTTTAGTTAAAAAAAATAAAATTTTTTATTCTAAAGCTAAGGGACTAGATCAGCCCGTTATTTATGTTGGATCTAAAACAGGTAGAGATGGGATCCATGGAGCTAGCATGGCTTCTGCTGAATTTGATAAAAATTCTGAAGACAAAAAACCAACAGTGCAAGTCGGAGATCCATTTACTGAAAAACTTTTGCTCGAAGCTTGTTTGGAGCTAATGAAAGATAATTCTATAATTTCAATTCAGGACATGGGCGCCGCTGGTCTTACCTCATCAAGTGTTGAAATGGCTTCTAAAGGAAATCTAGGAATCGAACTAGATTTAAATAAAGTTCCTTGCCGAGAAGATAAGATGACACCATATGAAATGATGCTTTCAGAAAGCCAAGAACGCATGCTTATGATACTAAATTCTGGAAGTGAAAAAAAAGCAAAGCAAATATTCAATAAATGGGGTTTAGATTTTTCTATAATTGGAAAAACAACTAATTCAAAAAGACTAGTTCTAAAATTTAATGACGATGAAGCTGCAAGCATTCCTATTAAGGCTTTATCGTCTGAAGCTCCCTTGTATGATAGAAAATGGAAAAAAAGTGTACCTATTAAAAATAATAGTTTTGAAAAAGATTTTAAGGCAAAAAAAATATTAGATTCTTTAAAAATAATATTAATGAGTCCAAATAATTCTAATAAAAACTGGGTATGGGAACAATATGATCAAACTGTAATGGGTGATACAACACAAACTCCCGGAGGTGATGCAGCGGTTGTTCGTGTTCATGGTACATCAAAAGGTATTTCTATGACTGTTGATTCATCAGCTCATTATTGTTTGGCAAATCCAACAAATGGAGCTAAACAAGTTGTTTGTGAAGCTTGGAGAAATTTAATTTCTGTGGGATCTGATCCCTTGGCAATAACGAACTGTTTAAATTTTGGAAACCCCGAAAAGGAAAAAATAATGGGCCAATTTGTTGAAACGATTGATGGCATGACTCAAGCTTGTAATTATTTAGATTTTCCAGTCGTATCTGGGAATGTCTCCTTTTATAACGAAACAGAGAATAGGGCCATAGCTCCTACTCCTACTATTGGGGCTGTTGGTTTAATTGAAAATTTAAATAACATGATGACGAAAAGTTTAAAAGAGATTGGTAGTAATTTAGTAGTTGTTGGAAAAACAGCAGGACATTTATATCAGAGTGAATTTTTTAGAGAAGTCATTAAATCAAATGAAGGTCCTTCGCCAGAAGTAAATTTATTTAATGAAAAAAATAATGGTTTAGTAATAAGAGAATTAATTAAAAAAAAATTACTTAATTCAGTTCATGATATTTCTTCAGGTGGAATTCTTTTGGCATTAACAGAAATGTGTATTTCGGGAAAAATTGGAGCAAAAATAAAAATACCTAAAAACAATCTATCTATACAAGAATATCTTTTTGGTGAAGATCAGAGTCGATATATATTAGAAATTAATAAAAAAAATTTAAGCCAGGTAGTTGAAGCTTTTGAGAAAAATAATACATACTATGAAATGATAGGAAAAACTCAAAAAGAAACCCTTGAACTTGATAAAGAACTGAATATTAAGGTTAATGAATTGTATAAATTAAATACATTTTGGTTTAATAATTACTATAATGAAATATAAAAAATTATGCCTTTAAAACAAAAAGAAATCGAAGATTTGATTAAAGAAGCTATTCCCGACGCCGAAATAACAATACAAGATATCGCCGGAGACGAAAATCACTATTCTGCGACAATAAAGTCAAAAATTTTTAAAGGCAAAAGCAAAATAGAACAACATAAGATTGTATATAAAGCATTAAAAGGTAAAATGGGAAATGAACTACATGCTTTAGCTTTAAATACCACAGAAGGATAAATTATGAAAAAAGAAATCAGTGATAAAATTAATAACGAAATAAAAAATAATGAAGTTTGTTTATTTATGAAAGGCACGCCAGACCAACCACAATGTGGCTTTTCATTAGCTGTTTCCAACCTACTTAAGCATTTAGATGTAAAATTTAAAGGAATAAATGTTTTAGAAGATAATGAAGTTAGAGAGGGAATAAAGGAATTTAGCGAGTGGCCTACTATTCCTCAGCTATATATTAAGGGAGAGTTTATAGGTGGTTGCGATATAGTAAAAGAAATGTACGAAAAAAACGAATTACAGAAAAAACTTGAAGATAAAAAAATTTCTTTTAAAAAAAACTAATTCTTTAATAAACCTCTAATTTTTTTACTTAAATATTTTTTTATTAATTTAAAAAAAGAAATTTTTTCAAAATGTTTATTTTTAATGCTACTATCAATTTTATAATCAATTTTATCGTTCCACATTAATTCTAAAACAAAACTTTCTCTGAATGACTTTTCAAATATTTTTCCTGTTGATACATTTAAAAAAGGTTCTACTAGCTGATTTTTTTTTGATGCAATAAGTTGATTATTAATATCATCATAAACAAACCACCATATATGATCATTTTTGTTCTCAAAAATTAAATTATCTGCAAATCTTGTTGGCAATTCTATATATCCCTTGCTAGATATTCTCTCCAATTCTTTTATAAAAAATTCAAAATTTTCTACGTGCTCGATTACATGGCTAGCAATAACAAAGTCAAACTCTTTATCTTTAAATGGTAGCGTATCATTTTTAATGATAACAAAATTTTTATCTTTATAAAAATTTGATAAATCTTGAACATCTGCAATTGTATTCGCATTTTTATTTGCAGTATATCCACATCCAATATCTAAGACTTTCCAACTACTGTTTGTTTCGAGAGTTTTATTTACTATATTGATAGATGTTCTTTTTAACAAAATAAATTTTTTACCTAGAATAATATTCGATTACTAAATTAGGTTCCATGATAGCTGGATAAGGAACTTCGGAAAATTTTGGAACTCTTATTAATTTTGCTTTTTTATTTTTTTCATCCATTTGAATATAGTCAGGAACTTCTCTTTCTTTATTAACTATTGATCCATTTATTGCAGTGATATCCTTTGATTTATCCTTAACCTCAATAGTATCTTCTGTTTTAATTAAATAACTCGCAATGTTAACTTTCTTTCCATTAACTTTAATATGTCCATGATTAATAAGTTGTCTTGCTGCAAATACAGTTGTCGCAAACTTTGCTCTATAAATTACAGTGTCCAATCTTCTTTCAAGAAGACCAATTAGATTTTCAGAAGTATTTCCTTTTTTTTGCATAGCTTTTCGAAAAGTATTTCTAAACTGTCTCTCGTTCATATTTCCATAATAAAATTTCATTTTTTGTTTTGCTTCAAGTTGTGTTCCATAATCAGATGGTTTACCTTTGTTAGATTTTCCGTGTTGTCCTGGAGGATAATTTCTAGAATTAAATGGGCTTTTTGGTCTTCCCCATAGGTTAACTTTTAGTCTTCTATCAACCTTGTGTTTTGAAGCCAATCTTTTTGTCATATTTTATTCCTCGAGATTTATAAACAAAGAAAAACTTTTGTCAATTCAGGTTTTTGTTTTAATTTCATTCAAAGTTGAGAAAATTCCAAGCAAAATACGTATTTCTTGTTCAGATAAATTAACTCTATAAAAAATATTGCTTATATTTCTAATCATACTGCGTCTTTTATGGTCTGGTTGTAAAAATCCTTTATTATCTAAACCGCTTATAAGGAATTTTATAAATTTATTTATTTCAGACTTGTTTGCACGTGAACTTTTGTAAGTAGATTTGTATGAAATTTTATTATTTAAAAAACTTTTAAAAATTTCAAAACAAAATATAATTGCGCTATGTGACAAATTGATAGAACTGAAATTTTTGTTTGTTGGTATCTTTACAAGATAATCTGCGCAATTAATTTCATCGTTTGTTAAACCTGAAGCTTCAGCCCCAAAAATAATACCTATTTTATGTTTTTTCTTTATCTTTTTATGTAAATCATAAATGGAAATAATTTTTTTATTAACTTTCCTAATTCTTGAAGTGCTTGCAAAGATTAAATCGAGATCACCTATTGAATCCTCTAATGAATTATAAGTTTTTGAATATTTTAAAATATCTTTAGCGCCTACTGCTGTAGCTATAGCTCTTTTATTATTTGGCCAATCACACCTTGGTTTTACAACACGCAAATTTTTCATGCTAAAATTTTTTATAGCTCTTGCTACGGAACCTATGTTTTCGCCCATTTGAGGTCGTGAAAGTATAAAGTGTACTTTATTTAAGCTCATTAATTATTTGCTGGAGCTTTTTCTTTGTATAGCTTGTAATCTAAACTATCAATTAATGCTTTAAATGAAGCTTCAATTATATTTGGAGAAACTCCTATAGTAAACCAACTCTTGCCATCTCTGTCTGTGCTTTCTATTGAAACTCTTGTGGTAGCGTTTGTTCCTGTATTTAATATTCTAACTTTATAATCTACCAATTTTAAATCCTTCAAGTACTTAGAATATTTTCCTACTTTATCAACGTTAGATCTTATAGCATTATCTAATGCATTAACTGGGCCGTTTCCTGATCCTTCACATACAATTTCTGTTCCATCAACTAATATGTGCGCTTTAGCAAAAGAATTAATATTATCTTTTGATTCTTTTTTAACTGAAACATCGTATTTAGAAATAGTTAAATACTTTGGTATTTCGCCTAAAAGTCTTCTGGCCAATAATTCAAATGATGCATCAGCTCCGTCGTATGAGTAACCAACGAATTCTCTATCTTTAACTTCGTTTAATAAAGTTTGTACCTTAGGATCATTTTTATCAATTTTAATTCCATATTTTTCTAATCTGGACATAATATTTGATTTTCCAGCTTGATCAGAAACAATAATATTTCTTGTATTGCCTACTAAACTTGGATCTATATGTTCATAAGTCTTTGGATCTTTTGTTACAGCAGAAACATGTAATCCACCTTTATGAGCGAAAGCTGATGGCCCTACGTAAGCAGCGCGTCTATTTGATTTTTTATTTAATATTTCATCTAATAACCTAGAACATTCTGTTAGAGTTTTAACTTTATCTTTATTTATTTTAATTTCAAAATTATCAGAAAAAGATTTTTTTAAAACTATAGATGGAATTAAAGATACTAAATTTGCATTTCCACATCTCTCACCTAACCCATTAATAGTACCTTGAACTTGGCGTGCTCCTGCTAAAATGGCAGTTAGTGAATTTGCTACAGCATTTTCAGTATCATTATGAGCGTGAATACCAAGATTTTTTCCTGGGATATGCTTACTTACTTTGGAAACAATTTCTCCAACTTCATTGGGCAACGTTCCTCCATTTGTATCGCAAAGAACAATCCATCTAGCTCCCTCATCAAAAGCTGTTTTAATACAAGACAATGCATACTGAGGATTTTTTTTATACCCATCAAAAAAATGTTCTGCATCAAACATAAATTCTCTTTTATTTTTTATAAATATTTTTGCTGATTCTTTAATATTTTGTATATTTTCTTCCTTGGTAATTCCTAGAGCAACATCTACATGAAAATCCCAAGACTTGCCCACTAAACAAATTGCTGGAGCATTTGTATTCAACAAAGCGGAAAGTCCAGGATCATTTTCTGCACTTCTTCCTGCTTTTTTTGTCATTCCAAAAGCTGTTAAAACTGTATTTTCTAGCTTTGGTGGTTTATTAAAAAATGTTGTATCTAAAGTGTTAGCACCAGGCCAACCACCTTCTAAATAATCGACACCAAGACTGGATAAAGCTTTTGCTATTTTATTTTTGTCATCAATAGAAAAATTGACACCTTCTGTTTGGGCTCCATCTCTAAGTGTAGTATCAAAAATAAATATTTTTTCTTTGCTCATTTATACTTCCATGTTGTTTTATCCTGATTATCTTCAATAATCACGCCCTTATCTTCTAATTCTTTTCTTAAAGTATCTGCTAATTTATAATCACCTTTTTTTCTAGCTTCATTTCTATCTTTAATTTTTTGAGCAATAAAGTTTTCATCAACTTTTACTTTTAACTTTTTAAAGTTTTCCCATGAATGTTTATCTTCCTCAAGTAAACCAATTTGCTTACACGCTGATAGAAATTTAACTCTTGATGATTTATTTCCATTAACAGACTCTTCAAAAAGTGAATGTAGTTTAGCTATATACTTTGGTGTATTTAAATCTTCCTGCAAAGGTTTAAGAACATCATCTTTTAATTCTTCTACATTAATTTTTTCAAATTGGGTGTACCATTTATCCAAAGTATTTTGACTTTCATTAATTAATTTTTCATTCCAATCTAAAGGTTGTTTATAATGAGAACTTAAAAGTGCAAGTCTAACTACTTGACCATTTACATTTTGTCTAAGTTTGTTAATTGTTACTATATTTCCAATAGACTTAGACATCTTTTCTTTATCAAATGTTACAAAGCCATTGTGTAACCAGTAATTTGCAAATTTTTCATTTTTATTAGCGCAGCATGATTGAGCTATCTCATTTTCATGATGCGGAAAAACAAGATCAAGACCACCACCATGTATATCAAATTGTTTACCTAAAAATTTTTCACTCATGACAGAACATTCTAGATGCCAACCAGGACGTCCTCTTCCCCAGGGAGAATCCCATCCTGGATCCTCATCATCTGAAGGTTTCCAAAGAACAAAATCGAGTGGATCTTTTTTATATTTTGAGACCTCTACTCTTGATCCGGCAATAAGTTGTTCAGAATTTTTGTTCGATAATTTACCATAATTTTTAAATGATGAGACAGAAAAATAAACATGTTTTTTATTTTCATATGCATGTTTATTTTTTAATAAATTTGAAACCATATTTATCATTTCTTTAATATGCTCTGTAGCTTTAGGCTCAAAAGTTGGATTTAAACAATTTAAATATACGCAATCTTCATGAAAACTCTTAGTTATAGTTTCTGTTAATTCTTTGATGCTTTTTTTATTTTTTTTTGAAGATGCAATAATTTTATCATCTATATCAGTAATATTTCTTACATAAGTAACTTTGTTTTTTCCATAAAGACTTTTTAAAAGTCTAAATAAAACATCAAAAACAACTAACGGCCGAGCATTTCCAATATGAGGAAAGTCATATACTGTTGGTCCACAAACATACATACCTACCTTATTGTTGCTTATTGGACTAAATTTTTCCTTTTTATTTGTTAAGGTATTAAAAAAGTTTAAGTTTTTATTCATCTTTCATTTTGCACACTGGAATTGGGTTCATTTTATGCAAATTCCTTTTTCTTATTTCTAAATACTTTTTATAATTTTTACTTGAGGTATTCATCATAGCTTCCTCTAATTCCTGATATGACATTCCTAATTGATTAACATCAGTTCTGCCATCATCCCATAATCCGTCGGTAGGTTGAGCATCGACAATTTCTTTTAATATTCCTAAACTTTTTCCCATTTCCCAGACTTGCGATTTTGTACAATCTGCGATTGGCGATATATCAACGCCTCCATCTCCATATTTTGTGTAAAATCCAACACCAAAATCCTCTACTTTATTACCTGTCCCCACAACAATTCCATTATTAGAGGCCGCAACTTGATAAAGAGTTGCCATTCTTAATCTAGCCCTTGAATTTGCTAACCCATGTTCACTATTAAAGTTATTAAGTGATATTTTGAATTTTTCAAAAACTTTATCTAAAACTACTAAGTGACTTTCAACATTTTTAAATTTACTTTTAAGCCATTTCTGATGTTTTAAACTTAAATCATGCTGATTTTTTATTTGGTTTATCGGCATTGATAAAACTATTGTTTTTTTTTCAGTTAAGGCGCAAATTGTACTAACCACTGAAGAATCTATACCTCCTGATATACCTACTACCAAAGTTTTCGCTTCGTTCGGCATTGACTTGCAATAGTCGAGTATCCATGTCTTGATATAATCTATTCTTCTTTCTGTTTTCATAAATATTAATATCCTATTCTTAAAATAGATCTTAATAATTAAAATTCAATTATTAAGATACTGCTTGAATAATATTCTTTGAATATTGTGAATTTTTCTTAATTTCATCAGAAATTAAGAATGCGAGCTCTAATGCCTGACTAGCATTAAGTCTAGGGTCGCAATGTGTATGATATCTGTGTGATAGGTCTTTTTCAGATATTTTTTGTGCTCCACCTGTGCACTCTGTGACATTTTTTCCTGTCATTTCAATGTGTAAACCTCCAGCGTAACTTCCTTCGGCCTTATGAACAGCAAAAACTTTTTTCACCTCTTTAACTACGTTATTAAAAGGCCTAGTTTTAAAACCATTAGCTGACTTTATCGTATTACCGTGCATTGGGTCACACGACCACACAACATTAAGACCTTCTTTTTTTACAGCTTTAATTAATTTTGGCAAAAACTTTTCAACATTATCATGACCAAATCTTGAAATTAAAGTAATTCTGCCCTTTTCGTTACTTGGATTTAAAATATTGCAAAGTTTAATTAACTCCTCTGATTTCAGAGTTGGTCCACATTTAATTCCAATAGGATTTTCAATTCCTCTACAAA